>Ga0065711_1001007_pt1 | contig 50243 bp, 27 predicted proteins | sample Hoacrofraction12_FD_59098 | JGI IMG/M metagenome (GOLD analysis project Ga0065711, IMG submission 59098) | Hoatzin crop microbial communities from Cojedes, Venezuela - Epithelial fraction 12 v2 (version 2) | ecosystem: Host-associated > Birds > Digestive system > Esophagus > Crop | place... | reverse complement strand
GGCATTCATTAGCTCTGCCTTCTCCGCATCCTCCGTCACCAGGACACCCGCCTCATTCAGCAGCGGCCCCACATTGTCCCTAGCCTTCCTTTTGCTGCTGATGTAGTTGATCACCACACTAAAATGATTTGCGTGCGACTATGTCAGGCTCAAGTACAGAAAAACCATGCACTGAAGTTCAGGACTTATTGGAGGCCTTAGTTTTCAGAAGAGTAGGTTTATAGTGTGACTAGTCTAAGGAGAAAGAAATGTACCTGGAAAGTGTAGAAAAAAAAGAGACATAGGCAAGCTCTGGGAAGAATCATGACCCTGTATGCTAGGGTATTAAGGCTCAGTCTGTTCTATAAACTCCCCCTGGTTTTGGAGAAAGCCATAGCAATTTTGACATTTGGCATCAATAATAATGGTGTAAACCAACATAACTCTCCTTTTCAGAATGAGGAATATTGTGAATATAAAGATACACATAAATGTGGCCTTGTGATAAATGATAACGGTTTATGAATATCCATAGAGGATTTTACCGTAATTGGTATGCTTCTGGCTAAAATATTCTGTAGACTTAGCGTTGGCTGACTTTCCAACAGGTCCCAGAAGCAACCTGTTCTCAGGGTGTTTTGAACCCTGCTGACACTATAGAGTCAATATGTTTCAGGGACAGCCTGCCGCAGGACGCACAGCAAAGGTCTGCTGTGGATCCCCCAGCCATCAAGTTCAGTCTTGTCAATAATAAGGAGTCCTGCAGCTGTAGGCCTGCAGTTTAGCCATCAGTGCCAAGGGAAGAGAGGATGTTTTTATGAGCTACAGAGTTTTCTGTGCTACCAAGGCTATTGGTCTAGCCAAAATATTTCAGAAGAGTGTCCTCTGGAAACTGGCTTCCTTGAGTGTAGGTGGATTCAGGTATCAGTGAAGCCTAAACTGAAGCCTCTGTGTTGATATATGCAGTTGTACTCACCTTCAGCACCAAAGGGATCCCATATCCAGCCCTAAGCCAGGGAAAACCAGTATAATCATGGATGCTCAGGAGGAGCAAGCACAATCCCATCTTGAGAACTGGCTTTAGCTTTAGCAAAGTCCCATTTGTCCTTCTGGACAGCAAGGAAGTCTGGCTTGCCTTGGGTTAGCTTTGATTCATTTTAGCTGTGAACACTGCTTTTCATGTGCTGTTAATTCTTGCTCTGGTTGTTGCTAAACGGAGGCTTTATAGTCTTACATTTTTCACATTTTCCAGTTAGTTTGTAAGACCATTATAAGGCCTGAGGTATTTTGTAGTGAGAAATAAAAATTGTCAATATAATCGTGGTCATTACATTTATTATTCATCATAGTTTCAAATTTCTTATGATTTTCAGGAAGTTGAATTTCAAATGAGAGAAGTACCTTCACTTCTTTAGCCCTCAGGCAGCTGCTACATTGGTTACATGTGATCCTGAACCATTGGGTCTGCCTTCACCTATTGTACAAGCAGGAGTAATGACAGAGCTTTGAAGGACAATTCATGTAGGTGCTATAGATCTCAAAATCAATGGAGTGCTGCAAAAAATAATGGAAACCATAAATGTCCTCATAAGGGAGGGCATTAATGTCAGCTAACGGGCAGGAGACATGTCTGGCTGAAATCATGTCAAACTGAGGTGACTTGTATAGTGAGGGAGCAGTGATGCTTCATTTGTCTTGCAGGAGCAGTCTTGGTGTATTATGGTGCCTTGGAAAAGTGATACAGCCAAAATCATACTTTTTAATTTTTTTTGTGTGTGTGCATATAAAATGGATGAGTTTATGAAAAAGTGCAGGGTATTGTGTTTTACTATGTCAGAACAGACTACGTAAAACATGGATATGTGACCGATGACAAAATCTGATCTGTTGTACACGGTAGGTTTTTGCTCTTGAAAGGTTTCAGTCTTTCTTCTCTGACTGCCCCTGCTGCCTTCCCCCAGGAAGCTGTAGGTCCAGGATCCACAGCCTGTACATAGTCCCTGCTGGGCAGTGTTTGGATGGGCATCTCCCTGTGTTGGTGTGGCTGTTACCCCGGGATGGCAGTGCTACAGAGCACTCCTGTGGCACCCTCAGGAGATGCCCCTTAGCAGGGAGCTCCGGAGGGCAAGGCAATGGGATGTTCTGCAGTAGGAATCAAATCCCGCTTTTCAGGACCTCATTTGCAAAGACAGAATGGTTAATTGAAGCAGCTGTGTCCAGCCTGGTTTTCAGTTGGGATTTCTAATTGTAACAACCACCCTCTGATATACTTAAAATGGATGGTCTATCTACTGGAGTTCATCTTGCAACTTTAATTCCAGTCTACCCCACAAAATCCTGTATCTTAGTAATCAGCCAGATTCTTGTTTTGTTCTTTGGGATTTTGGGATGTGTCTGAATTCCAGCAAGGACTGTGCTATTCAACCGTATCTTTATATCAGAGCATCTTCTAGTTTTTCCTTTCTATAAAAGAATACTAGGCAAAGTTGCAGTAAAAAAAAAAAGGAAAAAAACAAGCCACACACACATGCACAAACAACTCATGAAAGAAATGAAGTCAGGTTTTTTTTTGTTAGAGGAATTCTATTCTCCAGTAAGTATAATGGGTCGCTTATTAAAAGGTATGTGGGCTTTACTTAAATATTTACTAGGAAATTCTCCTTGCTCTCCTGTTGGGTGGTATGCTATTAAGAGGCTTCAGCTGAGTATTAAAAAAGAACCAAACATCAGCGGGAAGATTTTCTGTTATAATGTAAGCTTCAAATCAGCAGTATCAGAGACAAAACTGGATTAGTATAAATCCTTCAAGGGATAAAAAACATTTGCAGATTAACCCTGACCTCTTCTTAAAAACTCCCAAACTCTCCTTTCTCTATTGATTTATCTAAACAGGGCTGCCTGGCTGCACACAATGAAATGCTTCCTCTGCAGGTCAATTAGCAGGCACCTGGACATGGTTCAGACTTTTGTTAGGTACAGAAAATCCCATTAGATGTTACTACAGGTGGCTGCTGCATGTTTGCAACCAATAAGAGTATTGCTTTTAGAAACTTGGAGTAGACGGTATGAAAAACCTGACAGCTATAAATCTTGTGTTTGAAGTGGACAGCTTTATTGACTGCTGCTATCTTTGAGATGAAGAAAAGGGGGAATCTGTTCTAGCCTTTTGATTTAATATGAGAGAGCACTGTTTAGGGATGATTGATGGTTGAAAAGTGACTTACCAAGTGCTGCGGATGATTGTATTACTCTAGATAATAGGTTAAACAGGAAAGCAAGCCTTCTGAATTTAAAGACACTAAACGTCATTTTGTTGCAAATGAGAAAAATCAGTGCAACTGCGACATGGATGTGCTCATTTATATTCTAGACCAAACTAAAGGTGCAAGCTATAAATTATTAATTTCCAAGCTAGTTTTGTGCCACCCTGAACTATTGTCCGGGTCATGTTAAATTTCATGCTCTCCTAGGTCCTGAAAAGAGATATTCTGAGTCCAGTCTGAAGCTGTTCCATGTCCACCCACCTCAGAAATTTAATGTTGCCATAGGAAAAACAGAGATGGCATCAGCCTGCTCGCTACCGTATGTTGGGCTGCATGTGTCTCGCCCCTGATGGAACTGTGATTAGGAAGGTCACTAGATTTTTTTTTTTTTATGTCAGGAAGTTTCTTTTAAATTGAGGATAAAATTCTGCCTCCATTGAGGCAAAAAAGAAAAAATTTTCTTGCTTTTTGTTGAGCTAGCATTTTTCTTGCACTTTTCCACATGTCTGATTTAGGTTGTGCTCGAAAGCTCATAGAGAACAGATGGGAAAATCAGTCACCCTGCCTGTATCTCAAGTTTCCGATCTGTACAACTGGGTGGATATTATACACGTCAGGTATATTAAGACAATAAGTTAAACTCCTTGACAGCTTTGAATTGATATATATTCAGTACAAAGTTATTAGACATTGTATTATTAATAAAGCTTTTTAAACAAAGAGTGGTATGGTATTATTGACCATAAACATGTTTTTTAACTCAGAGTTTATCAAGTAAACATTGTTAAGGGATGATTCCTGTGCTCAGACAGTGAAAGATCTTGTTACTGAAATATATTGAGTATTCAGGTGACTGCAGTAGTTGACTGGAATAGCTGCAAGGCCTACCTACTTTTGAAATGCTTGTAGCTGGGCATGAGTTAGGATTAGAAGAAATCCAGTGTGTCATGTAGATTGCAATAAAATTTAGAATCTTTGACACTGTTTTATTACTGTTAAGCTTTAAATATCATTTATTTCGAACTTTTGAGAAGATACCATTTCTATGCATCTATCAAAACCACGGTATTTTATTCTTTGAACTGCCTGTTGGTGTTGAACAGCCGCACTACTGTGAAACTTATTATAGTCTCACCATTTTTATGAAAAGAAAATCTGTAACATCCCCAAACCTGCAGACAGCTTAAACTGCCTTGAAAAAAAGATGAGTTAAAATAATAGCAGGTAAATGTAGGAAAGACATTTTAGATCATGCCCCTGTCTTGCAAGGTGTACATTCTTGAAAGAGGATGGACATTAAACAGAAGTGACACTTACTGCTACACTGTAGACAGTTTCTCTGGGAGAAACTAAAGTGCTGTTTGTTCCTGATGTGTTTAGATACAGTACTAAGATAAGTCTGTAAAAATCAGAAAGTACTTTATTGTTTTTAAAAGCATTACAATTTTACAGATGTTGAAATATATGCTAGGTGTTTATATTTAAAAAGCATAATACATGTTTTACCATAATTTTTACACACAATATAGAGTCATGGGGATTTTTTGTTTTCTGAGTTAGATTTACAGTTGAGTAAGAGCAGCTTAATAAAATATATGTTGGTATAACTTCTTGTTCATGGATTGTTTAGACCAGTGCAGGGATACACTTTCTGTGAGTGGTTTGTGTGTTGAAGGAGGATGTAACAGGACATATGTGGAATGTAATTATGTACAAAATGTGGATGGAGGTTTTAAATAGGAGAAGGAAGAATCCACTTTCTGGCAATAAGACATGTCCAACAGTGCATTTTAAAGGATTATTGGATGCCTTCTGTGTTTGCTAAGGCATAGGGCCAGCAACGATGGTAATCCTTTCAGAACAAAGCCTGTTGTATGTTAAAAGTAGTACGCTATTGCTGTTACAGCATAGGAATTACAGCAGTGTTATTGACTAATAAAAGCCTTGGTGCTGGCCTCCTCAGAGGTAGGATGAAGTATAAGCTCACCACACCTGTTTTCTACTCTAGATCTTTATAAAAATAGTACCAGTAAAAATTATGCTAAATAGGAAGTCAGTTAGACTTACACAGTCCTTGATCTGTGCAGGATATAAAGTTTTTGTTCTGATTTCTGCACTTAGAAACTGCAAAGGATACATTTATTAATCTTGAATTGACAGAGAAAAGGCATGAGATGTCAAATAAAAGTTACAGCATGAGATAAGGCTTTTGGAAACAGATGCAAGGGTATCATGGACCTTGTAGAGAAAGTTTGCTTTCCCTTAGCTTATCAAGACTATGCCTCTGGAAATTAGCGACAGTGTGTCCTTTTGGCAATTTGCCTTATCCAAAAAAACCTGAATGTTATGAAGCATTTATACGAGAACTACTATGAGGAAAACTTGGAAATATATGCCTTACTCTAAAATAAATTAAAATTGCTAATTTTAACTCGTGAATATAGGAAAAATTATTTTGGCTGAAAGTCAGAAAAGAATTAAAGTCAAATTTCTGGAAAAAAGAAGGAGAAATCTTTGGTTTTCACTAGGCTCCTGTTTTTATCAGGCTTGCAGCCATTGATAACATCTTCTGAGGAAGACACATCCATAATTGTGTGTCTTCTTGGTGAGTTACAAATTCAGCAGAATGCTAAATGGATATGGGCAAATAAACGTTGTTTCTTCTCTGTTTCCATGGATTTAATGAATGTTTTATACATTTTACCACACACTAATGTGTATATCAACACATAGCTAGTATTCGCATGTGTAACTGCAACAGAGGATAGTAGGAAGCCATAAATAAAATAATAATGATGATTCAATTTAACTTGTGTTTTTGTTTGTTTTTTTTTTTTTTGTTTAATGCTTTTGTGGTTAACATCTCCCTCTAAAGAGTATACACTGCAATAATGTTCATTAATTCCTAAAAAAAATGTTACTTTCACCAAAATGTGTGAAATGTGCTGTGATACTGAAGTATCTGAACAATTTGTTTCTCTTTAAATAAAATATTCAAAGTGTTGGTTTTTTTTGCGTGAATATATTGTAGATGATGTTAAAGCAAATGATTTATTAGATAAGCTTCTCTAACAATTATATAGATGCCTTTGATTTTTTTTTTCAAATGCCTGTTTATGTTAATATATTTACATGTCCTTATGAGCATATTCTTTCAGAATTATAAAAAATCTTCTGGTTCTAGTTACAGTGCTGCAATTGACTTGTGGAAACCCAAGCACCTCACTACAGCATTGTTGTCCTGCCGCCATTCAGGACTTAGCTCAGGAAGAATATGGTGAATATGTTTTTCAAGGAAATAGGAAGCCTTTTCCTTTGAAGCATGCCAGCATTTCAGTAGAAGATTCCATTTTTTCTTCAGTTATGCAGTGATGCCAGGGAATGCAATGCATAATTTTAGACCTCTTTTTATTAGTTATCATGTAGCTTGAATGACATGGCTATAAGCAGATGTGTGTCTTAGTCTTCGCTATTCATGCATGGTGGTGTTGGCTGACAGCCAGAAATCCTCTGTAGTCTCCAGTGTTGAATAACTGAGATACACAGACAACCTAAGATAGTCCATAAAATAAAATTCTTCTTGTGTTTGAAGTGCCTGGGTTCTGCTTACCTAACTATGGTGATGTAAACCACCACAAGCTTTTGTACTACTAAGGCTGCATCACCACTTCAGGATTCTGAGAGGGGTCCAGAAAAAAAGTGAACTAAACATTCATTTAAATTTAAAAATTAGTTTTACTGGCTGTGTTTCATCAAAACAAGGTTCTTTAAAGGTTACTGTAATGAGCATTCATTACTAAATGTCAGCACTTGTATTCCTGTTGTGTTTGCTTACTGTAAGTATTCACATGAGCTTGTGAACAAAAGCTTATTTCAAATGGAGTTTAGGCTTACTGCAGATTGTGAAGTTGAAATGTGCTATCAGTAAACAACGTTATAACAGAAATCTGAAGTTGTTAGACTTTCATTGATTCAGTCAGGGTTCAAAACTATTAATATTTGGCTCTTTAATCAGTGAAGAATAATAGAGCCTGAAGTTCAAATTTTAAATAGGCAGCCACAGGGAAAATGAAATATGCTAAACGTTTCAGTAAATATTTTTTGAAAAACAGGTATTTGGAGAAAATGGTGAGTTAGAAAGGCAGCACTCATTAAACAAATTATAAAGTGTTACCTTAACTTAAAATATTGGTGACATGTCACTCTAACAGTCAACACATTTTTTTTTATTTACTATTCCTCTAGTTTCTCAGCTACTATATGTTGGCCATGATTAAGATTCTACTGTCTGGTAATTATTGTCTTTAAAAGTATGGTACATATATGAAAAAGTTTAGGTGACCTCACTTTTACTCACATTAACTGGGTTTTTTTAACCTTGAAATCAGTGGGTAGAAAGCAATATATGATGTGTGATTTATAAAGCAGCTAAGTGGTGCTAATTCCTGTTTTCAACAAAAGTGAATTTCAGTAAGACCCAAAGGAACATGAATATTACATATCATACTTTTGAAAAATAACTTTGAAAATGCAATTTAAGCTCTCAGATCTTTCAGGAAATTTTGTAAGTTTTACTGACTGTAAGTAATTTCTCAGCTGATAAAGGCAAAGAGTGTTTCTAGCTGTTTAACCCCAAAGGTATTTGACTAAATTATGGTATTGAAACTTGTCATAGATGGCTGAATCTAATCAAAGGCACATTTAACCTACTGTCCTGTCTGCAACACTGACCAACATTGGATGCTTATGAAGAGAGCAGAAAATCATACAGTGGAATATGGAACTTAAGAGCCAGACAAGGATCAGCTGGAGATGTCTTCTGACCATCCAAAGCTTGTCATTCTTCTTTTAATCTTTATTAAAAGATGTGCATAATTACCTCTTTAGTCTGGTGTACCTTCATTTTTTCAAATCCACAAGTAGTTTCATCAGTGGGACAATTTTAGTTCTGTCAGAAGCTTAGCAAAGGTCTCATTTATATGCTTCAGAGTGCAACTGATATTAAAAAAGAAAATGACATCAAAGTAACTGTGATTCATTATTGTCAGAAGTCCTTCACATAATATGAAGACCCAACATAATTGTGCTCAATTTGTCTCTATTTCACTTTCATCAAGTATTGCAGTGCCATGCTCAGTCGTACTGCATAGCACTGACATCATCCTGCATAACATGTTCACACACGAGCCTACAAGAGCTTACATGTATCTCCTGTCTGAGGTCATGCCAGTTTGAGTTGTAAAAAAATTTCTGCTGACACTTCTCATTTGGTGGGGCAGGGCAACATTGAGACCATTAGAAAATCGGACTGGATAGCTCTTTTAGTTTTCAGGTGGTTTGTTTTATTTAAATACCCTTTTTTCCTACTCATCATTTGCAATTTTTCTGATTAATAGCCACCCACTCTGTTGTTGGGTCCCAGGAGATGTTTATCTGTGATTGTGCTTTTTTTTGTCTGTAGTTCCTTTGTAGGCGTAGCTCTTCTTAATGGATAAATCAGCTGGTTGCATTTTGATCTTCTTGGCATTGATCTTGCTGTGAAGCTGCTATCAAAGAGGACAGCTCACTGAATATGGCAACTAATCTACGATTTTAATGTCAAGAACCTAATCCCAAAAATTGGAATTAGATGCTGAAATTCGAAATGCTAAGTAGGCCAGGTCATATTTTTCCACCGAGAACAGGGTACCTGTGATAGCTTTTTACCAGCAAACAATGTTGATGACTGAGTGTCAAGAATACAATAGAAACTTGGAAATTTGTGTACCAAAATTTCTCTTTCTAAAGCTAATTTAACAAAGTGGGTAACAAGTATTCCCTCGCTGCTGGAAAAGCATCTCTTTGCACTATAAACTTTTTTATTTCCAGTGGAGATAAAAGAGTATGATTCCCCACAGATGCATACCTCTCTTTTTCCTTGGAGGCAAGTGATAGCTTTTTCCTTCTAAGTACACTTGTGCCCTTGAGCCTCTGGATACACTTTGCCTGGCTGGTGGATGGAGGCTGAAAATATATGCTGTGCCCAGAAGGATTCTTTGTAGCATACTTAATATGGAAAGACATGAGTTGGAAGAAAGTGTTGAGCTGTGACATTGAGGAGGAAGCAGGCAAAGACTTGCAGTTTGCATTTCAGTGATTTCTTTCTATATATTTCCATTGAGCTCTGTTTTCAGACAGAAAAAGCACCAACTTTGCCCACGACCCTTAAAGAAACTGAATTTTGAGAAACTTACTTCAGGAAGCTGAATTTCATGAGAAGGTGTGCCCATCCCACTAATGCTCAAGGGCAATTATCAGTAGTCTTTTGCTGTTAAGAGAGAAGGATCAAACTACTCCAAAAAGTAGTTTCTTCATCTCCTTTCTCCTCACTTTATCAAAAGAGCCAGCTCTGGTGAGCAGACACAACTGTTGACAATTAACAGAGGGGGAGGAGGGCATTGTAGCCACCAGCTTCTGTGCACAAATGCATAAAAGTCAGTGTGTAGTTGTGTGACTGCACAGGCAGCAGAAATGGCCATCGGGTTCCAGGAAACACAAGTGTTCCAGGTCAAGGCTCTTGTCTGCTGACCAGCAAAGATAACTGTCCAGAGGCAAGTTGGAAAAATGCATATAAATGCTGAATTAATTGGTATTAATGTACTTCCTAGAATTTCCAAAAATGTGTAATAAATACAGCTTTTGGGTAACAAATGTGTCTGCCAGTTTCAGGTGGGAGTAAAAGGGAAGATTTAGAGAGAATGGAGCCATGTTAGTAACATTGCACAGATGCTAAGGCTGTATTAGTGCTTTATGAGAAAGATAAAACAAGTTTTATAGTTTGTTAAAAAAAAAAAAGCAACAAGTGAAAGAAATGTTCTTTCTCTGGAAGAAATTATTCTAATGTGTACAATAAAGAAACAAACTTTCAAGGTGGGAATTGAATGGCAGTAGTTAGCAATCCTGGAAGCTCTATGCGCAATTTCATGCCTCCCTGCAATGTCATTGAAAAATATATTTATATTAAACTTAAATTATGTGCTAGGCTGGCTTTAAAGTAACATAATGAACTTCATTTTGTTTTGGATACATGGAAAATCCTTCATCTTTCCCTAAAGTGAATTTTTACAAAGCTGGCTGATCTCACAAAATATACTTCAATAATTCCCCCACCAAGGGTACAACTCAGTCTTTTCGACAGCAGCTATGTTGCTGAAATGTCCTTTGATTTAGCTACCTATTATGCTTCTTACTATCATTCCCTGAAGCACCATCTCTAGAAGATGGTGCTTTTGGGTATTGCAATCAACACTGGGAATGCTGATTTACAGATACTCTCATCTCTCTCAGGAGTTTATGCTGCAGAATATAATACCACAGTACTTATCCTAAGGAAACCACATTTATCACGTGACTCCCTGATTTGGTAGAGATCCATACGTGTACTTTGTTACTTGCCTGGGTCGCAGAAAAGAAACTGTTGTATAACTCTCTAACTTTCTAAATCTGGCTGCTGTTAACATGGTCTAACCCTAGAAGTTTGTCAGTATATTTTTCTTGCTGGTGCTCTCTAGATCAGTTACATTTTTTAGAAAGACAAGTATAAATTATTTTGCTTATCAGGAAAGACATTGGTGGAATTTGTGAGTACATTGACTATGGGTAACCCCAATATATATTTAATATACAAAACTAAAATAAACATGAATGTTTTACCGATATCTGCACTTTCTTTAGATTGTCCTTTAGACTTACTTTTGTGTGTATGTTTGTGTATTGCTGTAAGGCAAACAGCTGAAAACTAGGAGGGTGGACAAATGGACCATGCACAACAACCTATAGCCTTTTACAGAAATTGCTTTAATGAAATAGACCTCTAATGAACTACGTGTTTTTGATAGCCAGGGGTTGAGTATTCAACAAGTGTAAAGCAGCATGGCTCACATTTGACTCATATTACTAGCAATACTCTGGCCTTTAAAAGTGTAGTTTGAAATTAAAATGGAGCCTGTTGTTTATGCAGCATAGGAGACACCAAAATTCAGACCCCAGAAATCCTCTAATCATCACTTTTCAGCTGGTGGAATACTAGAGAAAAGGGAAATGTAACTGAACTATCACTATACTTTTGAATTAAAGAATTTTTATTGTATTACATGGTGGGGGGACACCCTCCTCCCCAAAGAATAATGAATCTTTTAGGCCCTTCCAGTTCAATGGCATTTTCTTTAATTTAATGCCTATTACCATTTAACTGCTTTTAAAATTGCCAGCCAGATTAATGCACTGCCCTGAACTGCTGCCTTGGGATTTATGTTGGTTGAATTCCTCAAATGTCATGCAATTTTTGTTTTTTAGTTCAAACACAAGTTTTTACTTGTTTTGTCTTTCTCACACGCTTGTGGCTGTATTTTGCTGAGACAGAAAGGCGTTAACTGAGTTTTGCTGCAAACGTGTATGGAACGTGCAGTGTGTGGGTTAGCAAGGGAACTATGAAGCAAATGTTTGCTCTAGCTGCTGGGAATCAGTACAGCAATGACAGATTTCACGTTTTTGTTTTGTTCATATAATTTAGGCAACAATTATAGTTTTATTCATGAGTAAGAACTTTTGTCAGGTGCTCAATTAGGTGATGAACTCCTGACCCATTTTTTCTTACATAATGAATTGAAAGTAACTGCAAGAGAGGCAAGGAAGAGGTGAATATTTTAGAATGCTCTTCTGACCCTGCTCTAACCTTTTCTGTCACAGAACAGAAGTTGGAAATACCTTGTGTCTCAGACTTTCTGAAAGTGTTCTGAGATCTTGGGGTCTGAAAATAGTTTTGAGTTCAAATTCCTTAGACTTGTTTAAATCCTCGATGGGAGTATGTCTTTACACTTAGTTTGAGCCAAACCTTTATATTCTTTCTTCTTCTAACTACTACATAGTATTTAAAGTAACTTGTGGCAAATTTACAGCTCACCAGTTTGAATGAATTTTAAAGGTTGATGACTGAAAAGTATGGAAGCCATCAAACACCATAGAATGCAACTCCGCCGGATCTCACAGAATCATAGAATCATAGAATGGTTTGGGTTGGAAGGGACCTTAAAGATCATCTGGTTCCAACCCTCCTGCCATGAGCAGGGACATCTTCCACTAGCCCAGGTTGCTCAGAGCTCCATCCAGCCTGGCCTTGAACACTTCTAGGGAGGGGGCAGCCACAGCTTCTCTGGGCAACCTGTTCCAGTGTTTCACCACCCTCATGGTGAAGAATTTATTCCTTATAGCTAATCTAAATCTGCTCTCTATAACTCATCTGGAAGACAAGTGATGCTTGTCCTTAAATTGTATGACATGATAATTTTATGTCTGCAGATTTCAGAGCGCAAAAGTTGACCGTGAGTTACCCACTGCTAATATGGTTATCAGCTGCAGTGGCAACAGCAAAAAAAGTTCAGAAATGGCAGCCTAGGCACTTTGCTATGGGCATAATGGTGATGGCCAAAAGAGATGTAAAGTGAATTAGGTTTTCACAGCCATCCTCAAGCAAAGGAAGACCCAAGGAAGTTGACTAACACTTGCTTTAGGAAACTTGGACCATTTCAGAGCTTTGGGAGCTCTGCTTCTAGCATGAAGTTAGATGTTAATCATACATTCTTTTTCACATTAGTAATTTCTGTTATTTTTTCTTCTAACTGCAGTTGTATAACTCTTACAGCTATCATCTTAAAGGCCTTTCTTTTCAACTTGTTTTTAAACAAGAAGATTAAAAATAGCAAAAATCAAGCAAAATTCAAGAATGTTCCCTCCTTCAATCTTTTAGCATCATTTTATATACAGTATTCAAAATTTCCAGACCCAGGTGGTCTTTCATGGTAGCTGTATGTGTCTGCAATCAACATGGTTTCTAGGAAAAGGTTAGTACAGAGTTAGCTGAGAAGATTGTAAAGAAATTGTGTCTTTTAACCAAATGGTGGTAAAACAACAGCATGGAACAACATATTTACGTGATCCTTCTCTGGCTGAGATGGGCTTAGTGCAGGCTGCAGGCAGAGATGAAAGTAGCTTCAATGTGCTTCCTGTGGTCCTGTGTCTTGGACATTCTGCAACACCAGTAGACAACTGAAGCAATTACTTCTTCTGTGCCAGGTGTTCTGTCCTGGTGATGTGGAGAAGATATAGCAGAGCTTTTAAGGTAATTTCCCCACATCAGGAAAAGTTGTTCTGGGGGACCTTTCCAGAGAAATATGGAGACGGACTAACTTACATTTTGGATTTTCCCCCCAAACCTCTTTCTCTGAGGAAGGGCTTGGCTCTGTGCAGTGATCACTCTCTGCAACACAGGAGGTTTGGTTGAAGGTCTGTCTTTAGCGAGTCAGTGCCTTTGATCTGCGATGTGTTGTGAAAGCTGGCAATGAAGTAGTTTATTCAATATTCCCAGTGGCTGCCTGACACACAAACTCTGGCGAGGCATGATTTTTTTTTTGGTGCACTACTGTAGCTGCATTGTCAATGAAGTGCTGAGATACCCCTCTTTTTTTTTTTTTTTTCCAAATTATTTTGTAAGAAAACGCAGATAGGATTCAAATAAAGGCTTATACATTCCTTAGACTTTTTTGTGCTCTCAGCTCACAAATATGGCTGCCCTTTTTGGACTTCACATTGACATTTTAGTGGTTCAGCCCAAGTTACTTCAAAAGAAAAAAGGATTAGTGTGAAGCTTAGGGCAGGGCCTTTCAGATGAGACCTTTAAAAAGGGTCATTGTTGCTCTGCCAGCTGACTGGAGTTCTCATCACACTCTGTAATGGCGACTTGTTCACGGCCCCAGCAAAATGCACAAACTCTGGGATGGAAAAATCAGTCATGTTGGGGTCCCCCTCTGCAAGATATTGACTATTCTATACTATATGTATATTCTGATTTTTCATCTGACAGACATGCCATCCTCACTCAAGTTGGACTGATGTGTAGGTGGCTGAGGGGAAAACCACAGTTTTCTGCTTTAATAAAGGTATGATTCATATGCTTTTCTGCAATATAAATTTCAGGAAACATGTTCTTGCACAAGGTGTTACCTACATGCCACAGATAGTTGCAAAAAACCAAAAATGAAACTGAAAAATCGTGCCCTATGACTCTATTTTCGCTTGGAATCTTGTCAGGTGTGATATACTATTTTAATATAGAAAGGGTTATGGTGTGTTGCTTCTGGACACTTCAGCAATTTCCTTCAGGGCTATTGCCAAGCTTTTATCTCCTTTTATTTATACTTGGTATTCTTGTTAATGTGTACTTAAACAAATGTTGATGTCAGTACTTCTGCTCCATTTATTTCATATCACTGCATAAACACACAGGTTTCTGTGAGTATTAATTTTGTGAAGTTTCCTCCCTTGCTTTGTGCATCCTGCAGTGACTTTGTGGTTGGGGTTTTTTTCTGTCATGGAGGAAACTGTTCCTACTTTTTACATTTAGAAAAAAAACAAAACCATTTGAATGCTGTTTCTGCAGCCTTGTTGTGAACATTGTGAAAACCTGATATTTTGGAAATCAGACATGTGGTGGCTGGGGAGAACTGGTATTTCTAGAATGGGTCATTCTTGATGAAAATCTCATGCTCACCCCAGAATAATTGCTAAGAGTTGGTAAGGACTGCAACATTATTTTCAACATGCTTTCTCTCCTCTGCCTTGTTTGCCTTGCTGTATAGCAGTCATGCAATAGATGAAGTTTTCCTTTAAGCACTCTATCAATCTGTCTGTACAGAACTATTGTGACAAAAAGAGAATGCCTGTAAATTTGTAATCTTAATTATGACCCACAAACTATTCCATACTTGGAAGCAAAATTACTGTGATAATGATGAAAGATGGTATCACCCCACCTTACTCTGTAAGGCTTGCTAGTGCTTCAGCTTCCAGCTTCCTCTGAGCTAGACAGAGAAAACACATGGGGAGATATCTTGGTATTTAGCAAAATGCCTGCTTGGGATTAACTGACCTTTCCTGTAAATCAGAAGCAAAGTTGCCAGCTGGGCACTTTTTCACATGCAGGCAGCAAGAAAATGAGTTGAAGAGCTCTCTGAAGCAAAAAAGTGCACATACGTTCCCTCCTCACTACTCTATCTCTTATACAATAATGCAAGAGCTATTACTGAGGGTATAGCAGAAAAGGTGTTTCAGCTCCAGTGTCGCTTCATTCTTTCACAGCAAGCATGATAATTATGCACGAGTTCATGTTAATGACTATTTTCAAAGGAAGCTGCTCCTTGGCTTGCATGAGAAGGAAAGCATGAACTGACACAGCATACTAAATACTGTTGTTTCACTGTTTTACCTACATGGCTACCACACCAAAAATGCATGAAAAGTATTTTAACAGTTTACATTGATGCGATATATGCAGGTAAATCTATCTGACTCAAAATATCTCTATGCAAGTTGATCAGACTTAGGACTGTTTTAACAGCTGACCTGCTCTGCTGTATATAATAAAGATTCTTCATTCAAGTGTCAGAACAAACCTACTATATTTACTAGGATTATTCCTGTGCAAAATGGAGATAAATGACAACCGAGTCAGTTACAAGTTGCTGGAATATTGCTTTTTTAATGAGACTCACCATAGCCAGCCTCAAGGCAAGGAAGTACCAATAATGGCTATCATACTGCTACATGTGAAGACTCCACACTTAACTGAGGGAGCAGCATAATCTTTCTGCTGCACAGCATTACATTTCTCTGGAACTGCACCTATAAGGAGCTCTGCATGATCCAATTTTAATGAATGTCTTCACAAACAGTGCCCATATGCAAAAGAGATGCATTTTTTTCTTCAGGCTCAGCAAAGTCTGATTGGTTAGATCTATGCAAAATACAAAATAAAATGCAATGTTGAGAAAACGTGCTCTATTTCCCACTAACTACATTCATTTAGGAAACCGTGGCTCTCATTCTAAACTCAAAGCGGTTACTCCTGTTCTGCACCATGCATGTTCAGACTCAGGCAACAGTTTCATTCTGGGCTGCACTTCAAAGAAATGATAAAAGACGCATTATCCTCCTCTGTTTTGCCACAGATAATGAGTGCAGGAAAGGCTCCTTCTTGAGATTTGTGAGGAAAAGAATAGTGTTATTCAATAAGCTGGTGACTGAAAGCCAGTGTCATGGCTTGATCACCAATCAACTTTTATTTGCATCTGCGTGTAGCAGTTAGGCGTTATCATCATCTCTGCCTTTCCTCTTGGAAGGTTTTAAGTGTCCATGAACACATGGCCATCCCAGACTGCCTCTCTCAGTGTCCCTGCTGTGCTTTGCTGTGCTTTGTGCACAGAGGCAGGTTCCAACCCTGTTCTTCTGGAGACAGGCCATTTCTTGCTGCCAGTACATCTGTTGTTTTCCTCCAGCTTCACATGGCACTGTCTCAGGAGAGTCACACTTCCCCAGGTCCTCAGTATATCTGTGCTGTGTAATCTGGGTGGGTATGGTATGACGGACAACAGGATGCCACATGTTTCCCCAGAATCTGAGTGTATCTGGGTCCTTTCCTGTGGCTGGTCGGGAACACGGAGCATTTGGTCTGAGTCACGTTGCTCAATTACCTGAACTGGGTTATTTGATGTAAAGTTTACCATACATTTTGCAAATGTCTGACCAAGTGTAATATGTGTGCTGGGTCAACAATCTGTCTTGTGACTTCAGCTTTTCAGATTTGATTCTAAGAGCTGGCTTCAACCTCACCTCCAACAATAGGCATTAATGAATTTACCTGAGCTATTTGACCTTTTTCTGGACTTTGGTGTACTCTCTTGTGATAGGAGGGGTTGTAGAGGTAGGTAGGTGGTGGAAGGGGACCAGGCTCCAAATGTCTTGTAGCCCATTAAAAATCTTTCTATGACAGGGAACTTCTCTGCTAGACCTTGTGCCTTGCTATGCATGTGTATTGCAAGATCAGCACAAGTTTCTAATGGGCTTTTCTGATCAACTTTGCCATGAAGAATCACTCATTGGTGTTTGTCATTGCTGACTGGGGCAATGGACTAGTATGCATATTTACTCATCAAGGAAATTGGTTAGCATGCCATAGTTGATAGCTTTACAATTTGTTTGAAACTCTTAGCCCAACATTTTATTGAATGTGTAATTTGTTTTGGACAAGTTGAAAGCAATGCACAGTCATGGTATTTTTCCAAATTGCAAACAACCTCAAAATTACCCATCTGGATTACCAGCTGAGTAGACCTCTGCAAGTCTGCTTCTCACCTACTGTCACACTAATGAGTGTAATGACAGCTCTGTATGAAGTTAATATCCTCTTGCCTCACCCTTTTTATTGTTCTGGAAACTACTCAGAAATAATTAGATCAGTGTTAGCTATTCCGATTGAGAGCATTGAGCAGTGATATTATGGTATCAAAAGATTTGGAAGGCTCATTTCCTGATGGGATAAAGAAGCTTGGTTATCCGACTTATAATAGGAAAGCATACCAAGGAGCTGCCTAAAATGACTCAGGGTGTGCTGAGACAAGGCCCAGAAAATGAAAAATAAACTTTCTTTAAAATGCAATGAAGGGCAAAAGCCTCTTAATACAAGATTTTTTAAGTTACTGGCGGAAAGTGTTCTGCATATAATCTCTTAGTGTCATGGATGGATATAGCAGGGGATGAACTGATCTGGCTTTTTGTAGCTTGGTGACCTGCTGCTACTCATGGCTGCACTCTGACCTTCAGAACATAAATTTTCTGTTTTTAAAAAAAGTGATTCATTATCTGTTACTTTTGTGAAGACAATCTTAAAAGTATAAATCAGATATCCAAACAAAGTTGCTCAAGACTGAGAAGCCTGACGTGTTGTCTGGAAATGTGAAACTATCTGCTCCTATTCCACCACTCTGCTCTGCTGTTCCTGAGGGCTGCCCTTTGTCTGCAGTATACTAGTTGAGTACACATCTCTGTTTCACCTGTCCTGGTCTTTTTGTGCATGGGATTAGAAGTGTGGGAGAGGAAGAAGGAAACTTCTGGGAACTTTGTGCAAGGAAAGAAGAGAACAAGCAAGTGAGTTTTGCTTTTGCATGGCTAAGTGCTATTTCTTCTGGTTCATAGCCCTACAAAACTAAAACAAAGATTATAAAACACAGCAAATATTCTTTACTTTATGCAATTTCAATTTATTATGAAATCGTTTTTTAGGTATTTAGCCCATAGAGGAATTTCTGCAGTGTTCTTCCCTCTATCTGCTTTTCTAGATAAATATTGTGAAATAACATTGCTCCAGATTTGCAGCATCTAAAATAATAAAGCAATAAGACAGGATGATGGTACATTAATGGACTATAAATACATATTTGAAGTACACTGTATATGTAAGGCTGAAGGCCAAAGGCCTTTAATTACCTGAAATTATTGTTAATGATCCATTAGGATGTAAGTAGGTATATATATATTCTGTATTAATAAGAGTAAATATGATCACTATAATATTTGGGAAAAGAAAAACTTGTTATGTTGCAGTCATGAACGCCAAACTACTAATTAAAAGATAGAATAAAGAAGCAATACATCTGGAATGTTTTAAAATGTTTTCTAAATGTGCTTGCTTATTGTAAGAGGCATAATGTGGGCCTCATTTTACCAGACTTTATTCAAGGTTTATTCATAGAATCATAGACTTGTTTGGGTTGATCTTGAAGGGACAAGCACATGTTGCCAGGTCAAGTTGAGACTCTTATCAACCAGCACCCTAAAGTCCTTCTACTCAGGGCTGCTTTCAATCCATTCCCCACCCAGCCTGTATTTGTGCTTGGGATTGCCCTGACTCAGGTGCAGGACCTTGCACTTGGCCTTGTTGAACTTCAGGAGGTTTGCTCGGGCCCACCTCTCAAGCCTGTCAAGGTCTCTCTGGATTGCGTCCCTTCCCTCGAGCACGGTGACCACACCAGACAGCTTGATGTCACTGGCAAATTTGCTGAGGATGCACTCAATGATCCTGTCTCTATTTCCATTCTTCCACAGGAAGTGCCTGAAAACGCAGCTATGTGTACTTGCTTACTATGTCCTCAGACTCGTGATGAGTGGAAAATGTCATCCAAATTGAATGGACTAGTAAAAACCACTCATACTGATTTAGTATGATTTGTTGTTTAGAAGGTGAACATACCACTGTTGTGGAACTCTTGCCTGTCAGCAAGTACATTGTGTGAGCACATATAAATTTACATCTATTGTGGCTAATTCCTCTGGACCACAGATGGGGTCAGATACAAATTATTCCCATGATAGTTGTTTCCTATTTGTTTAGACTGAAAAGATATAACCTAAAAACATGGAACATTCTTTCTGAATGAAAATGCATCTGTCAGTCTGGGAGTAAAAAGAAAAATGAAATACAGTCTCAGGGAACTGAACTCTATCTGAAATGTGACAAGTGTCTAAAAAAGTTATTCCAAAGTACAATAAGAGAGTAAGGTGAAATCAAAACAGAAATGTAAGGGATGTCTGCAAGAATACACAACTCCAATGTCAATTAGGAGCTTCCTTTATCCTGCATTTTCTCAGTGTCCTCTGTAAGAGAAATGAGTAAGTTATCAGTACACTGGTGAAAAAAATGGAAATGCATACCTTTGAAAATACACTGCAGAAATTACAGAAAGAAGCAGGGAGAAGGAGGAAAGTGTCTTAACCTGTTAGGCATGGATCAAAGGGGAACAATGCAGTTAGAGGTGGATTAATCCTACTGAAAAAGTAAAAAGTCAAGCAAATAATTGCCCAAACTTGAACTGAAACTCAACCTTAAATTTATTTTTCATGTTTGTGCTTTCTTATTGTTACGGTTCAGGCTTGAAGAAGAATGCCTGGAACAGCACATGAAAAACTGATCTCAAACAGGTAATATTTATGTTTTGAGTAGAAGCAATAAGAATGGAAATCTTACGATTGGGGTTTTTGTTGAGGATGTTTCGTTCAAAATGTAGGCTCGGAGAGTCTGATTAGTCTGGAAAACATAAATTTTATGTATTTCCCTGAACAAATGCTAGTTCCTTTTTACCTCTATAGCTGACAGAAATAGAAGACAAAGGTAAGTGGGATAATCAATAGCAATTTGATTGCTTTAAAGTTAAGAGCATGGAAAACTGTAGAGAAAAAAAAGAAAGAAACTTTCTGGAAATCTTGTGCCAGATAGAGCATTATTTTCCCTTTTGTCTTTTGCTTCTATGACTACCTAATGTAAAGGACTAGAGAAAATTGAGCCAGACTCTTCTGGGAGGTATGTAATGACATGGCAAGTGGTTACAGACACAGGTTGGAATACAGGAAATTCTGATTTGACATAAGAAAAAAAATATCAGCATGGAAAATTGTTGGAATAGGTTCCCCAGGGATGTTGTAGAGTCTCCACTCTTGGAGGTACTCAAAATCAAAATCCAACTGGACCTGATCTGTGTTAGACCTGCTTTGAGTGGGTAGTTGGCCTACAGAGGTCCAGAGGTCTCTTCACCTGAAATTACGGTTCTATGGTTTCAATAATTGTTACCTAAGTTCCTTTCATTGTGAAATGTTTCTGAGTGAAAATACGTATATGGATATGGCAACTGTAGACAAGAAAACATTAATCTACAAAATATAATGGTATGTTGAATCTAGTTTAGCATGATGATGTATGAAAGTAACATGTCAGTGTGGACCAAATAGCACATTTAATCCTTTAAAAGAAGTGACTTTTCTTACATGGATGCTGAAACAGAAAATTAAGACCTGATTTGGTCAATATTTAACTGTTAAATTGATTTAACAGTGGTTCACCGATATCCTAATTGATATAGGACTATAAATCCGTACATTTATCTCAATTTCAAAGACGTAGCATCTGAGAGGTCTACACATTTCAGTGATGGAAGAAGCATTTCACTTCCTTGAAGCTGCCCAGCAAGATTATATTATAAATTAAGATGTGAGAAAAATATGAAATAATTGTTCAGGTAAGAGGCAAATGTTAAGTCTGCTGTGCAAAAGGTGTCCTACCCTCAGTGTATATGTTATACTAGAAAAGGGAATGGATCTGTCAAACTCTCTAGGCCAGTATCTAGCTAATGGATCCAGACCAGAATGCACTGGGGAGAGAAGCTCAGACTGCAACTAAGAAAAAGCCTAAGAAGTTTGTAATTTGAAATAAATGCTTTTGTTTAGGTGAATTGACTGTGATTTAGGCAGGGAAGTTATGAAGCAGGATAACATTATGCTGGAATTTTGCTTAAATATATTATTCTTTCCTGTGTCACCAGCTCTGCCATTTCCAGGCATGCACTGTTTGTGCAGACTATTTCAATTGTTTTGTAAGGTCCCTTGCAATACTCAGGGAGGTGCCAGGCAAGGGAATTACAAGCAGGCAGAAAAACACAGCTGAATTAGAAGAGACTTTTGAATCTGCAACAAGTCAGTTGGTGCTGTGGCTAAACACCCTTTCAGGCCATGGACAGAACCCCCTTCTCTGACCCTTCTTCCTTGTGGAGGCACACAGTTCTTCGCTTGGGGTATAACAGACTTTATTGTCAGTTATATTTCTGCACAAATAGCAATTTTGTTGTTGATACAAAAGGCGCAAGAACCTTTTCTTTGCCGTTCTGGACAGGCCTTTGTCCATTTACATGTTTAACTTAGGAGGAATAATGTAGTTGTGTGTTGTGACTGATAAATGGTTATTTTTGCTTTGCCTTTATTCTGCCTTTCTAAAAATGATTTGTGCAGGCCTGACCTGGACATCTTGCAGCAGTAGTGTAGGCTCAGCATTTTGTTTTACTGGTAGTCTTTGTATTTCATAACGAACACTAAGTATTTGAAAGACAACTGTACATGTTTTTAAGCTAGTATACTCCTGTTAAGGATCTAGTCCCTGTACCTTTCCAATATTAAGATAACAAGAAGAATGTTGCTGTAATCTTGGTCTAAGTTACGGCTCTTAATCTGTCCGTGCACTGAAAAGTAGGTGAAATGTTTTGACAAAGAAAAATATGTGTTGTCAGCTTTGTTTTATCCATGGCTGAGAAGGGAAATTGAAACTATACTTCAGTGGCGTTCAGACACTGATGGCTAAAATGATCTTCTGCTAAAACAGGTTAGAAGAGAATTGTTCTGCTGTATGCCTCATTCTTTTTCCAGTGAAATGTGCAACTAAATGAATGGCTTGTGTCTTGGAAAGACATCTTTAAAATAATGTAAATAGGGACCGTGAAAGAAGCATCAGGTAAGTGGTGAAAAAATGGACAGTACAAAGCGAACAGTTTCTCTAATTTGAGTGTTGGCATGTCATTTAAATGTTTGTAAGGTACAGTTTTTTATATGTTGTAATTAATTTCAGTGTTTTGCGAGAAAGTGTCAATGACAGGAAGAGCTCTACAGCTGGAGGCAACCTTAAGTGGAAGGAGGCACTCATAGCCACAATAGGCCTGTTTTTACCAAACTTGCTCTTTATGTGCTTGTCTGCCTTCTGACTTCTTACTGTCAAAACCTCACTCTACCTGTCAAGTGCTGCTGCAGTTTTTCCTATTACCTGCAAATTCTGCTTAGCTTAGAGGTAGCTTAAAAGCTACGTAAGAAAATTATCTTGAAAGAAAAATGTTGACTGTCTTGCCTTGGAGTCTTGTTCTCAAATTTCTGTTGTTGATTTCCTCATGTGGCACTCAGCTCCAAACATGGCACAGAACCACTTTCAGGGCTAAAGCTGTATGCTTGAAAACCTGTATTTTAGAAGATACAAAGTGTTCGTTAGATCACATATAATGCAAGCCCAGCTCCCTCAACCTCTTCCTAGCTGCTGACCGTTTCCCATCTCTCGACACTGAACCCTTTCCAGTTTCTCAACAGCTTTCTGCACCAAGGTCAAGGGGCCCCAAACTGGACAGGGTATTCTGGATGCAGGCTTGCCTGTGCTGAGTACAGGGAGGTAACTCTGCTCTATCTGCTGGCCACTGTCACATGTAACACAGCTGCCAGTATGTCATATTGCAGAGCAAACAAAGACAGCAATTAGCCACCAAAGTATGACTGGAGAAGTTAAGTACCAGATTCTGGGTTCAGATACTAAAGTGGCAGACATATATCTTCAGACAGCGTTAAATAATGAGCAGATGCAAATTCGTGTACATTTTGGTGTCTAAAACCAGGTACCTTTTATAACTAAATTGTCTGCATTTATTATCTGATCTACCTGTCAGCAGATATTTGCAATTTTTCTAGCTATTTCACATGGCTAAGTTATAGGATCGTGTACATTTTCTTTAATTTTTTCCCGTTCTAGCAGTCAAAAAATATAAATACAGATGGGGAGTGTCTCTGAATATTTAGTGTGTGCTTGAATCTAAAATATGAATATTTTTTTTTTTTTTCTCTGTAACTGAACTCATATGCACAGGAGGGTATGCACAGTAGTTTCTCATCCTTTTCAGCCTGAGATGCATTTTAGGTAACCTCTATACATCCTGTCATCTTTGCTCATCATTGATTTGCTTTTGCTGAATTTCACCAGAAAAGAAAAACACTAGCTTTTCACTCTGAGTGCAAGCAGATAATGAACTTCCCCTCAAAGACACACAGTAGTTGCTACATTACAGAAGGCTATACAATGTCAGTGCTCAGCACTTCTCCAAAATACTAACAACCTCTGTACTCTCAGGGTTGAGAATACTCTCATTAAGTGGATCTCAGGTTTTTTACCAGTCAGTGACCTTTTTTATTCTGATGCCAGCACTTTGTTTAGGACACTATTCAGGTTCAATTGATATTTCGAATTTCTTTCAAACTTGCATATTTTTGGGCTTGAATACTTGTTATAATGAACTAGTTCACATAATCATTACACCTTTAGCAAAAAGAAAAAAACCCCTGTTTTTTCTTTGGTTTTGATCAGCATTCTTCTTCCTTCCAAAAATCATTTTTGGGTTTCGTTTTCTCGGAAAGACAAAAACCTGTGTATCTCGGTTTTCCTGGAATTCTGTGAGGTCAACAAAAATAAGATAATTAGAAAATTCACAGTTTCTGAAATTTTTCCTGCAACAACAATATCCTGTAGCTTATGTCTGCAGACAAAAAACAGGTTATGTTGGTCAAATACCTGGCTTTACACAGTTAACTATCATCTCCTTTTTCTGTAGCCCCAAAGAAACAGCATGTTTCTTTCACAGACTTTGCCATCCCTATATTTAAGTGCTGCCACATGATGCATTGTGGTTCTTTATTGTGCCTTGTTTGCTTGCTTTGAAATTGTCAAACGTATGCAAACTGACAGTCAGGGAGGTCCTGTCATTCAAGAAGTTGAGAAACTGTGCTGTAGATTCTCTGTCAGTTTATAGTCACGCTCTGAGTAATACAATACTAAAATCAAAATACCCTTTGGTGTCAAAAATACACCCTGAGACTCTTATTTCTTGCTGTAAGAATATGTGAAGTACTCTTGCCCAGACTGTTTGCAGTGGAGCGGTTGTTCTTTTTTCCAGAATTTGTATTATGGTATTGTGGGTTATTTTGGTTTTTTTGTCTGCTTGTGATAGATTAGAAACAGAAAGCTGTGGCAGAAATAACTCTTACTGTAAGCAGAGTTTTAAACCATTACTTTGCATTGAAGGATCCTAATTCCAATGCAGAACGTAACATTCTTGTACCCAGGGATATGCCCAAGGTATGTGGACTGCATGTAGGAGGACTGATGCACAGATGTTTCTTCTATCTCTCCTCTGCTCTCGATGCAATACTCAGTAATAGACTGCTGGAGCAGCTGCTGAAACATCCACTCTTTGCTGATCACTTCTCTGTCCCCATTCCATCCTAGAGTCCAAGCACTTCTCTACCACTTGTCTGTACCTTCTCTATTTCTTCAGTGATTTAGGAGTGTTTTGCTTCCTTCAGTTAGATATAATTCATCTCATGAACAATGCTTTGCCTTGCCTGAATATCCAGTGTCCCATGAAGACTGCAAATATCCACGTAATATTTTTCCTGTCTTTTTAATAGAACTATGTATCTTTTAATCTGCAAATCTCACTAGGATCAGAAAAGTAAAATGAAACAGTAACATACCATACGATTATCCCATTTTATAATCTGGTTGACTACATCAGTGCTATGGCCATTCAAACCTGTAAGCATGAAGTAACATTGACAAATTGGTGTTATTTTAACTACAGAATCATTACAATTACTAAACATTTGTGTTCTACCTTCTCTGAAAAAAAATGACAACTCTCTTGTGCTATGTACATAGCAACAAAGACAGATGCTAGTAAAGATGTCAAAGAATGCCGTGTAGTCTGTATCTAAGATCAATGACTCTGGGAGAAGGCAGCAGTTTTAATGACAAAATCAGTGGTGATAATTGTTTTAGCTTAATGTCCTCATAGATCTGACCTTTGGAAGCTAAATGGTAATAGGCTGTTAATACAGAATTGTCCTCCATTTGGAAACAGTGCATGGATATGAATATAATGTTTTGTGGCTGTTTTTTGGTAGGTGTCCTTGTGAAGTGTGGGCATACCTTTGAATACACGTGATTTAGGCAGGAAAATCAAAAAAAGACTACATTTTTCCAAAATTAGATTATTTACTGTATAAATTCTCTGTTGAGGAATATTTTCTACATAATGCCATATTTGATAATATGAAGGGCTGCTAGACATTAACTCATTCATCTGTAACCTGATTAACACTGATATTCTCTACTCTACTCACGTTTTAAAAAGACAGACTTGTAGAGAGTGTTATATTAAAAAATATGCACTATAATGAACAAATTAATAAGTAAATTTATATACAAATGCCAGTGAAAGAATATTATAGACTCTAATATTATAGAACACATCTATTGATTGAAATAATGAATGAATATTTTCAATCTAAAATATTATAGATTATATGAGATTGGTTGACCTTAGATGCTGTATAAATTTTCAACATTTTAGTGAAACTGTTTAAGTCTTTCAGAACTTTCCATGTTTCAATATTGGCTAATAGCTATAAAATTCAGGCTGAATTTTAAAATCTGCATTATTGATCAGATACTCCATTAAGAGTCACATTTTGTGAGGTATAGGAACATTGGAGCTAATATGCAGTGTTATGAAGTTCCATATCATAAAAACGCTACAGCTGTAGTAACAACAAGAACACTCCATTTAAATGTATTATGAAGTTTTAGTTTTTTTCCTCGTTATTTATCAGCTGTAATACCTTTTAGTACTATATTAAATGTGAGCAAAAGGAATATTAAAGATAGGAATACAGAAAATGTAGTAGTCTAGGTGTTAGGTTCCTACAATTAGTTTTATTGTAAGAGACTAGTAAATGTTTCTATTAAGGGCACACTATGTGCTGCAACTACTACATTACTACTAGAAAAGATACACCTTCCGTATTGAAATAGTGCATAAAATGTGAAGAACAACTGGGACCATGATCTAATTAATTCATAGAAAGCATCCATTTTTCATATGAGATTATTTAAGATGCCTGAATTTGGGTCAACAAATGGCACCTCATCCCTTGTGCTTCAGCTCTTATTTTGTCTGGTAGAGTAAATGACAATACTCAGAGGATGTGAAAATAGCTTTAATGATACAATCCATCTGATAGTGAAAAATACGTGAAATCTGCAGCTGACACCTGGAAATAATTACCTTGGACAATCAACAAGGATGAAAATATTTTATAATAAGATTAGTCAGGAGATCTAACAGGTTAGGCTATCCAAATGAAGTATTGCAGTTAACAGAAAGTGTAGAGACAAAATATAACAAACGTATTTTGAAAGGTGGGACAAACTTTAGGCCATAGCCAGTCTAAACAGCTACTGCTCAATGTCATGTCTAGATGTTTTTCTAGTTCAAAGAGGTAGTGCTAGGAAGCTGTTCCTGTTAGTGTTGGGGTCCAGGTCTCAAATGAAATCAGTCCCTAGTACAGACTTTGAGTTAATATTTTTTTTCTAGAAGCAGTGCTGCATGAATTACTTAATCTAGGCATAAGATTGTGTATTCTTTACCCTTATTGGTTTAAATTTTCTTTGTAAAGAAAACTGTATGAAATTCAAATCTTATACAAAACACAAAGTCAAATTTAAGTACTTTTGTTAAGGCCATAAGGGCTGAACAGTCTTCCCAGAATTAACACCATTTGACTGATATATGGGAGTATCTGCAGGGGTAGAAAATGGCCTGAATCTATGGTTAACACTGAGCTGTCTGAGGGACAAAGTGAAAAGAAAAACAGCTACTTTTTTTATGGTACTTTGGTTTCTGAAAACCGTCCCTATATGATGTTGCTGATCCATTATTTCTTCTCTGATATTGCCAAGTTTGAACAACTGACTGATTTTACACATTGTAAGATTCAGTAATGTCACAAAATCCTGAAAAATATGATGTCTAGTTACTGTGTCTCTGTAACTGGTGTGAGGTGAAGCTTGGGAACGAAGCTGATAAGCAAATAGATAGCAGACTGATTTGGTTGGGGTATCCCATCAGGTGCTAATACAGGTTTGTGCGAGACATCTGTGATATTCTCAGGGAAAGATTAAGCAGACTGAGAGATGCAGAAACACAGCATTGTATTATATTGCAAGAGTTAAATACATTGTAATGCTATAACCCATAGGCATCCACAATGAGGGTAAAGTAATTAACCAGTCTGTAGCAGATGTGTGATAGAAGTTGATAACCGGGGGGGAAATGCATGGTGTGGCTTACAAAGGACAGATCAAATGTGTATCTGAAAGGCTGAAACTGTGGGAAGTTTTAAAGCAGAACTCACAGTAAAGCTTAGGATCCAGAAGTCAAGTGGTCAGTGCTGTTAGCCACCTGGCTTACTGGTCTGCTCTGTTGCTGAGACACAGGGGGAGGATGCCACTTCCACCGGGCCGTGGCACTTCCCTCACTTGTTCTTTGAAAGAAGAAATACTGCAGCCAGCAGACCACTGAATTCCCCTAACAAATATCTTTGCTGTGGTATTCACCTTACTTTCCTACAACTCTGTGTCATTGGGTACGTACAGTCTTAGTTCTCTCCAACTCTTTTTGCTGGAGTTAATTTTTAGCATTATGTTTTCTGATACGGGATTTAACATTGGGCAGGTATGACTGGGGAACGATAACTGGGGAAGTTTTATGTCTGTCTGTCATTGAGCATTACCTCCTTTGTACCTAAAGATTCGGTCAAGCAAATGAGAAACATTCTGGAAGATTCAGCTTTGTTTCCGAATTAGCGTTCTGGTGTGGCCTGCCTACTATACATGCTGGAGAGCAATAGAAGTGAGATCTGCTCTGTGCTAATGGCACTAATCAGTGTCCTCGCTTTGACTGGGATAGAGTTAATTTTCTTCCCAGTAGCTACTGCGTTTTGGATTTAGTATGAGAAGAATGTTGATAGTACACTGATATTTTTCGTTGTTGCTAAGAAATCAAGGATCTTTTTTCAGTTTCCCATGTTCGGCTAAAGGGCAGATGTACAAGAGCTGGGAGGGAGCAGGGCCAGGCAGCTAACCCAAGCTGGCCAACAGAAATATTACATACCATAGATGTCATGCGAGTCCCTCGAGTTCTGTAATCACTGCTCAGGACAGACTGTGCAATCGGTTGTCAGGCAGTGAGAAAACTTATATTGTATATGGCTCGTTTTGTGTATTTTATTATTATTATTATTGATTATGATGATGATCCCTTCCTTTGTTGTCTTATTAAGCTGTCTTTATCTCAACCCACAAGTTTTATTTTTTGTCCATTCTCCTTGTCGTCTTTCTGCAGGTGGTGGGGCAGGAGCTAGTGAACAGCTGAGTGATCCCACTTCCTGGTGAGTGGCTGCATGGCGCTTAGCTGACGGTTAGCGGGTTAAACCACAACAATCAGAATAATTTCCCTGAGATTTTGATGTATTCTGTTCATCACCTGTTATTGCTTGTTGCTAGCTTTCTTTCAATACAAGATTCAATACTCTTTTAATTAATCTTTGTCTCTTTGATATTCCTATTAAATGCTGGTCGACAATAATATTCCAACAAAAAAATATAAACTTGTTATACTGTGTTAGACAGGTTAATATGTTTTTGCATTTTATAACAAGAAAGTTTATTACTATGGTGACATTAATACACGTAATGTTTTTATAACAAGAAAGTTTATTACTATGGTGACATTAATACACATAAAGTAATGTTCTCCAAACTAGTTGTTATGAACAGATAAAGGCTGATTTGATAAATAGCTAATGTAAGATGGGATCAAGGGCTGTTATTACAGTAAATCCATTAGCTACAGGAGGGATGGTGAGGACCATAATGTTTTGTTACTAAATAAGTGCATCAGACTGCCCAGATGTAGTATGAGGAGCTGTTGGTGATGTGCCATGCAAAATTCCTCTTTATCACTACCTTGGATGTCAAACCCAGCAGATTATTACAAGCCCTTTAGATAAGGGTCTGTCAACATCCTTCTTATGGACCTGGCTTTCCATGTTGATTGGTGGAACATCTTTTGCTGAAGCAAAGCTTAGTGTAGTCGGAAGGATTGGTCAAATATAATGTTGTGGCTTCAAGTCTGGTTTCCCACCCAGCTCAGTGACAGCAGTTGAAGTGCACTGGGGGACATTTCTAGACTCCTTTTCTTTGACATGACAGCCATCAACGATGTCGACCAAGACCCAATTCTTTCACATCAGGTGCTGCCAGTGGAGAGCCAGGCAGGATGTGCAGCTAGCACAGAGCATGAGAACATACCACAGCTGAGCTCTTTCCCTCATATTTTCTCCTGTGTGCCACTGCCAAATAAAAAAGCACTAAATGATCCTGTCACAGTGTGGTCTTGGCCTTGCTGGACTTGTCAATGACGTGATCGGACTCAGGCGCCAAGAGCTGAGGAGTTAACAAAGGGAGCAATTGACTTGTGCTTATCTTATCAGACAGAAGAAAGGGGATAGCCCACCATTGTAAATGAAATGATCTCCCAGATGTGATGGAGACCGCGCAGCCAGAGGTTGCTTAAACATTTGGCCCCCCTGAGCACATACCAACATGCCCGCTCCACAGGGCTGCGTCCGGCTTGTGACGACACAGCATTCCATGCCAAGAGCCAATCGACACATAATAATTGACTTAGTCCCACCTCGCCAAAAGATTTTCAAACATATAAAAATTGGCACTTGAAAACTCTCTCTGGGGGAATGAGCCAAGCGACAACTTCAGCTGACGGACGGGTTGACGAGCCTGAACCTCTCTTCCCCCCCCCCAAGAAGGGACGCCTTTTTGGTAAGAGTTGCGCCTCTGACTTTGTCAGAGGTATCCCCAGGAACACACGGTTAACTAAAGTGCTGAACCATTACCTTGAGCTCAACTTTTGTAGACAGTGCATTTATCAACGGCAACCCCGAACCTGTGATACCTGTCGCTTGAATAAATTACCTATTGCTTTAACTTTGCAAAACTGTTTCAGTGAAAGTCCTTGGAAGGGCTCTGACAGGCAAGTTAAATCTGATAAGTGGCTATGCACTTAACCCTTTACACATAAACCGTTGACCAAGTCCGGGACTAGCAGTAGATCCAGCCGCACCTGTACTCCACTCTGAGAGAGAGTTTAGAACTCAAGGGGATCTGCTCTGAACCTCGTGACTCAATGGGAGGGCTTTCCTTTTGCCGCTTATCAGAATCCCTTACCCCTTTTAACGTGACACACAGGAGATGCATGTTTTTATTTAATTTCATATGGTGACTGCATTCTGAAACATTTGAAGACCGTTTTAAGTTTATTCTGGACACCTTACCAAAAATGCTGCTATAAATATTAGGTGTTTGCCAAATCTCTTTACCTCAAAAAATCCAAGGGAAAGTGAGCTTCACAAGTCACTCACTGCAAACAAAGTTTCCACTGCGATTTATATACTTGTCTGAAAGCACTTTCTGGAATTCTAGGATTAAAAAGCAACTTAAAAAGAAGCTATGATAGAAAAACCCTGTAATTTGCACAAATGTTCAACAAGATACACTCTAACTTGTTTTACTTTATTTGGTTCTACTAGTGCAAGATCTAGCAATCCATCCATAGTCATTGCACCTGACTGTTTCGAACCATGTCCATTTAGTGCTGAGCCCAGCCAGGGACATGGTCTTGTTTGTATCTGGTGGCAGTTGAGGGATTGCTGCCTGTGTGACTATGAACAACGCAAGGGCACCCTACTGCCTACCTGTCGCTGAACCTTTCCTTGGACCAAAACAGTGGCTTGGAGGTGGGGTTGGACTCGTTTTCCAGCTGCACTGTCCACCTCTTGTTGTTGCCTTTCAGTGAGTGCTGTGGTTTTTGCAACATGGGAAATGTGGATAAGGAATGGTGTGAGGTTTGTGCCAGCTAATCATGGGTGGTGGGTGGTCTCTGCACTGCTGTGAAGCTTTTCTGCGGGTAAAGCTATTGAAACTGCTCTTAGAGGGTGTATTTACACTAAGGAATTCATAACTGCAGTTCTTTATACCATTCATGCTTGTGAAATAAAATCATGGCTTTAAAAGTTACTAGCAGAGCTGCAATGAACTAATTACAGCATTAAAACAAATGTTTGTGGAAAATTGTCTTCATTAGTTGCCTGACACTTCTTCTAACCCATCTCTCTACTGAGCACTAATCATTCAATCCTGCTTTGGTCATCATGTGCAGTTTTTATCCAGGGAAATGCTTTTCTTTCCACCTTTATTCAACAGATCTACTATGCTGTAGTTTGTGAAGAACTTGTCTCTTTTAGAAGAAAAGAAATGAATCTCATACGCATTAGGCAGATGAAAACAGCACGGTATGGCCTTGGAGGCTCCTACCCCTCACTCTAGATCCAGATAATGTCAATGTCTAGCTGTCTGTGCCCTCTATGTCAATGACCAGCTGGAGTGCACGGACCTCCACCTGGGGATGGATGAGGAGCCCACGGAGAGCTTATGGGTCAGGATTAAAGGCAGGGCAGGGACTGGTGACATTATAGTGGGGGTCTGATACAGGCCACCTGACCAGGAAGATTGAGCAGATGAAGCCCTCTGTAGGCAGACAGGAGCAGCCTCATGTTCACAAGGCCTGGTCCTCATGGGGGACTTCGGTCACCCTAATACCTGTTGGAGGGACAGCACAGTAGGGCATAAGCAATCCAGGAGCTTCGTGGAATGCATTGATGATAGTTTCCTTCTCCACGTGATAGAGGAGCCCACTAGGAGAGGTGCAATGTTGGACCTTGTTCTCACCAACAAGGAGGGGCTGGTGAGAAATGTGAAGCTCAAGGGCACCCTTGGGTGTAGTGGACATAAAATGGTGGAGCTCAGGATCCTTAGGGCAACGAGGAGGGCACACAGCAAGCTCACTACCCTGGACTTCGGGAGAGCAGACTTTGGCATCTTAAGGGACCTGCCTGGCAGAGTGCCATGGGACAAAGCCCTGGAGGAAAGAGGGGACCAAGCAAACTGGTTAATAATTCATGATCACCTCCTCCAAGTTTCAGAGTAATGCATTCCAGTGATGAGGAAGTCAGGCAAAAATGCCTGGAGGCCTGTATGGGTGAACAAGGATCACCTGGACAAAGTCAAACACATAAAGGAAGCCTACAGAGGGTGGAAGCAAGGACAGGTAGCTTGGAAGGAATACAGGGAAAGTGTCCAGGCAGGGATCAGCTTAGGAAAGCTAACACCCTGATAGAATTATATCTGGCCAGGGACATCAAGGGCAACAGGAAAAGCTTCTCTAGGTACATCAGTGACAAAGAGAAGACCAGGGAAAACATGGGCCCTCTCTGGAAGGAAATGGGACACCTGGTTGTCTGGGATATGGAGAAGGCTGAGGTACTCAATGACTTTTTTGCCTTAGTCTTCATCAGCAAGTGCTCCAGCCACACCACCCAAATCTCAGATGGCAAAGGCAGGAACAGGGAGAATGAAGAACCACTCACTGTAGGAGAAGATCAGGTTTGAGACTGTCTAAGGAACCTGAAGTTGCACAAATCCATAAGTCCTGATGAGATGTATCCATGGGTCCTGAGGGAACTGGCAGATCAAGTTGCTAAGCAACTACCCATGATATTTGAGAAGCCATGGCAGTCTGGTGAAGTGCCCAGTGATTGGAAAAGGGGAAATATAACCCCATTTTTAAAATTAGTAATAGTGAAGACATGGAGAACTACAGGCCTGTCAGTCTCACCTTTGTGTCCAGGAATACTGGGGAGCAGATACTCTATGTTCTATGCTAAGGCATATGAAAAATAACAAGGTGATTGGTGACAGCCAACATGGCTTCACTAAGGGCAAATCATGCCTGACAAATGTGATGGCCTTCTGTGACAGGGTTACTGCACTGGTGGATAACGGAAGAGCAAATGATGTCATCTACCTGGATTTGAGCAAAGCATTTGACACTGTCCCACACAACATCTTTGTCTCTAAATTGGAGAGACATGGATTTGATGAATGTACCACTTGGTGGATAAGGAATTGGCTGGATGGTCATACTCAAAGAGTTGCGGTCAGCGGCTTGATGTCCAAGTGGAGATCAGCAACGAGAGGTATATCTCAGCGGCTGATATTGGGACTGGTGCTGTTTAACATCTTTGCTGGCAACGTGGACATTGGGATTGAATGTGCCCTCTGCAAGTTTGCTGACAACATCAAGCTGTGTGCTGTGGTCGACATGCTGGAGGGAAGGGATGCCACCCAGAGGGACCATGACAGAGGGACCTCAGACCTACCCTGAGAGATAGGCCTGTGTGAACCTCCTGAAATTCAACAAGGCCAAGGGCAAGATCTTGCATATGGGTCAGAGCAATCCCAAGCACAAATACAGGCTGGTTGGAGAATGGTTTGAGAGGAGCCCTGAGAAGAAGGACTTTAGGGTGCTGGTTGACAAGAGTCTCAACATGACCTGGCAATACGTGCTTGCAGGCCAGAAAACTAACTGTGTCCTAGGCTGCATCAAAAGCAGCATGGCCAGCAGCTCGAGGGAGGCGATTCTGCCCCTCTACTCCTCTCTGATGAGACTCCAGAGAGACCTTATTGCAGCCTTCCAGTACCTGAAGGGGCCTACAAGAAAGCTGGAGAGGGACTTTTTACAAGGGTCTGTAGTGATAGGACTAGGGGCAATGGCTTTACAGTGAAAGAGGGTAGATTTAGATTAGATATAAGAATTATTCGCTATGAGGGTTGTGAGGCACTGGAACATATTGCCCAGAGGAGTTTTGTATGCCCCCTCTCTGTGAGTGTTCAAGGACAGGTTGGATGGGGCTTTGAGGAACCTGGTGTAGTAGAAGGTGTCTCTGCCCATGGCAGGAGGTTGGAACTAGATGGTCTTGAAGGTCCCTTCCAACCCAAACTATTCTATGATTCTGTGATACAGTCCAGGGATCCTGAACATGAGTCCGAATGCTCAGAAGTTCCTGTAGAGCTCTGGCATCATGCCCAAGTAATTTGTGTTAATATGATTTCTGGAGTTCTTCTATCTTATTCTTTTATGTCTCTGTGTTTGACAGTGCTTCACCTTCATTATCTTTAAAGATCAGCAGTAAAGTAGATATTTTCTCCCTGTTCTCTCTGTGAAAACCAAAACAAATAAATCACTTAACTTATTTGCAGTCTCTTTAATCTTCTTACTGTGTTATTTTTAACCATATTGACCTTGTAAACCCAACAACTTTTACAAGGATCTTGAGATATACTTAACAGATTCTTCTGTGTCAGCAATATCTTTAAATGAAGCTCTATTATTTTATTATACACTGTCTTTTTTGTCATGACTTTTAAAGTGTTTTTGCCACCTTGTTAGTGTTTCAGCTAAGTGACGTAATATTACATCTATCAAGGACGAAATTCAAGCTGCATATCTGTATATGAAGTGTTGTCTCTGAACTTGAAGATAGTATGCTTTATTATTTTTCAGTATTCATTAGGTAATAAATAAAAAATGATAACTACCAGTTTGAAGAATGTGTGTATTTCCACTAAGTGTACTGCACAGATATGTTTCTGACTTATTTCCATAGGTTCATTATATCAGTTTATTGTGAGATCTGTCAGAGACTCATTGTCATTTTGGTTAATTTTATCCAAAGGACTTGTTGTGCTCTTTTGCTGTTCTACTAGTTCAAAATAAAACTATGCTTTTGTATTTCCCTGTCAATCACAAGCACTAAGTACAAGTACATGGAAATATATAATATTAAAAATATTGAATGGATTTTTACATTTGAAAAAATTTAGTCTGAAAAATTTGTAACTGAAAGACAAATTAATTTATGGCCTGAAAAATTATGGTCAAGAAGTTTCCATTGATTTACCGTTCCCAAAGGGTAAAATCCAATATTGCTGAAACATTTCAATTTCTCTGAAAAAAAAATTCATATTAAGTCTTCACCTAATCTTCTGTGAAACTTTCAAATAATGGTAATTCAGGAGATTTGGGGTTTTATTTTCTTTAGTACTCTCCAAAGGAGACATATATCTTGTCACAAGTCGCTCTCATCGCATCTCTGGGAGAATGACAGTCTGTTGCAGGCCTGTCTAACCCCAGTGCATCAGTGGTAGCTTATACTATTGGGACAGCAGCAATGACACCTGGTGTTATGGGGATTTGGTGATCTTCCAGAGGCTTTAGGAACACATGAATTGCCTAGCACCTTTACATAATGACTAATTCCTCCCTGTGTCTGATGGAGCTATTTGTACGGTTGTGGTTAAGCAACCTCCTAGTGGGTTGGAGGAGAAAATAACATAGAAACTCAACACACAACCTTTCTTGTCTCATGCCAATGTCCTTCCATTAGCACACTGGATTACTGCACACTGCAAACCTCCCTGACTTTCAAACAGTTATTTCCTGGCAGAAGTCAGCGTACTGTATTATGAAGTAGGAATGGTGGTATGAATCTCAGTCTAGTTTTCTGATATTATCAATATATTTTTATGGTGGTGGACTGCAGGTAGCAACACGTGCAAGCTCTGCATCCACTTAAAAAAATGTACTAAAGCATAAAAGTTTTCTGAAGTAGAAATGATAGTAAAGTTTGGGTAATAAAATAGTGGCCTGACTCATCTCTAATTAAGAGCGCAATTTATGAAAGGGATTAATGTTTAACAATGGGGAATAGCAAGGGAGCAGCAGCTATAATTTTTTAAAATAACCTGTTACTAACCATCTAGAGCAAATTGATCCATAACTTCAGCTCAGTCAAATCTTCAGCAGACTAGACAACAGTTAAAGTAATTATCCAGAGAAATTATTGTTTTGATAAAATGTGTCCAGTGCTTTACGACCAGAAGTAAAGTATTTTTTACCAGAAATACCTGATTTTCATCCAATATGCTTTGAATTTCTTCAAGCAAGCTGTTGCTCCCTAAAAAATTCTTTTTCACTCACATGACACAAAGTAATGATAAATAGCATCCATGGCAACTTACAATACATAGCAATTGTGAAAAGATTTCTTCTGTTAGTATCGCTTATCAGCCAATTATTAATTCTTTTTTATTAATTTGGTAGTCTTGTGAGGTTGTTAAAAATTAATCATTAATGAGAAGCCAATGGAAGCCCCATAATAACACAGCTGCTTTTAAGTCTGTCTGCATTCATGATCACATCAATGATACAAATTTTGAGCAATAATTCAGACATTTTTTCTAATGGTGATGAGTTATAGTTGTCTTTACAAGTTTTAGAGCCATACTACAGAAACAAGGTAGGGAAATGGTTGTTATGTATTAATTTTTCACAAAATGTGAAAGTGGTAATGAACATGATTCTTCTGGTAGGCTCACCTAGGTGTCGGAGAAAGACTGACCCTTTTTTTTTCTATGAGTTTCTTCATGCTTTCATTTCTTCAGTGTTCTCTGTTTAACAAAAGGCAAAATAATTTTAATATTTTTTGAGAAAGCGGGGAATGTTGTGGTTTTGATTCTCATCTTTCTGGAAAACTAGAAAATTTCTCTTAAACTGATCTTTTCTAATTTTATTTAAGTGTTCGTGTGGAAAATACCCACTTTGGGTTTGGCTAGTATTATCATCAGGTAACGCTTGTATGCAAGGAAATTGCCAACATTTGCTGTGAATTTGGGCAAGCAGAATTAATCTTACCCCTACTTACTAACAGGGTTTGTTACTAATTTAGTTTGTACAGGTGCTGGCTTGATTATACAGAGGAAAGCCTGAGTATGCTCAGATTCTAGGTCAGTGACTGCATGTGAAACTTAACTGACAGCCATTGAATGTACAGGCTCAAGAGTCAGCACTGCATAGTGTGCTCAACTGTTATTTTTAAGCTTCTGCCTGAGTTTGCCTTGGAAACAGTCATCTGTAAGAATTCAGCCGTCGATGTGGGATAGGAGCAGGTGCAGAGCTCACAGCAACCACGCTGTGAGTCAGTAGAAAGTAAGGGTCTAAGACAGAGACTGAACACAAGAGGAAGATTTGAAGGAGGACATTCAGTCCAACAAGGACCCAAACATAGGGCAGGAGGTAGCGCGACAAGGAGGCTGAAGTAGGGGAAGGTCTTCAGCCATTACTGAGAAAGAAAAGGTAGGCATTCAAGGAAAAATAATGTTGGAAAAAACAGAGACGAAACAGAGTGAAGGGTACCACAGTAGCCTTCATAAGCACGAATGGAAGTGATTAGCAATGAAGTGATGGTTGAGACCATACCAATTTCTGTGAAATAACAACTGTTGGTATTTTTTTAAATACTGTGAATCAGAACAATTTTAATCTTCTGACAGAAGTAGAATTCTTGCTGTTAACATTGATGAAAAGATAAGATCTCAATCAAAGCTCCCTATTTTTGGACGGGTGGTAGTGTACTGTGCGTGTGATGCACCATGTTGCTTGAAATAAATACATAAATACAGGTATCTACCATACAGAATGCAACTAAAGTTAATGAGCTGTTTTTTCACTTGTTAGAAACCTTGAGAGCTTTCTTGCTTTGCATGGAAAGTCACAATAGCGTCAGAGGATTTTATTTTCCTTTCTCTTGAAATATAGAAGTGATAAAATCCTTCCATTGTCTGAGTCTGAGATCAACCTCTGTCTCTTTTGTCCTTGCAAGAAAATCCTCACCAAGTTCACATGGCACTGGATGTTCAAAAGGCTAAGTCGTTTTAATGTATTTAAGGATATGCCTCAAAATCCCTTTTAAACTGGAAAAGAATTTCCAATTCCTTTCAAGGAACTGGGCAAGTATGTTGGGACCCTTCTTCCAAGTTTTTTCAAATGTATGCTTATTTTGTGAAGTACCCTATTCATAATAGTGTAATTCACTTACAGCTCTATTTTCTGGCTGTGTGTTGGAACACTGACTTCTGAGCTGCTTGCCTTCTGCAACTATCTGTCTCTTGCTGTGAAATTCACTGATAGACAAAGCTCAGAAATCAGTGTGAGAGGACTGGAGTGTTACTGGTGGAAAAAGACCTGGAGGCTCTTTTGATCACAACAATTTTAGGTCTTGCATATGCTAAAAATTCTAACATGTATCTGATGAAACAGAGAAAAAAACTGAAAATGCCCCAGGACATAACTTTTTTTGCAAAAGATATAGGCAGAACTTCTTCCAACACTAAGTAACTTCATTTTGAAGGACTATTAGACAGCAGTTACTTTTTGCCCTTGTTCTGAAAACTTGTCTTCCCCTTTCCATTCTTTGCTCTTGCTTCCTTCAGTCCTTCCCCAGCGCCGCCTCCCCCCCCCCTTCTTTTTAGAAACAGTGGGGATTTTTTTCATCTGTGGAGAAAAAATGGCTTTAACATTAAGGTGATTTACAGCATGAACAAGTGCTCACTGTAACGGATAACGTCAATGAAAGGAGTAGTATTGCTGTGATACGCATACTGACAAGAGCCTGTTTTACCTATGTCAAAATGTTGGTACCAAATGCTAGGCTATTACAGTGTCCATGACACAAACTGTCTGATTTTGGCAGTTAAATCCTGACACTCAAGTGAGAGTAGCACTAACCTGTGATCTATACTACCAAAAGACTCCTTTTAAAACAGTCTATAAATAAGCAGTCAGACTTGTCAAGAAAAATGACCATTCCACATACCAATGGATATTTTTTCAGTCTAACTTGACTGGTCTTCAAACATGCAAACATGCAAACATTCAAATCCAAGAAAAGGATGTTGTTGAACTCTTAACCAAAGTATTGGTTTAGATTTTTCTGTTTAATTCACTTACTGCTAGCTCTGAACCAGCACAGCGATTACCACGCACTGGTTGTTTATCTGGATGCAAGCAAGTGCAGTGTTCTTTACTTTGTTGACTGTTGGAGTAGCTGCTTATTTTAGTGAGGGTACAGAACCTCTCACTATCTTTCAAGATCATTTACTTTTCTTCATATGACATAGTCACTGAATACCAATCCTGGTAGTTTATGCGTCCTGTGGGTGCTGAATGTAGTTTATAATTTGTATTGTGCTGTGTAACGTGAGAACATTTTTATTGCAGTGGTCTGGCACTGCAACAAGGACCAAACCATAATGTATAGGAGAGCTGGCATCTCAGCTTTGGAGAATGAGTAAAATAAACCCTTTCCATTCAGAAGAAAGTTGAGAGTAGTAGCACAGAACAGCTTTATTTTGGAGGATTGTTTGTCTCTTGGCGTAGAATGGCCAAATGAAATAGCGCAGGACAGCCACACATGCTTCCCACACTACAGTTCTGGGACATGGTCAGCTGTGGGCAGCAGGTCTGCTTTTTGTTAGGAGTTGGAGCCTGTTCTGCAGAACATCAGGTCCCCACAGAGGACAGCTGGAGCAGCAAAATGGAGATCGCAATGTCTGGTTCCTGCTGTGCCTGTTGACCTGTAAAGATCAAGAAGAAAGCATTTCCCTCCATAAGTGTGCAAGCAGTGTCTGTGTGTAGTAACCTTTCCTGCCAGAAGTCCAAGCCACCCCTCCCACCCTCCAGACAACCACTTCTGAAGGGAAAGTGAGAAGCACCCAAACTGTCTCTTGCTCCCTCTGCTGTCATCCTGCTTGCTCAATTAAGCCTTAATTAGCTTGCAGGACACTATGAGGCAGGAACCATATTAGTTTATGGGTCAACACAATATTTAGCCCAGTACAATAACAGGCTTTTTTTTTTTTTTGTCCCTTTAGATATAGGCTGTACTAAAAAAGTAATGCAATTGACATTGTTTTGTCTGTCAGACTGGTTCACAATGCCTTGTCATGTGTGTGTCGTGTTGTGACAGGACAAGGAGTAATGGCTTTAAACTAAGGGAAGGTAGATTTAGACTAGCTATAAGAAAGAAATTTTTTACAGTGAGGATGTGATGCACTGGAAGGGGTTCCCCAGAGACGAATGGAGGCCCCATCCTTGGGAACCTTCTAGGCCAGATTGGATGGGGCTCTGAGCAACCTAATCTGGTTGAAGGTGTCCCTGCTCACTGCAGTGGGGTTGGGCTAGATGACCTCTGAAGGTCCCTTCCAACACAAAGTATTCTATGATTCTGTGATTCTGTGTGGCAATCTGTGCAGCGAAGTGGATGTACAGAAGGATTCTGGGCATGCATAGAAAAGTAGCCTACAGTCACAAAAGTATGCACCTTCTTTCACCTCAAGTCAACAGTCCTCCCATATTCCCAGTTTTGAGGACTGTGAGTGTTACTGGGTTATAGCAGGTGTTACACTCTTCCTCAGAAGACTGAGAAAGAGAAATGGAAACAAAATTCAGAACTCTTCACCAGATAATTTTCCTACTAGGAATTCAGTTATTTTTATGGTGATCTAAATGAAATAGATATTAGTTAGGAGTTCTATGTAAAAATTCCTGTTACATTTGTCTTAGGCTTTTAGCTGCCTGTCCTTGAAACCTACAGAATGTGCGTTCATTTAGGTTTGGTGCTCTAAATCTATGCTGACAGCTGTAAATTTAGGCTAACAAATGAATTACACAGGTAAGGAAAACAAGCACCATCTCCTTAGAGGCTGTAGAAGTCACATAGCTAACGTTATCAAGAAAATTCTGATCAAACAGTAGCTGACGGATTTTCCCCCTAGGTAGGTATAAGCTTTGCAGCTGATGAAATTGTAACTATTCATGTTTCTCCATCCATTTTTAATTTTATTAGATATAGTCTGTTTGCTATACAGGATCTTTCCTGCAAAACCAAACCTCTCAGGCGAAAGCAGGAACAAGCTTCGCTTTCTGCCTGTAGACTTTAGGGACAAGCAGTAAAATGCCTTGAATACCTTGCAAGCTTTTGCTTTTGGCCAGGAAGAGCACTCCCATCAGAGCTGTTGTGCAAAGTAGCGGCAGCTCTGGCTCTCGGTGCATCCTCCCATGTCCTGTCTCAGGGCAGCACCCATGCCAGTGCTGGGAGAGGTGAGGCTGTAATGTCTCATAGGGACAGAATTCTGTGCGTAGCAGTAGCCGTAAATTGTCCTTTAAGGGAGCGGTAATTAAGGAAGGCTTGAAGCACTGTCAAAGTTACGCTGGGCTGCATGGAAAAGGAAAACTAAGCAGAAGACCAGCCCGAGAGCAGCAGAGGGCACTGATGATTTAAAGTCATCCTGCTAAACCTCCGAGGCTGTTGAATACTGCAGAGTTTCTTTGCTGTACCAATGTATTGCCCTGAGTTCACCTGAAATCCCATTTGCTAATGTGAATGTATATATAATGGGCCTAATTTTCCTCTTATATTCTCTACTGAAAATTAAGAGCGACTCCAACGACGACCACATATTAAAAAGCAGAGAGTGAGAGCGGATTAAAACGTATTAACTGGGAAGGAGAATGGGAAAAGAAGCCCAAGAAATTTTTATGTCTGTTTCGAGAGCTTAACAGGTTCACAAAATAGACTACCTTGGGGAAACTGTTTCTTATGTTCTTAGTGAAAAGTATCAGATGCTGCAATCAAAGATTTTTTTCAAATCATAACATAATGTCATATGTGTTTTGGGGAAAAAAACCTGGCTGTTTGTGACATTCTTTACAGTTCCATGGCTAGTATATCCTGAATCACTGAGGGCAGGAAAAAAGCAAATGATATTTCACAAGCTGGTCTGTAGTTCACTAAAGCTAAATTGATGGTTTCAAATTGACAGCTAGAACTTATTTTGTAAGTTTTATAATAGAATTAATTTCTTTTTAAAATCTTCTGAAGATCTGCACCTTTCAGTGTTTCATTTAGCCTAGTGTTTTTGACATGTCTTCCTTTATCCGTAGTTCAAACACACAGCTGAAAGGGCAGCCACTGAATTCAGCAGAGGTAGCAATAACTGTATATTTCTACCTGCAGTTGTTACTACTGACACATACTTTCTCCTACCAGGCTTATTTTCTTCTTCTTCTTTTTCTTTCCTGTGTATTATTTCCAGGTCTGCCCTAGATATCTGCTTGAGTTACCTTCTGATCCTGGGCTCTACCTAAATAAATTATAATATCTGTTAAGTTTGATATTGTAGGCATCAGAGGACACAGCTACCAAATGATTATCAGTAATGTGATATCAAAATTCACCACCAAGGTGAAGAACTCTGCACCACTTTGTTGGCACTGAACATTTTCAAAATGCTGGCAGCTTCATAGAAAGCTTTCCTTTTAATTGCCTTCTGCCAAGCAAAGGGATTAGCCTGCTCCTGGCAGCTTTATGGTTCCAGATGTCCAGATCTCTCATGATATCCTATAACAGAGGCATCAGGGTTTTACACTTCTATTACTGAGTTGTGCTGCTGACTCTCCAGACTAAGAGCATGTTACTGAGCTGATCTATATCTAGGCTGAAGTCATTGTTCTCCATACTATTTACCTGCAACTTATGACTGGAAGAAGACATAGTCCTCTGGAGATGTGCTGAATCAGACCATCTCCAGGTGACAGTGCAAAAATTTTAAGTGCTATGTGTCATTTGGTGCTCTTTAATCTCTGTGAGATGAAGATAAAGGAAATAAACTTCCAAAATTCAGAAAGTTGCTTCTTCAAAGTGTCCTGTTTACTCACTTCCTAATGCAAAATATTCTTCAAATCAGCAGAACTGATGTCTCAGAAAACTGACCTTTCTTACATTTTAACATTATCAAAAGATCTGGCAGTTTACAGCTATATTTAAATACAGAAATTAATGCTCCACAGTTTTGGCAACCTGAAGAAGATCCCTTATTTTGTTTTTAGCTGATCCAGGAGAGAGTTTTTTTTGGAACTGCTGACTTCTTTTTACAGAACATTAAACTGGGCCTGTTCCTTGTTATGGAGTAGGACTAATGATGTAAATAAAAGGAAGATGGACTAAACAGTAAGTTGACACAGAACATATCTCATAGTATCAGTCAAGGTGCCCAGTCAATGGGCACAGACACATCTGCAAGACCCCAGGACTTCTCTTCAGTACCACAGTTCCTCTGACACTGTATTTTGTACTTTTTCCATTATAACCCGAATTTCTCACATCTAGTTAAAAATATCCCCCAAAACCTCTGTGTCTTACAGGGCTTCAGCAATAAACTAATTATGAAAGAACTGGGATTAATGCTTAATCACCCTAAGGGATGATGCAAGATTTAATTTTTAATAGAGTTGCATTCTTTAGATACTAGATAAGTGATGTGGAAATGCCAATTATTTTATACAACCACACATAAATTCCACAGAATAATAGAAATAGAAAGGGTTCAACAGAAAAAAAAGGGAGATAGAATTCACATTTCACAAAAATCTATCCTGATATGTTTTGCAGAATGAGTGGTATTTCTGTAGTGTATATTCTCTCTCTTTTGAAAAATAATTACAGAAGTAAGCAGTTTATTTCTTAGTGGATTTTTTGCTGTTAATTAATTTCTTTCTGTTTAAAAAGTGTTTGTAAACAGATAAAAATTTTCTCAGGTATATTTGCTGTTCATTGCATTCATAGCATAAATCCTAGTTTGTATCTTGTTTGTAAATTGTAAATGTTCAGATTTGCATATAGACAACATTCTTCTTTTAGTTCCCATTTATATGAGCATTGTTGAAATAACCATTCTGTAAACAATGTAATTTGTAAAAAAAAAGCCCAAGGACAGCAAACAGTAAAGAAAAAGAAAAAAAAAGAACAAAAGCCCAGCATCTAATATGGTACAATTACTTACTCTGAGGTTAACAAATTGCATTCATTTTTCTATTGTGCTTAATGTTACTAAAGCATCTCTGTCCCCTCACAACTGTTTTGCATGAGCTGAGTTACTATTAATTTGTTTTCTTACTTCTTTTTAAGTTTGCTGTAAACAATTCTTGGTGTGCGTGGGCTCTGGATTTAGCTTTGAGAAATAACTTTAGTCCCCTGTAGTTCTAAATGTCTGGCTGAAGTAAACTGGATGAGTAAATAAAAGTGTTTCTAATTCCAGAAGGAGCCAAAATGACATAGTCTGGGTTATATACAGTGAACATTATTTTTTTTTTAAATTTGGCAGCTTGACCATATCTAAGCTCAGAAGCTTGCTAGCTACTGGTATTTGTTTGCAGGTTTTAGCTGGTCTAAAATGGCTTTATTTTTTTCAAATTAACAGTAATTCACATCATGGACTGGCCTGAAAGATGCTAAGTCAAGTGTTCTTTTAACTGCCATAAGCCAAACTTATGTCAGCCATGTATGCTGCAGCCTATGTTCTCCCTCTTGGTGACAGGAGACAAATTGTGGTCTATATGATTTGGGGTGGCTAAATACGATGTAAGCTGAAACTGGAGCCAAAATGACTTATAATGGCAAAATTGATGGCTTATTGATTTGGAACGTTCTCTTTAATTTTGCATTACTGCTATCAGTGCACAGTAGTTCTATGGGATGACAGCTACTATTGTGCATTCTTTCGTCTCTTGCCACTTCTGATTTTATCCTCTTATGAAAGCATTTTCACACTTTTAAAATCTGTAAAACTGATATAGGCCATTGAGTAGATTTGTCTGTGGTTTATGTTTGTCTGATTAGTCAGCTTTAGAAATGTCTGTAAGGTTCTGTTGTCTCTAACTCTTCTTAAACCCACAGTTTCACACATCTAGAAGGGGGTAAAATGGATTATCTGCTTTTCTGCAGATTTTAAACAGTTTTGCTAACATTAGTTTTCCTGCTTTGTAGAAGACCATGTAGCTTTAACACTCAGAGTTCTGCTTTTGTTTGCAGAAATGAATGTTACTTTTGTTTCTAAGTGACTGCATATGATGTGAAAGTTGATAAGACCATAGTTCTCTGCAGTGCAAACCTTAGTGTTGCTTTCAGGGTGACAGAAAAACTGCTATTTAAAATACATTTTGTCAGCTCCTCACTATTTCCTCCACTGGTTTGCTTTTCAAAATTGGTTACTGAAGACTTTAGAGATTCTTCTGAAATTCAAAGAAGCACATTAGATGCAGAATCACTTAACATCAGCCTTGTAATATTTTGAAGCCATGTTTGCAGCTCGTGTCACTTTAAACACTACTTGGATTGAGAGAAGACTGGATATTTGAATAGTTTGGTGTACTGAGCTCACAGCAATTGCTGTTTTCTGAAAAATCATTCAACCCTCCTCCACACTAAAAATGTTGATGTGAAGGTTCAATTTCAGTTATTGATTTACTGCAGTTCATAATTATCGGCTTAGTTTTACTAAATCAGACATAGCTGTTCAGTACCTGTTAGTTTTTACACAATTACAGCTGTAAGCCAAACACATGAACAGTGTGGGAATGCTGACTAAATGATATGTAAAGCCTTTCTGTTTATGTGTTGACGTGACCCATCCTTACCTTTTCTCCTAAAATATCCAATTCTTTCAGTTTTTGAGAGGCTCTTTTAGTGATGGTAATTTAGCATGCAGAGGCTAAATAGATTTGAACATTTCAAAAAACTAAGGCATTTGGTATTTTGCGTTATGTGTGTTGGGCTTTATCTTGTTTTATATGTGTTGGGCTTCTCCTCTTCCATTTCTGTGATTCAGAGGTTTTCTCTGCCATTCTTTTTCCACTTCTTGAACAAGGCTGCCTCCAGGTTTTCTCTACCCTCTGAAATGGTATCTCAGTCCCTTTCCATTTTTACCCTCACATACTCTCTTTTCTCATTGTCTCTCTGTATCCCTCACAGAATCTCTTGCACTTGCCATCTCCTATTCCAGTTTTCATACAAATATCACAACCTAGGTTATGTGTTTCTTTGCTCCCACCACTTCATCTGGCTTTGATTTGAGGTGTTAGACCAAGCCTGTTCCTACTTTTCTTCTTCATCCATACCTCCAGTTTGTTTGCACCGGTCCCTGTTACCCGTCAATTTCTAATTTACCTATTTTCAAGCAGAGGTCGTGTCTGTGGCTCTAGTACTTCACAGCAGTAGAAAACTGAGTTGTTTCCAGCTGGCTCAGCCTTCATCATCACTTTTTTTTTTTTTGGAATGACATGCATAACCCGCTTTATCTCCTCTCTGAAACTCTCACATTTGTGTAATGTCTATAGAAAAAAAATCTTGAAAACAATTCAGTTGTTGGTGTGCTGTGACAGTTTCAGAAATTCAGCGTTTGTCTTCCTTGGTTTTCTTTGCTTTAAATTTCCATTTTAATCTGGTTAAGTCAGGGATCATTTATTTTCTGTCTTTGTATAACTTCAAACAGTCCATAATTAGGGCTGCTAGACAGAATGATAGCATAAGTAATATACCCATGTGTATCTCTCATATTAAAAACATTTAAGACATCGGTAAATATACTGAGATAAGGGTAGTGAGATAAGAGATCTATTGAAATAAATCTTTTGATTTACTGTATTTGCTGAAGTTTTGATTAACCAACAGAACAGAAAGACCTTGGGGATCTTTTGAACTCTCTAAGTCTTTTAGTTCTGAATTAATGGCCTTTAGGAAAGACTCTTTTTCTTCTTTAACACTAATGAAGATTTTCATTTATGCTGGGTTTTGGAAGATATTTAAGGGAACAAAAATACCTGCAGTGCCAGCATGATATACCACACGGGTTATTTTAGAAAATAAGCAAACAATCAAAAAGCCCTAGTTCCCTTATTCCAATGTCTATGTGTGTAGAAATTACATGTTGGTTTGGATTATAGCACCTATAGAAGTGATTTGAATGAACTCATCAAGATTGCGAACATTTCGTATTTTTAAGCTGATGAAGAGTGTAACTGGATTAATCATCATTCCTCATTCTACACTGGGACCTCCTAACTTGATGCTTAGTTCTGTTAGCTTTTTTAGACATATAAATGTCAGTAAATTTCAAACAGGTGTTCTCTAAATAATGGTACGTTCTTCTGTAATTTTTCAGACTTTGTGAAATATGAAGACATATTTCAGTCTGAATATGAATTACACAGATTATTATTTAGAAGTTTTTATTTTCTTTAAATTTGGTGTAAAATAAAGCACAAATAGAAGTCCATTAAACTAATCAAATTCTGTAACTTCACCATGAAAATATTTTTTTGGGTGATCAATATCAAGAATCTTTTCTTTGTAATATTAAGGAATAATAATACATTGTGTATTCTTGATCTTAGTATGATAAGAAACTGGCTCCAGTGAGGAGCATGCATCATATATAAAGTAAGATGTTAGAATTGATTTTTTTTTTCCACCAGTGAGAACTTTTAATGGACTTGTTGGATTATGGGTACGATTATGCAGTTAGACTCCATCTGTGTAGAAACATTATCTGTTATCCATATTGCATAGAATTTTTCCTTAAACTAAAATGTTTAATATTTTCTTTTATCCCATTCTAATCTGCTGCTTTCTTTACATTTAGTTTGCCTATTAAAAGAGAATGCTTTTTAAAAAAAAATCTGTACTTTACGTGAAATTAATTTGTACACCTGTCCTGCCATTATTTTGAATCCGGTTTTGAGGTCATGAAAGACTAGCACCGTTTCTTTCTGACATTTCATGAAGAGTTACAATACTGCTGTCGACAAATGCAATAGCTATAGAAAAAGCTTGCTACCAAGAGTCCCTTTTATAACACAATCTTTATAACATAAAAATATGAGTCAATGAATGAGTACATGATTAATGTTACTGAATTTATAGAGAACTGTAACTTAATATGCACATAAGAAAGAAGAAAAGGAGTTGTGCTGCATTTCTTTCTGACAATTGACAGTGTATCACTAGATCTATGAAGGCTTGGGAAGCAAATTTTTAAAATGCTGAAATCTCCATCAGTTGCAGGTCTGGTGTAATTAATGTTAACATATATAGCTGCATTTTAGTGCTCCTCAGCGAGAAAAAAGAAGACAGGTGGTAACTTACGAGGTAGAGGAACAATTGTGGTCTGTGAAACAACACGAGTGAATTGATCTAAGCTGAATAAATTTCAAAATTTGATTTTAAGAAATGGAGCTGTTACTGAATTTTACAGAGGGTGAAAAACACTTTTAAATTAATAAACATTTTTCTCTACTGTGCTAAATAAAAATAATAGTTCTCAGGATAATAATAAAGAAATGATATAGATTATAGCGTGCATTTGTGCTGCCAATGCCATATAAAGAAAGATCTGGCACATAGGTGTATTGAGTGAGTCGAGAAGAGGAAATATCCAATGCGTCTGTGCAAGACCCAGGCAGAACAAGTACACACAGTTTTGTTAGATCATGAGCATCAAGAAAGTGAATTTAGGCTGGAAGAAATCTGGAGAGGAACTGCCATAGCCACTGAACTGCACATATGTAAAGAAGAATAGAGGAGTTGGATTGGGGGGGAAAGAATAGCTTGAGGTGGTTGCTGTGTACACTGTGAGGGAACATGTAAATTTCAGAAAAAGAAAGCAACTTTACCGATATAAGAACAAAGAAGAAAAACTACCTGTAAGCAATGTGTGATAAGAATTAGAAGATTATAACTCTCAGACCGAGTGGAATAATAGTAGACGTAGTAAAATGAAAAAAATACTCAGGTAATTCCAGTCAGTTCATGAAAGTGATTATATATGACTCATTTGCTTTCTATAGCTTCTCTGTGACCTTAGACATTTGCCTTTCATCCTGTTCTCATATTGCTGACTACTTTGGGGGTGGAGGGAAGCAAAGATATCACGGGAGACAAAGCAGATGATTTTTCCTAGCCTTTTTTTGCCGGAGATGGGAGCAGAATCCTTTATGCTGTACCTGCACTTCAAGGCTGAAGAAGGCACTCCTGTGGTAAGAAAAGGTTTTGTTTTGTTTATTTCTTTATTAATTTTGCTGGGGCTGGAACCAGAGATTTGAGACAAGTGTCATTTTTAAACAACACAGTGCTGGAAAAGAGTGCAGGTGGAGGGAGAGGGAAAAGGGAGGCCTAGACAAGACTTTCTTTTGAGGAAAGGAAACTGAAGAAGAGAGGTCCTTGGGTTGGGTCAGCTGATGCTGGCAGGCACACCTTTTGAAATATGGGTCTAGGCTGGATGGCATGTGGAAGCTTTCCCTGGGTTTGTGTTTTGCAAGGTTGTGACACGCTTGTCTTGAATGAAGTTTAGCACAAACAGATTTACAGAGCTCTGGGAACAAAATAACTGCTTCAGGAGGCAGGAAACTCTTCCCTTGTAGACAAAACTAAAGCAATTGCTGATATGTGGTATATGTTTCCTAGTTTCCTTCTAAATTACTGCATACTGGCTGTTGCTGGAGGCAAGACATTGGACTTGATGTATAAGTGGCACAATTTACTATGGGAAATCCTATTAGTCAATTTAACTTTGTATTGAAGTACTATGAAAACACATAAGAACAAGTCATTTCATAGAAAAACTGGGAGAAACTATGCTGCTGTAGTGGTTCTTGTATAGTAAGTAGAAAATAAAATACTGCATAATGATCTGGATTTGTCCATTGCAAATCCAGAAGTAGTTTTAGGAAATATAAATAAATTTGATACACCCTTCCATTACCACAGAATAAGTGCTTAGTGGCTCTGAAAGATTGTTTTCAGGGCATTAAAATAACAAAACAACCCTTGGTACAGTTTGACATGTGGAATGAAACTTCACAACTCAGAGAGTTATAAAGCAGGTATGTTTATTGCGGCGCCGGGTGCAAGGGGGATCGCTCCTCCTAACTTGCACACCGAGTCACGAAGCATGCACCTATT
>Ga0065711_1027371_pt1 | contig 50271 bp, 29 predicted proteins | sample Hoacrofraction12_FD_59098 | JGI IMG/M metagenome (GOLD analysis project Ga0065711, IMG submission 59098) | Hoatzin crop microbial communities from Cojedes, Venezuela - Epithelial fraction 12 v2 (version 2) | ecosystem: Host-associated > Birds > Digestive system > Esophagus > Crop | place... | reverse complement strand
GCCATGCCGTAGGGGGGAGGTAGAAGAGTTGGGAACGAAGGATATAGGACTGGGAATGAAGGATATAGGATTTAGACATTGCTTGATTTGAACCCTAAAATATGTTGCAGCTGGAATCCCCATTCTGGACTTACCATATGGTGTAAAAGAAGATCATCCTCGGAGTTTTCTCCAAGTCTGTCAGCCGGTGTCTATGCTAGCAAGTTATATAGGTGTAAATCGCTCTCTGGTTCAAACACCAATTGGCACCGAATGACCTGCAATTAATTAATGCTATTAATTATGTTTCTTAACCCTGCAAACCAGGCTGGTTGACTGGCAGTTGTTTGTGACCTCTGCTGTCTCACGAGCCATGCCTGGGAATGGTTTGGGAGAGTACGAATTTGCACAGTCCGACGTGTGCCACAGACTGCAATAATTAAGACAGAGATGATTCAGTGCAAAATCTGAAAAGGCTTCTCACCCCCCGTTAGTTATGTGTAGAAGTAATTTTATACTTCATAATTTTATTACTTGTATTTTACAGAAGTAATTTAAAGGCAGTTACTTGCACTGACACTCTAGTTTAAGCTCTTTCTATAGTAGTGTGTACTTGCTTCTGATAAAGGTCCATAGCCCGTGGATGTTCCCAGGTCTTTCAAATGTAAGTGTCAGGCTTCAGGACCACTCTCCCAGTTTTGAGCACTGTAATTACAGCACTCTTGATTCTTCAGTTCCTGTCAGCTGAGCAGCAGTGTAGGTTTTTTGTACGTAAAACATCAGTCTCAAGGTAGCAGCAGCACACAGAAAGGTGCAATTTCGTAATCTTTTTTTTTTGACAGCACTAGTCTTACACCTTGTGTATTTATTTCAAATAAATTACATTGTTATCTGTGTGCAATTGCACATTACTAACTTCTCAGGGGATGTTTTATGAAAAGTCTACTTGTGTTGTTAAAAGCACTCCTGTTTACAATCTCTTGTCTGTGCTGATTGCAATCAAATAAAAAACCTGCTAGAGATAGAATGTCTCATTATGTGGGGGGTATTTCAGCTGCAGGATGGCATGGCATTCAGTTCTGCCTAAAAAAAAATTGTAAATGTAAAAAGGTGAAATATATGTTAATAATAAGAGTTATACTCAGTATGCATCTTAGCTGAAAGTAGAGCCTGCTACCACAGGCTGCTGTCCTCTCCCCAGATTTCAGAGATTGTGGCAAAAGAAAGGCTACCATTAATCTTTGATGCAATATTTCACTATAGCAGGAAAAGTCTTCTATATGATAATTTTTTATTCAGTATGTACTGACTGTAACAGTTATATTTTGGACAAACTTAAACCGTTAAAAATTTCAGTTTTGAAATCCACCCCTAAAACAGCTAAAAGGAAGTGGAACGAGTGTGATACAACAGCCATTTCAAAAGGATTAACTTTAACACAGAAACTGGAGGTCTTCTGTTAGGTACTCTGCAGCAACCTGAATGTCCTAGTGACAATGTCCTAGTTTCAACAGATCCCAGAGTTCCTTTGACATGGAAGGTTTTTGTTTGCCTTTCTTCTTTTCCCTTCAGTGAGAACTGAATCCAACCCTGCTACATGGACACCAAAAAGAGTTCTGCAATGGTGTTCAATGCAACACAGTCTTTCAAAGTTTGGTCAGCTCCTTGGAGGCAGAGAATGCGTCAATCTGTGTGGTGAAAAGATGGCTAGACAATGGATGGGAACCGAGTGTTGTCTTGGCTGCCTTTTTGAAGTGGTACCCCGCTTACATTTCTGCTGTAATCTTCTCCAGTGTAAGGGGAAGCACTGTGTACTTCTTAGTGTTCATATTCTGGTCCTGTCTAGTGAGTGACATTTTATATTCTAATTTGGTGGGTGACAAGTGGAATATTCTGTGTTGAAGTGTTGTGAAGTAAAAATGTAGCTAAAAGACATCTACTTAGGCTACTTAGGCTTATGTCTGATTTTTCTTTGCTACTTACAATAAGGGATGTAGTTTTAGGAAAATAGGAATCATCTTTTAAGTCAGAACAATCTGTTTTATTCTGTCCATGACAGGGGCCAATACTAAAGATCTCAGCATCAGACACAAAAGTCTTCTCCAAATGTCCAGTTATATGAAAGCTTGCTCCCAAGAGGGTTTGTCAATAGCTTTGCAAAGGTAACAATTTTTCCTTGCTTCCCGACATAGGAGAAGAGTTAAGAAGATGTGAAGGAAGGCAGGGTTTCAGAACTTGACCAATAACTCTTAAACTCAGAGATTTTAAAATCACTTTCAGTGAGAAGTTGAATCAAATCCATGAACCCTGCACAATTTCACATTCATATTTTGCCTCTGAGTGTTTGATTTTCTCATGTTTAACTAAACTGCACAGTGCACAAAAGTATATCCGTCTATATACTTTAAATTTTTGCCTGGTCCTCTAGTAAGTGAAGAAAGCTCTGACTTACCTTTCTGTTTCTACTGCTTGTTCTGTACTTGCATGTCCCTTCTGCAGTCAAACGATATTAAGCTTTTTTTTTTTTCTTTTATACTACACAGAAATCCTGCCAGTCTATATTTCTCTGGTAACAAATGGATTAAATATTAGCTGAACTATTTTTCTTTTTGAACATCTGACTTTGTACTTCAGAATAACTTTGGAGGTCAGACACTCTCCTGACAGTGGAAAATGCCATCAGGTAAAAATGATGGAGATTATATAGCATCACCTCTGTAGATAATGCGTGTATTGTGCCCCTTCTTGAATCTGTACCAGACAACCACAAATGCTAGTTTCAACAGAAAAATAAAGATATACAGGGAGATGGGTGGAGGAGAAAAATAAGCTGTGTACAGAACAGTAACAGGAAATTCATGTAGGTGAAAAAAAGTATTCAAAGGGAAAGTGCACTCTTTTGGTTTTAGCCTTATGAAACTTGTTAATAAAGAATATACCAAAGATGACAGAAACACTTTACAGCTAAAATTTCTAACAGTTAAATTTCCCAGGAAACGTGGTGGGCCAAATCCTTTAACTGAGCTTAAGAAGGCATTAAATAAGCCAGTTAGCTAGTGGAAATGGAATTTAAGAGCATGTCTTCAGAAAAATCATGCAAGAAAATACCTGACTGGTGCTTACAAAGTCATAAATGCCTAGAGCTTTGTGCAGAGCGTTTCCAGAGTATCTACAGTGTGCAGTATACTGGACCTGTTGAACCTGTAGAGTCTCCTCAGTAGGACTTCTTCAGACTGAGCTAACTGGTTTGGCATCTTTCTTTACCCGATTCCCTCAACTTGAGAAGTCAGGTCACTTGGCTGAGGTCAGAGAGTCTCTGGATTATTTCTGTTTTCTCACTGGGATTGTCCAAGGTAAAAGATATGCATTATCTCTTTGATTATATGGCATCTCGACTTGCTGATGCAGACTCTAGCTTTAAGCTGTGGTTTTGCAAGTGCCTACCTGAACAATGAGGTGAGCAGATCACTCAAAAAACTTTAGCAGAATCTGGCTTGCTTTTGACATTTCCTATGGGCGCAGTTTGGTGGTGTAGAGCACTGGTATGCTGTATCCCTAACTGCCTGTTATGCAGTATAAGGGGAACTTCAGCATCTGACTGTACTGCCTAGTGGCTGGACCATGTCTGTTCTAGGTGTCGCCTGTGTGCTCCCTTCACTGAATGCTGGCCTTGATGTCAGCACAGAAAGTCAACAGAGGTCTCTATCAGTCTCCCTTTGAGGACTTTAATCACTGTGATAAAAAGTGCTAAAAAAAGTCAGCACAGTGATCAAGTAGGTAGAAGACAGAATGAAGAGACAAGATTACGGTTTCTTGCTTACCAAAACCCATACTGCTTCGATTGTCAGACTGCTCTAACAACTCTTTACTCTCTTCAGGAGAATATTTCTTTTAATTTAAAACTGTTACTTCCTTTATGATGCTTAACATCCTGTTGGCACTGGTCTCCTGTGCTACCTTACATGTATATTTCGTTGCCACAAGGTATTTAAGAAATAAATGAATTTGGAAATCTTTTTCATAGAATCATAGAATGGTTTTGATTGGAAAGGATCTTAAACATATCTAGTTCCAACCCCCCTGCCATGGGCAGGGACACCTTCCACTAGACCACATTGCTCAAAGCCCCATTCAGCCTGGCCTTGAACACTTCGAGAGAGGGGGTATCCACAACTTCAACCTGTTCCAGTGCCTCACCACCCTCATAGTAAGGAGTTTCTTTCTTATATATAATCTAAATCTACCCTCTTCCAGCTTGAAGCCATTACCCCTTGCCTTATCACTACATGCCCTTGTAGAAAGTCCATCTCCAGCTTTCTTGTAGGCCCCCTTCAGGTACTGGAAGGCTGCTAGAAGCTGTCCCTAGAGCCGTTGCTTCTCCAGGCTGATCAGGCCCAACTCTCTCAGCCTTTCCTCATAGGAGAGGTGCTCCAGCCCTCTTCTCATTTTTGTGGCCCTCCTCTGGACCCACTCCAACAGGTCCATTTCTTTCATGTGCTGAGGGCTCCAGAGCTGGAAGCAGGACTCCAGGTGGGGTCACACCAGAGTGGAGTAGAGGGGCAGAATCACCTCCCTTGACCTGCTAGTCATACTTATTTTGATGCAGCCCAGGATATGGTTGGCCTTCTGGGCTGTGAGCACACATTGTTGGGTCATGTTGAGCTTCTTGTCAAACAACAGCCCCAAGTCCTTCTCCTCAGGGCTGCTCTCTCCACCCAGCCTGTATGTGTCCTTGAGGTTGCCCTGACCCAGGTGCAGGACTCTGCACTCGGCCTTGTTGAACTTTCTGAGGTTCGCATGAGCCCACCTCTCAAGCATCTGTCTGGGTCCCTCTGGATGTCATCCCTTCCCTCCAGCGTGTTGATCACACCACATAGCTTGGTGTTGTTGGCAGACTTGCTGATGGTGCACTTGACCCTGCTGTCCATGCTGCCAACAATGTTAAAAAGTGCCAGTTCCTGTACCAACCCCTGAGGAATGTCACTTGTCATTGGTCCCCATTTCAACATCAAACTGTTGACTGCAACTCTTTTAGTCCGACCATCCAGCCAATTCCTTATCCACTGAGTGGTCCATCTGTCAAAACCATAACTCCTCAATTTAGAGGCATGGATGTTGCGTGGGACAGTGTCAAATGCTTTGCTCAAGTCCGGGTAGATGACATCAGTTGCTCTTCCCTTATCCACCAACGCAGCAACACCATCGTTAGAAGGCCACCAGATTTGTCAGGCACAATTTGCCCTTAATGAAGCCATGTTGGCTGTCACCAGACACGTCCATATTTTCCATGTGTCTTAGCATAGTTTCCAGGAGGATCTGCTTCATGATCTTGCTGGGCACAGAGATGAGACTGACTGACCTGTAGTTTCCTGGGTCTTCCTTTTTTACCTTTTTTAAAAAAGGGGGTGATGTTTCCCCTTTTCCAGTCAGTGGGAAGTTCACCGGACTGCCACGATTTCTCAAATATATTGGATAGCGGCTTAGCAACTTCATCTGCCAGTTCCCTCAGGACATGTGGATGCATCTCGTCAGATCCCTTAATTTTTCTAGTTACTCTATCATGTTACAACACCTTTGGCTAAAAAAGAGCGTAACGTAGGTACTTTAGATTTTGAGGAAATGATTTCAGAAGAGCTAGAAATTCTACATCCAACAAAATAATTATTTCAATGTAAGGGAAAATACATATTGATTTTGATATTTTTTTTTCTTCAGCCATTCTTTTCCTGTATCACTCTCTCATCATCTTTCATGGCAGTTATTGTCAGTTCATCCATTTGCACTGCCATTGTGCCAGCCACTAACTTAACCCCTAATCAGGAAGCCCATCCCTCTACATTTATTAGTCCACCTACAGAATAATATAAAAGATGCTTCCATTTCCGTATCTGATATTCTGTCACTTAATCCTGAAGGATATGGAGAAGCCAGCAGCACAGAGTTCATAAAGTGATCCGTTCACTAGCATATCTGTCCTGTTACTGGACAGATCTATGAGGCAGATTTATTTTCATACTCACCTGTCAAGCAGCACCAGTAAAACTCCTTCTTTAGAAGTGTAATTCATTCAGTGGAGCTTCTCTTTGCAAGTTTTGATCTTGCTGCCTTTTACGTCATGCCAAAACATTACATCATTGCAGTTTTGAATCACGAACGCCCTGCAGCTTCGCAGGCTGTGTAGACTATCAGAAAAGATGATCCTAATTTACATGCAAGGATGGCAAGGTACAAGGAAAGGGAGTCTGTACCATGCAGATATAGCTTGCTTTCAACAGCAGAGCATGCTTTCCTGTCACTCCTCCTCTTCATAGGTCAAAAGCTGCATTAATGAGCACACAATGAAACATTTGGAGTTAAATGGATCTATCCAGGTGTAGAGAAGAATTTGACTCAGTGCTCATACTGTGCGTGTGCCCTCCTACTGTATGGAAAAGAGACACGTGTAGAAATTAAGATTTACTGCCACTAATTTTAGAGCTCATTTTGAAAGTTTGGCCCATATGCTACATTTATAACTGTTAAATCATGAACTTCAAATGTATCAGCTCCTTGTTCTGAATATTTTAAAGAAATTAAGTAACCACACTTTTTTATGCAGTTCCTAATGCTAGCTTAATTAAGTCTTACAAGAATTTAGCAAGCCTAACCAGTCCCTCTGGAGGCTGAAAACCAGATTGTTTAAGCATCAAAATATTCCTGACAACAGAGGTGGTAGAATATTTGAATCTTCACTTGAAGAAAAATTACATAAGGGCATTTGAAATTGGGATAAACATCATATCCCTTTTCTCACACCGAAGATCTCAGATGTTAAAAGACTTTTTTTTGTTAAGTTGTTAAGTGATTTTGATCCTATTTTGTGCAAGCACTATTAAGTTTGCAATGGTTGCTGGCTCAGTAGCACTGGTAGTAAAGCAAACCGTCTCTATTTCCCCAATGAAGTAAGCATGCAGGTGGACAGTTACTATAGTATTGGTGGTCCAGGCATGCAAATCGATTATGTGAGCGCTTAATTTCACTCCCTTATTTCTCTGCAATAGTCACATGTTACTCCAATTACTTACAGTAAATTTCAAAATGCAGGTTCAGGCAAGCTGTATTGAAAGAGCTCTCAAACAAATAAAAATAAAAGAGAGGAATGAAAACAGTAAGCAGTGTTGATATAAAGCTATTCAATCCATTGTGTTGAAAAAGAACTGGGTCCTGAGACACAAGAAACTGTGATAAGAATGGGAATATTGAAGGTAAACTATAAGAAAATAAAATTTGTAATGTAGGTGTGCAAAATCATAAATCAGTAAAAGGGAATATTCAAAGCAGCTTTTCATAATGCTGTGGTTTTCATCTAACAAGGAACATACCTGGATGAAAAGTATTAAATTCGACATGTGTCGTGGACGGTGTGATCAACTTCACTCACAAGAGACAAGCAACAATATGTTTACTGATATAAAACTGTGATTTAACAAAGTTTGATAGTAAATGCAACAGTAGTTTAACAAGTTTTGATGGCAAGGTGCACTGGATTATTTATTGCATGGAGGACAGGATCAGACAAAACTGTCAGGAAGACCCTCCCATTGAGTCATGAGGTTTGGAGAGGACCACCTTGATTTCTGAACTCCTGCTCAGAGGAGTCTAGGTGCGGATGAATCCAGCCATAGTCTAAGACTTGGTCAACCCTTTATGTCTAAAGAATTACATGTGCACAATCAAGCCTTCATATCACTTAGCCAAGATTTTCAAAGTTTCAGTGTGTGTATCCCTCATTCACTTACTGGCATCTGATGCGAAGAAGAATTCTCTCAACCTTAAGGAGTAACCTTGAGAGGTGTCCTTACTTAGGGTGAGACACTAGTGTGCAGGAGAGCTCAAAGAGCTCTTGGGCTGCTCATTATTTATGGGGTAAGATGGATGACTCATAGTCATATTTACATACTAACTGCAGAAGTTATTTTCTTCCAAATTGGGCTTGAGTTGGACATTGACTAGCACTGTGGTTAGGTGGGTGCATTGCCATAAACTGTCTCTTGGCTGTCATGTTGTTATCTGTCTCCCCTGAATCCACTTAGACCAGACGCATGCATCACGACTGCCAGTGGTGGTTATTGCTTGAGCAGGGTTACAGGAAAAGGTCAGGTCAGAGAGTGGTGAGTACACCATCACAACACCTGAATAATAACACTGTTCCCAGTTCTGCAGGTCTGCCAAGAAGCAGCAATAACTTGGATTCCACTATCAATTTAATCCTAAACCTAAATTCAAATCAGAGGACCTTTGCTGACATGAAACTATAATATACAGTCACTGAGAAGTGTGTCTGTACTGTAACATTGGCTTGGGTTGTAGTTCTTGCCAACAGTTGTAATTGTATAGCATTGCTTTACTGTTATCTTTCCACTTCTCATTTCTTTTTTTCCTCATCACAATGAGCCAACCCTACCCCAAAGCTTTTTAGCTTTGCTTTTGCTTTTGAAAGTAAGAAAATATCCTCCCTCCTTGATCTCCACAATTAGTTTTTCCCCATTCTTCAAGTGCGTAATAAAGAATATTTATGCAAAGCAAATATTCAGTGTTCAAGAACAAGCTAATTGGATTCTTTTCATAATGGGTAGTTTTAATCACACATTTGTATTCAAAACCATTCCCACTCTACTGGAACCCCCTGAGTTGCAAAAGAGATTCAGTGCTTTTATATTATGTGCTTTTCTTAGCTGTCAAACCCAACTAAAGCATCCTTTAGTTTTATTTAGAAAAGACCTTCACAATATCTTCAGCAACCAGGAACAGGCTTTTACAGATTGATGCATGAAGAGTAAATATCACGGTCCCATTCAGAGAGGGTGCAAGAACCTCTCAGGCTTTAGGTTCATCCCTCACAACTGAGTATCCCACTGAACAAGTATGACTTGGAGCTAAACCTTTTTTGGGTAGTAGCCTGCTCCTCACTGTGTGTCTTCTCTTTTTAGATCCCTTAGGCTGTACTTCAAGAGCAGGATCAGAGCAATTTCTTTGCTCCTACTTTCAAGAATCGTATGTGTATCAGAGTACTATAAATGTATTGTTCTATTTCTGTGTAAAGATTAGGCACACTTTGGTCTTCAGTAAAATCCTTAATTCTTACATGCTCCCTGTCAATGACAATGAAGAGGAAGAGAAACAACCACCAGCAACTCACGCAGTTATTCTGTTGGATATATCCATATCCACAAACAGCTGCATACAGACAGCAGCACCTGCAACAGCTAATCTTTGCAATTTAACCTTGGAAATTTCCCAAGTATGGAAGGTGTAAATGTTAAGCAAACAGAAATCTATATTGTTCGCAAATCTCATTTTCTTTCAGGAAGCTGACAATGGAAACTGCTGAAACCTGGAACCCAACTCTTCCTTTTTTATGTACTCCATGTATCTAGAAAAGTCCGTAGATCTCTAGATATGAAAAGAACTGAAGATGAAAACTACGAGATTACCACACCCAAAGTGTATTTTCCCTCCCAGTTGCTCATCTTTGCACTCTAAATGGCTTGGCATCAGCTCTGCTATGTTCCTTTTTATAAATTAGTCTTCACAAGCTAATAATCTTTTCCTAGATTCCAATTATCAGCTACATGGACCAAGCTTATTGTTTTGCAAAATATACTGGTTTTTGGCATCTTTGTTAGATGCAGTTGTGTGGCAAGAGTAGCTATCCATACTGCAGTTTACTCAGTAGGACAAAACATATGTACAGGCTTTAATTAGAGATCCTGTGGGGAAACACATTATTAAATAGAGAATTCTTGTTAACAGAGCCTTTGTTGCAGACAGAATTAAACCAAGGTGAACTTAACTATCAAATAGGTATTTACACGTGCTGAATAAAGTCAACATTTTAAGTAGCTAAAATACATTTTTCAGATTCAATGAATCTTAATAGAGAGAGATTTGCCTTCTCAGATGTATTACACAAATAAACACTTCAGCAGCACAGGAGCTGTTTTCTTCAACAAGGTGTTTGCAAAAGACAAAGTGGGATTCACTTAGTTATGCTTACTCAATAAGCTGTAGTTTGACAATTGTTTCCATCAATATTGTCTATCATTCCCGGCTCTTCTTTAAGAGAAGACAGACCTCTGTAAGTCTGCTATTCCATCTTCACTTCCTCAGAAATGAACTATTTACCTTATTTATGCCTGCCACAAACCCAGCTCACGTTGGCCATCTCCAGATATCACAAGACCATCACCTGGTGAAGATGTGGAGAAGCAGCAGGGCAGAGGATACTGTGGATCTGATCTATGCTGTACAGAAAATTACAGGAAAATCTTTGTGTGTGACTGTAATTCTTTGAGATATGGTCTTCACTTCTTTCTTTGCAGAATCTCTATTCTGTTGCCTGTTTTCATTTAGTTTGGTGAGAACTGTTGGCTCTGTTGTCTGAACTCAATATCTCAAATACTAAAGCTAAAAAAAAAATAATTATAAAAGACTTTTTCCTGGTTGAAAGCAGAATCTTTTCTGCCCCTGGGTAAAGCATCCGCTAGAAAGACCCACGTATTAGCCTTTTCTTTAGGGACTCATTAGCTCAGTCTTACTGCTATGGATCACAAGAACACAAAGACAACAGCCATTCATTACATTCTCCAGTAACAACTTATGAAAGTGATTTTATATGTTATCACACATAATACCAGGGGACTGGACTTGATGTTAGAATTTTAGTCCTATAACCTGCTTTTATTCACTCAAGAACCAAACGCACCTTCAGGAATAAAGTGAAGATGAAGGGATACCGCAAAGCCTGGGCTCTATGGAAAGAAGATACAGTCACCACAAGTTTTTCAGAATATCAGCTCTAAGAACTTTGCCTGAAGTGTAAACCTGGCAATGCTACAGAAGAAACACATCAATATGGGGACTGTACACAGGAACAGATGCAATTCTGTAGTCTCTATCGATGAAGTTCAGTTAACATTCACCTGAAAGGGACAGTATAAGGATCCAAATTTTTGGCTTTCTGTAGCTAAGCAAACTGGGTATATTGCCAAAGTGGAGGGCTAGCCCATTTTTTATCACTTTCTTGTCTCATAGAGCTAATGATTTTAATGGTTCTGTCTGTGAGTAGTTTTCAGTCACATAACTTACAGAAAAATAGTCTAGAAAAAAAAGTATTTTAAACTATTTCCCATACAAGTATGGGTTATTTCACTAGCTGCTGGGCTAGAGAATGGCATCTAGATGGGAAAGCTCAGTATTGCCTGGCTGATTAAGTATTATTAGCATTTTTCAACTCGGAAAGAAATGACAGAGTTGATGAAAGAGAGAAAGAAACAAATGTATCCTGCTGCTAAATCTTACAGTCGAAAGAACATATGCAGTTTAATAAGCTGAGGTTTTGGACTGAAACTAGAAGGTCAAAAGACTGGCATCCTACGGAGATGAATCAGTATTTGTGCAAAGTAGAAGGACTAAGTAGGTTGCTTGGAAAGACAGCAGTGTCCATACTTGGTGAGAAGATGGTACAAATAGGGTCACAAAGGTGTATTGAAATAAATGTAAAGGCATGCTTCTACACTGAAGTAAGCCTGGGTCTTGCATCTGTTTTCGCACTGAGCCATCTCTGATTCACATCATTTATCCTTGGGTGGTTCAGAGGAGCTTTAGACCTCTTTCAGGATGGTTTCACACAAATGGATGTAACTTTCTTCTAACCCAGCTAACAGGCAGATGATGTAGCTTGATTCTTTTCAGGCAAAGTCTGCACGATAAGTCCCCAGGCACTAGCCAGGTTAGCAGTCAGTGAGATGACTGGAAAACATGTAGGACCTCTGAGCACAAAGTAGGTTTTGAGCAAGCTCCCCACTTTGTGGTCTCAATCTAGCTGGTGTATCACAGAGGTGAACTGAAAGCTCTACTAAAGCAGCCTCGCTCCAGGGTCTGATATGTCTCCTCTCTGATTGTGGTAGAGAGAGAGAGGTAGAATAAAGGAACCCTCAAATCTCAATGCTGTTATCTATGCATGACTAAAAAATTATTGACGCTTAGCTTTGTCAACACAGATGTTTGCAATGCATTACAATAGCTCACTTAGCAGTAACCGCTTAGCAATAACCGATCTTTGCAACAAAATTTAAATTCCCCACATGAAATAATGAGAATTTGACCTCAATTATTGATTTCAACTGCAAGAACATGATTTATACCTTGACAGTAAAATAGTAAATTACACTGCGGAAAGGAGGAAATTTAATGGCCTTCTTCCTTTAAAAAGTTGAAAGGTTGGATTTCACAAAGTAAACTAGTTAAATGTAGAAAAAACAGCACACACATTGGGACACCAAATCCCTGTGTAGAATGCCTGCCAATACTGTGTTTTTTGGTGGAAGGATACGAGAACTGGCTGTGCTATGGGCTGTCAGGAGATATCAGCATTGATTTAAACTGTATATTTTCAGGACATGCAGGACAATTTTCAGTGATTGCTAATGGGATGTGGAGCTCTTTCATTGTTCTGTCTGTAAGTGCCTCTCCTACACTACTTGAATATAAAAATGGCAAAAAAGAATTAGAGCATTTTCAAGTGTAAAAACCTGAGTGAAAGTCACCCATTTCTCAAGTTTTTCTGAATCTTGAGGAGGAAGTGTGTTCTGATACCAGACTGACTTTCCTGTTGGAATTTCGTCCTTTGCTCTACACCCTCTGTCAGTGTTCAGTCAGTCTGCTGCAAACCCTGTCTTTTGCTGTGAGCTGTCAGGCTGCTGCACTTCTGTGTGCACAAGCCCTTGCTTCCAAAGAGAAGCCAGGTTGTGTTTTACATTGTTAATAAATGAGATATTTAATTGCTACAAGAGATGTCTTGGCAAAGGCCATACTGGTGTGAAGCATTCTGCATTTACTCCTCCTGTATGTTTTTAGTTGAGAGTGCTGAATCCGAGTCTGGACTAACCAGGCATTGCTCTCTGTGTTGTTGTTGCTACAGTCCCTCTTGAGTGCCTTTTAGATCTACTTCATCCATACCTTTAATAAACATTAGCCTAAGTCAAATTTCAGATACACTGTCTCCTTCATGTGTTACGGCCATTCTCTCTTTCTCTGCAACTACAAAAGTTGATTTCATTGAAAGAACTATCATCAACTAGACAATTTTAAAATGGTATTATAGGTGTCTTTTACAAACAATTATAAAAGGCAGGTATCTCTCACTCAGTATGACAGCAACACACCCATTGATTCTAAACCTAGGAAATACATATTTCAAAATAGTACTCTGATATCCAGTTATAAATTAAATTTTAAAAAGAAGCTTAGGATTATCATATTTGTTCTTGAGATACAGCTGTGTAGAAATACATTGGGCTCACAGAAATACGCTGACCCAGATCTAGGTTTTCAGTTCAAGCTTGCCTTTAAAATGTACAAAGGAAAGTTTGCAGAACAGAATAATCACAGTACCATAGGACATACCAATTACCTCCTGTTATAGGACAGGCAGCAGGTGGCATGGTGCTGTTTGTTATGTGTGAAGAATGTGCTTGGGATCCTGTGGAGCACAGATGTGAATTGTCCCTGTCCCTGAGAGCTTAAACAAAACAAACTGAGAAAGCTGTATGTAAAAACTTTTAGAATAAAAGCATTATTAAAAATATAAATGTGCGGGAGGGAATAAGGAAAACCTAGCATGCTAGATTTACACTGCATTTTATAAATTATCTTTTTTTTTTCTTTTGGAAGATGTGATGTATTTCTGTCTCATTCAGAAGTGCTGCTAAGATACAATAAAAAAAAATTGACGTTATAGCCATCTACTCTCTTGCTGCTTGGAAAAGTCTGTACACACGTTAGCAGTAGAAAAAGTAGTCTTTGAGAACTACTCCTGATGTTCTACATTTGACTGTGCAGTATCTGGTGTAAATGCTGCCAACAGAAATCTCCTGTCCTTCAGCAAAAAGAAAAATAAAGTTTGTTGATGGTTGTACACTGTCACGAACTTAGCATGTTATATGGTATAACATTGTGTGGACAGTAAGTATCCTGGCTATTACACTATCAAAGGAGAGATTTTTTAGAAACAACAAAGACTGGTATCACACACAAATTACTAAATATTGTGAAATAGTCATGACTTTCATTAAAATATGATTGAACGAGTAAGATGTCTGTAATTGTCCTACCTGGAGGGCTCGGTGACAACTCTTAAATGTAATTCATCTCCAGAGGAAGACAGATATTTTTTCTTCTGAAAGTGAAAGAAACTTGAAACTTGATAGCAGTACAATGTAAAAACTCTCTTAAAAAAAGCTTCTAAAGGGATTTTTTCAGTTAGTGCAGCCCTGCCAAGGTCATTTTATGAGTACAGTGCCTCCTGACCAGTCCTAACCAGTGAGGTCCATGAGAATCCTTGGTGAAGCCTGCACAGCTCCTGCCTTAAGGGGCTGTGTTCAGCTCAGAGACGGTTTGTAGTCTATTGGGCAGCCACAGGTTTACATTTTCAGTCTATGTGGAAAAAATATTTTCTCTAAATGTTTAACATGTACTTTACAAAAGAAAAAAAATTTTTTCTGGGTGAAGTGCAAGACTAAAGATTCTAGAGGGAGGCAAGAGCTAGTAAAAGCCAGCAGAAAAATCACACTTGACTAACCAGTGACTGGAAGTGTGGTGCTAAGATTACAGCCCTAGCTTAGTTTCCTGCTGTTCTGAATCTTCATGCGCTACTGGGAAAGGCCATGTCAGTTTCCCCCCATGTCAATTTATCATACCCTGCAAGTTTTAGGAAATTATGCTAAAAATAAAGTTCATTAGGATAGTATACTGAGCCTTCAACTCAGCCTCAGTCTTGCAAGCAAACATATATTACACATCTTCAAGTGTTAATGCTTAATAAAAAAGAAAAAAAAAAATTTGCATGCAATTGTCCAATGAGTTAAAATTACAATGTGTCTGTTATTATTGCTAAGGAGGTTTATGTGACATTGAACACCTGAGGACTTATGATAAGGAGATTTTCACATTAATAAGAAACCCTGTAGTTTTACTGATTTAAAGTTCTTATGTATTCTTACGTATACATGAACACACTCATGTATACACCAATACTGAAACAGTCTTTAAAAGTCGCCATCATAGTATCTCCCTGCAAAATCCTATTTTGTATCACATCTTTTTTTGAGATTTAATACATTTGCTACAAGCAAAGTGCTAAGGAAATAATTGAAACACCACACTCCCAGATGACTTGATTTGCAAAGGTTGTTGACTTTATGTACTTAGAAAGACTTAGTGTGTTATGTGAAAGCTCTGTGAAACACCTATGCCAGTTTTGTAAGAAGGTCAAATTGTGCCCATATGAATGGTGTGGTGCCCAGCCACAAAGAAATGAGGTGGTGGGTTTCCCTGCATGCTGTAATTTCTGAATTGCTTACTCGGAATAGCCTGATGAGAACAGTTTTAATCAATTCAATACAGTTACTATAGAAGAGAAAAAAAAATAGAAAAAGAATTGAACAAAATAGCTTATGCTTAAAATAGTTAATGGATACTAGCATAATTTTTTCAGCTGGAAAGAATCGTATTTATAAAATGAATGGAAGTAACAAATAATCTTTCAGACTTAACAGAAGGAGCAATTAAGTTTCTTGATTTAGTAAAGACAACAGGAAAGACGCGGGGAGGAAAGGGCCCGAGGCATCTGGTGATATGACAAATAAGACCTAAATAATGCAGTGTTTTCTCAGCTGTAAATGCAGGTGTTTGCAGAAGCAGCACAGATGCTCATCCTTTTGGATGTAGGATTCCCTGTAGTGACATATCTGAATAAACATTCTTTTACCAAATATTTATATCTAATGTGCCCAGAGAAGCAGGGCTTTCTACACATTTCCACACTTCCTCCCCCTCCTTCCTCCACACCAATATGCAAGCAAGTTTAAGAATAAATCCTACTTTATCAGTTGTCTACAGTCTAATAGGGAAAATCCTCCAAAGGTGAGAATGTTTTGTTTAAATCATACTCTTCACAACAGCGGCTGTCTTTCACCTTATTCAGCCTGTGTAGATTGGCATGCTAAAATGAAGACTCACTTCTCTACAGGTCTGGATGAAGTTTTAGTGCATGTGTGCATATGCTGGGGAAGATTTGATACTGTGCATGGAAATATCACCAGGGAATCATTTATTCCTGTCTTCACTCCTACTTTCGAACACTGTTCTCTTTTCCCTGTCTGTCAGACACATAGTGGTATTGCACAGGCTACTCTCCTAGCTCTGACTTCTAATTGTCACCTGTCATTTAGAAAAAGGGAAAATAAAGAAACCCCAAAACCAAATAAAAAACCCCCCAAGAGACTGAGGAATTCTTGTGTGTTTTTGCAGTTGTATAGAAAACCTTGAAAACATGACTGAAGCTAACTGGATGTTACCATTCATTTGGTAATGCTGCTCAAGGTCTTAAAATAACAGATATGAGTCGTGTAAGTCGACCTATGCACTTCAGGGTGTACCATCTTTGACACCAACAAAGATATGCTTAGCATCATCATTGTTCCTGTTTTCCTGGTTACTAGAACATTTAGGAAAAAAGGAGCAGCATTTTACTCTGACTATCTCTTTTATGTTAGTTCCTCCACCACCTTGCTTTGCAAGACTGTGAGAGTCCCTTTTCCTCAGTTTAAAGAATTTAAATGAAAAGAGCCAGATGGTGCACCAGGGCTGCAAAGCATGGCAGCCCAGGAGGCCATACACGTGAACACCAGTGCCCTGTGTGGCAGTGTTTCAGAGATGATGTAGGACTTCTGCCAGCTTCCAAACCACTAAAGGAGAAATAGCTGAATTAATTCCTCACATAAATATTCCAAACATGCGGAAAGCATAACAGGTGGTTGAGTCTTTTAACTGCAATTAGAGTAGCACACAAAAACTTGTTAGAATATTTTCAGGTAAATAGAACACCGTTGAAACACGCAGTTCAAAACAAGATAATTTTTCAGAGAAATTGTTTTCAAGTAAAGTCTTCTCCTGGACTAAAGAGGAGCTTTGTATTCTGTGGCATGGGAGCTAGATGACTTTAGGACATTTGGGTTGTCTTGTTTTACCCAGAATAAAGGTAGAATATTAGAATGAATGGGGCTGAAAAGTTGTAGGCATCTGTCCTGGGGGCTGTGGGTCCCCAGGAAGCAGAGGTACTTGCTAGCAGCTCACTACCATTGCAGGGGACACCTTTGAAAACATGCTCATTGTCATAATTTCCTAATGGGTTGCTCTGGGACCTGAAAGCTGAACTTCCTATCTTCAAGGGAACTTAGGTCATGTGCAGGCTCACTGTTTTCAGTCCCTGTGTGAGAGAGCCTGTAACTTATTATTTCTAAAAATGGTGGTCTGTACATCTTCTGGTATTCTGTGAAGGCGTTGGCCTAGAAGTATTAGCTTGCAGCTAGAATTACATTATCTAAGTATGGATGCAATGTGTTCTTCACAACTGCTTAGCATGAATGGTATTTGGATTGTAAGAAGAAATGTCTAAAAGGTGGGACAAAGAGGAGATACACTTCTAGAAAATGGCAAAGCCATGTGCTAGCCACTGGAAGAGGTGGTCCTGCTCCCAGCTCTTCCATTGCACTAGATCTCTTGCTCAGCAAGCCTCAGGAGCACCCTCAGCTCTGAAAAGTCAAACTCAACTTCTACAAATTTAGTGAGCTGATGAGTGCTCACTTGGTGTGAGGGAAGTAGTTGGATTAGACAGGTAAAATTGAGACAGAAATTAAACTTTTGGAAGATGAGGCCTACCCTCTTCCCCATCAACAGTGAACTGGAAGATCTTTTCAGCCCTTTTCAGAAACATTGCATTTACATCATGGTAAATTACCCATGTGCCTTTTGCAATGTCAGCTGCAGCAGCAAGGCTGATTTAAAGCAGTTTAAGGGACTTTGTAATCCAACACTACAAGAAGATGATGTCCCATCTGCTTATCATCTATCTGTGGTGGACACCACTGTCCACCATAGTTGTCCACCATTCTTGCCTGGCATCATATCTTGTTCTGGCACAGCTGATGCACTAGAACTGCCCATTTTATTTGTTTATTTTTTTAAAAAGTCAGGATCAGTTGTAATCTAGATGTTTCACTACATAGAATAGAATAGAATAGAATAGAATAGAATAGAATAGAATAGAATAGAATATTTCAGTTGGAAGGGACGTACAACCACCATCTAGTCCAACTCCCAGGCCATTACAGGAATGTGTAAAAGTTAAAGCATGTCATTAAGGGCATTGTCCAAATGCTTCTATTTCTGGCAGAAGAGCTCAACACCTTAATCTCCCTCTTCAGGAAGCTGCAGAGAGCAATGAGGTCATCCCTGGGCATCCTCTTCTCCAAACTAGACAAACCCAAAGTCCAGAGCTGTTCCTCATAAGACACGCCTTCCAGCCCTTTCACCAGCTTTGTCGCCCTCCTCTGACTCTTTCAAGGACTTTCACCTCCAATTGTGGGGCCCAGAACCACACCCAGTATTCAAGGTGTGGCTGTACCAATGCTGAATACAGTGGGATGAATAATCATCTCTTTTGACTGGCTGGTTATGCCGTGTTTGAAACACCCCAGGATGCGGTGTGTGTCTGACCTCCCCTTCATCTGGTATGGCACAAGTGAAATGTGATGGAGGAGTAGGATCAGGGGTGTGTGTAAGAATGGGGTCTATGTGACAGAGGCTGAGCAGCTTAAACAAAAGTTTTCTAGTTTAGTGGGGTTTCAGTGGGATTTTAGTAGTTTCAGTGGGGTTCATCATTTACAGATGTCACTGATGGGAGCTTGCAGCCCTCAACAACTTGGAAAATTGTGTGCCAATATTCTCAGCTTTTCAATCGTGTAACATTTTTTGCCCTGGACACCTTCCAGGAACCAGTGTCCTCCTTCTTGCATAATAAGCTGAAGTAGGGTGTCAAACAAATTATCCCTATTGCAGATGTTAACTTGGAGGAAATTTCAGACTGCTCCTTGGAATGAAATCTTACTCACCTCTTCTGATTATTTTTCAAGTTTTCTTTCCAATGAAGGGTCTTCTTATTTCATGGTATTATTTAATCACTGTTTTCGTTCCTGTCTATTTCATGATTTTGGTGTGCTGGTGGCATTTTCGGTAGCAAATTTTTTTTCATATCTAAATACTCTAAATCTCCCATGTGGGTCATTTTTTTCCTTTTTTTTTTTTTGTTTTTAAGTTATATTTTTGTCTGCTATTCTTTCCTGTATTTTCTTTGTTCATTTCCTGCCTTTTGTCTCTCTTTATCTTCTATAATAGCCTAGTCCCTTAACAGATTTTTATTCTTTTTAGCATTTAAATGCAGAACAGAAGTATTCTGTAGTGTTCACAGCTGTAAGATAAACTCTGATTTTAATATTCTTGTCCTGGGTAAAAAGACTTACTTGCACAAGGGAATGAGTCATTCTCCGCTGCATTCATATCTAACAAGTTTGAATTAGGCCGATAGCTGAGCTGGAGATCAGCTATTCATAAAGGAGTCAGATCTGGCTCCCTAGCAGCATTTCAAAATTACTTTCTGAGGCCCTGTGCACTTCTACTTCAGATCAGTTAGCAGCATCTTCACAAAAAGCTGGTGTATCTAGTCCTGTACTGTGATTGATGCCGAAATCTCTGAAGTTTAATTGTGTTTATCAAATTACCTGGAAAACTGCAAATGTTAATAAACCAGTCAAGCTTTATTGATTCCAGAGCTGCCAGCCATATCATGCATTTAGTGAAGCACAGCTTTTTCGCTAACTTCTTTGTTTCCCACCAGTTCCCTTCTCCTGCCCCCCATCAGTATTTATACACACTGATAAGATCCTCCTGAGGCTTCTCTTCTGCAGGCTAAGCAGCCCCAGCTCTCTCAGCTTCTCCTCATATGAGGGATGCTCCAAGCTCTTATCTTACTCATCTCTGTGGCCCTTCACTGGACTCTCTCCAGTGAACTGGACTCTCTCCATGTCTCTCTTGTTGTGGGGAGCCTAGAACCAGACCCAGCAGTCCAGATGTGTCTCACCAGTTCTGAGCAGAGGGTAAAGATCATCTCACTTGACCTGCTGGCAATGGTCTTTCTGTTCCAGCTCAGGAGGCTGTTGGCCTTCATTGCCATGAAGGTGCATTGCTGGCTTGTGGTCAGCTTGTTGTCCACCAGCACCCTCTGGTCTGTCTCTGCGAAGGTGTTTGCTTATAAGATCACACTTATCTTAACATAATGGTCCAGCTTATCAGATGGAACCTTGTTTGGCATGAATAAGCTCAGATGTTGTCTGGACAAGGTAGGAATTGTTTACCAGAATATGTCTATAATCCTTTTCTAGGATAAGGATTCCAGAGAAAAACCTTCCAACAAATAATTTATATTGTCTTTAGACATGCCTGGACTCTCACAGCCGCAGCAAAGCATTATTGCATCAAATGTTCTAATGTCTATAATGTTGCCTATAGAAGTGAAATAAATCTTTGTCATGAGGGAAAGAAAACGGACCCATTAAAGATCTACTAATTTTTTTTTTTTACTCTAAAATAATTAATTAATTTCACAAATAAGCCTACAAATTTTATCTCTGGAAATATCATACTGAATAATTTCTTTCGTAAGTTGTTAATTTTTCTGTAGTTAATTAAACAAAACTATACTACAGGGAGCCTACTATGTTACGGAGCACATCTAATTGGTCTTTTTCCAACTCCAAATGAGGTTAAGAAAATACTTTTAAAATTTGAATGAATAATTTTTCACTTTGAGGCTACCATTGTAATCTTCTATCATTTTTTCTAAGGCAATGAGATGGCAGTTACAATTTTCTTGCTAAAACATTTCTACTCCTTACATTTTATTATCCACACTTTTACATGATTCTTGAAAAGCAGATACAGGGACCTCAGGAAGAAGCTAGAAATTAGAACATTCTTATATGTTTGTCAACGAGAGTTGGTGAATATATTGACCATCTTGAAACACAAATGGAAAGTGACTCACACAAAAAATATGTTCAGAGGGAAATCAAAGAATGCAGGGTACACATATGACAAGCATGATATGTCACGCAGTCCTCTGTTCTCACTTGCCAGAGATTTCTTTCTTTCCATACTGCTGAGGGCATAGACTCACAAGCCTGCAAGGGCAAATCTGCCCATGCAGTGGGTAAGAGAACGCTGGAGAAGCCCGGATGTGCTTTGGGAGGTGAAGAATTTCTTGAGACTCTGCTAGATTTTTGTGAGGAGGTGGCTGCCATCAGCTCAGTTGTCTTTCACAGAACTGACATTGATCCCTCTGTGTTGCCATGGTAACATGAGCCTCTGATCAAATGCGCCTTAATCACTGAGTTAGAAGTCAACCTCTCTTCCTCATAGGAAATAACATGGGAGAAGAGGAAGAATTTCCCCCCCCCAAAAAAAAAGTTCAGAAAATTCTCTTAACGGCTCCATGTCAATTTTCATTTCTTCTCTATGCAGTTCAGAGTTTTAATATTACAAAAATATGTGTGTATGCAGGGGGAAAACACTGGAAGAATATTTGCTATACAGGGAAATGCATAGCAGTAAGCACATAAAAAACTCTAGTTGGATTGTGTAAGTAGTACTATCCTGCATGGATAGATATTCTTTGGAGTGCAATGCTTTTCAGGTTTGCAATGGGTTTAAGATATTAAAGAACTGCATAGAAGTCATGAGTACACTATTTTCTTCTGGATACAAGGAAGTTACAGGGCATGTATTAAGTGCTACTATAGCACAAAGGACTAAGGACTTATCAAGGTGATGACATGTCAGCTTTTTGTGCAAGTAACTGCATTACTAAAAAGGGGGCTTTTTATAGTTTGAAACAACCTTGCCATAGCAGACTGGAGTACCATAATGCTTTTTTGACATTATAAATTAAGTCACGCAAGGCTCTGTTCTGAGGTGGCAAAATTACTTTTTTTGTTTTCTAAGCTATTGTATTTGAAGATAACTCCTGTGTCCATAATAGCACTGTGGTGTGCATATAAACATGCCCTAAAGGGGAGCTTCATAAACAAGAGAATGCTTAGTAACCACTGGGAATGACTGAAAAGACGAGTTTTCAGGAGTAATTCTGGGTTATAACTCATTTTTTTTTTAAGATGTCATGATAAAATGAATATGAGAATGCAGAACAACTTGATGGAAACCTAGTTAATGAATGAAATCTGTGTGTCACAGTGGTGAGTTAGCTGATGCTATGTGTGAAATTAATATATGGGTAGATTCTACACTGAGAAAGAGAGACTATTCCTCAGATTGAAAATGGTGACCCACTTATCTAACCAATGGAAAGACAAGGGAAGAAGTAATCAAGGAATTTAGGGATCCTCCAAAAGACAGTGAGTCTCTGCAGAAGAGACGTGAAGAATCACAGATTCAGAGATGAAAGTTTCTGCTCTTTTAAGGTAGAAATAAAGGAGAAATCACAGAAGATGCAGTCACAAGACTTGCTTATTTAAAAAATAAAATAAAATGAAATAAAACATCAATAGAACCTATCTTCTATCCAAGCCAAACAATTTAGTATGTCAAAACAAGGGGGACTGTTTTTAATGCATTCTTGATGGAAAATATCGCACAATAGTGGAGCACAGGCTATTGCCTGTAGAAAACTAGAATTTATCTTTGGCAAACACACCGTCTCCTTTAATACATTTCTATCAACTGTCAAATAACATCAAATGTCTTTCAGTCTCCATCAGAGCATGTTTAAATGGTGCATTGAAGTTAGAGACTTTTTTTTTGGAAAAAAATCTGCATGGTATTTTTTTTCTATTACTTGTTGGTCACAGAATAAAGGAGGGAAAGAGGCAAAACTGATAAATAAAACATTTAGGAAACTAATGTGACAGCTGTGAAATCAAGATTTTTTTGATGTGGTTACAGTTGCTGTCAAGGAAATGGAATTAATACTTTAAATTTTTTAATTAAAACTATAGATAATTAAATATTAGTGTACAAACTAATTAATGTTAGTGTACTCCTTTTAGATAAAATTTTAATGCAAGTTTCTTGATCTATTTTGTGAAGTTTATGTGCAAAAAGCCCTGCATCAACAGGATCTTGCTGTGGATTCTTTCTTTTGATGACTTTATCATTACAGTGTGGGGTGGGGAGGAAGATTCTCACAAGAAAGCTGTCAGAAATGGTAAAATACACTTACTGCTTTATTTCTCAATATAAATTGGAAAGTGGGGATTTTCTTTTTCTTTCTTATGTTTTCTTTATTTTTTTTAAGTCCAGAGCTACCTAAGTATAACTCAATTAGCAGTGTTTCTTCCTTAGATTATTTATTATTTTTATGGTTAGGTACTGGGTGAAGAATGAAGAAATTTTCTCAGCCTTAAATAATTTTCTATCAAATACAAATCCATTCTGGAGAGCAAGAACACAAATGCCCACAAAGGCACAAATGCCCTTTGTGAATGTTTGTTTTCACCTTGATGAGAATAGGCATTTAGGTCCACAACAAATTATAGCTATTCAAAACTTTTTGTTTTCTAGGGAGTGAGATTGGCTCAAAGGACATGAAGCTCAAGGAGTACTCTTCAAGACATTATAAGACCCTTCCATAGCTTCCCTATAAAATTCAGATATTTGAGCACAGATTTCTCAAAGATATTGAATTTCTGTTTATGCTTTTTCTCTTGTGCAGTGGTTAGGATGAACTGAAGAGCTATACTCTGATTGCTCCCATGTATGGTATTAGCAGGGTCCAAATTACAGAGCAGAGGCTTTCAAGACAATATCAGTTTCTGTGTTATTGTCATCCAGGTAATTTACTACATGTGTATTTAAAGAAGAATTCATATTTTTCCATTTCATATCAATTTCATAACTGCTAAAATTCTGAATTATAACTCCACAGATTTACATTTGAGGCATTGATATTATGGGGAACTGATGGACAAGTGAACAGCTACTACATTGCTGAGAAGCTCTGTATCCTAAAATGTTATTGAATTAATGCAGTATTATATATTTTAAATTTTATTGATTTAACACATACATATTTACTCTAAAGATTAATATACATTATTTATATAACCTAATTCAGGTTATACTAAAATTGCATTAAAATTATGAGTACAGTACAATGGCAGCTCTCTAGAGCTCAGAATGTGCTGCATTATCAGCAGAGTTTTAGCTTTAATTAATATTTATAAAGGAATTTGGGCACAATGAACTGCAATGCAGTTGCAAATGCACTAAGTGCATCAATTTTATGGTCATTTTATTTTGGGTTAAAGCCTGATGTCTTTAATAACTGTTAATAGAATCTTGCTGAGTAACTAGCATATTTATGGTATGGCCTACTGATAAGTTTCCAGAAGTTGTGCTGAAAGCAGGGAAGAATGGCAGAATCTGACCTAAACTTTCAAAATTGGCACACAATGCTTGAAATAAAGAATGGAAAAAGAACTCACAAGTTTCAGTCAAAATGCCTAATAATGGGTATCCACCAAGAGCAGAAGACAACACAGCATCTTTATAAAACGGCTTTCTGGGGCCCTTTGGAAAACAGCAAGTTTAAGAATTGCAAGAGGTCATTCATTCCTTACACCCTCCCTCCCCCAGTGAGATACGAAAAGATGATATACACCTATAGACACACCAAAAGAGGGATCACAGTGTGTATGTAGACACACTTAAGATCAGTGTGATTTGGCTGATTTTGATAACCATTGAGCTCAGATGTCTGTGTCAGCCACTTGAGCCAACGCTGGCATCTCGAATGGCTAAGGAGGTCAGCAGCCTGTGCTGAAGCTGGGCTGCAACTATATTGTGACCCAGCCTAGTTAAAACCTGTAAAATCACACATGCTCTCATAGTGCACAGATAGCCAGGGACACATGAAGATGCAGTCTGAAAGGGGCTTAACTGGGGCTGTATATGCATACATTGTGCCCAGAGACTGGGCCAGAGTCTTGTCCAGAAAAAGAAATATTAGATGAAACAAAAAATGTGTGACATAAAAGACAGCTTTTCTGAGTACAGAAGAAGTATTTTGAACCTGAATAGTTTCTATTGCAACTGTTTAGGGTTCATTTCTGCCCCATTTGCCCTGGATGTCAGTCAAGAAATTCTTTAATGATGAAATCTTTAACAAGACTAAGTCTTTTTAATGAGATGTTCCTTTGTCAGTGTATCAGAAAGCTGCCTTAATAGTGTGACTGAGATCACTTTAGCTAATTTAACCTTTACAGATATTCCTTTCATTCACAGTAGCAGTGAACAAATAATTCCATTTTAAATGTAATTGAACTTCATTGTTGATAGCACCCGGTCCCTTGATGGAGGCATGAATATTCCCAGGAATATTACATGATTCATTGGAAAAGTAAACTCAAACTTCAGTAGGAAAAGATGCATTATAGAACTTTTTCTGAAAAGATTTTCTAGTCGATCCTTTCCTAGCAGGTTCAAGTATGGTATCTTTGAGAATATATCTTTAAATAAACCTTGTAAAGAGTGACACTTTTATGGTTAATACTGTTACAAACCTGAGTGCAAAGGCTCAGTGATAAGTAAAAACAATGCCATTGAAAGGAGATAAACTAATACTACTCATTAATTGTTCCAAATTTTGCAGAAAGTTCATGTTTCAGTAAATGTATTTATCAAATGCAAACTTCATACAATCACAGCTAGAAGACAGAACACTTTTGAATGTGCTATGGTATGCAATCTCTACAAGTGAGCACGCATGAAATTTGCGTCATCTTTTGCTGGTTTTGTCATTTATCACTAATTAACAGAAGCTGTATATGACATGAACATACAAGCTGTACTGCCAAGTATGGCATGTAGGAGGGATTTCACTGGCACTTTTTAAAAACAAACACTTATTATCTGATGGATGAGCACATTGTAAAATATGATTTTGTGCCTTTAGAGTGCTTAAGGGAAATGTTATTTAATCAGCTGATAACCACCAAAACGGTGAGTCTAGCAGTCAGTCAGACAAAACTAGGTTGCTCCTTCCCCCCACTCCATCCTGCTACAGCTTTCAGGAAGGTGCTAACTATTGCTGTAACTGGACTTTACATTTTTGGATAATGATGATATGAGTAAAAGACACTTTAGAGAAAAAATTAGGACCTTGCAGGACTTAAAACAGTGGTAACTGCGGAACTTAAAATAATTGTAATTTTTAGTTGCACAAAAGAATTTCCATGTTTCTCTGCTCAATATTATACCTTGCATAAGAATAAATGAGTTCTTTTTTTGTTATAAGAGCCTGAGTGTGCGCTCTCCCTTAGTAGCTCTGGGCCTAATTGAGCATAAAAATTATGCATGACAACGAGCAGCAAATCTGTCAGTTATCTCAGAAGATTGGCACTGCAGGGGAAGGTTGATGGGTCGTGTTGCTATTGAGAAGCCAACAGGACAGTGACATACTCCTTCAAGCACAGTCTAAAACATCAAGATGAGCTGTTTTGCTGCTTGCTTTCTTGTATGATTGAAAGAAATTTGAGGAGCAATGCAGTCACAAAGTCCAATTCATGGCTGGAAAAGTCAGAACTTTATGACTTAGCCTTTAGGAACAAAGTGCAGTCCTCAAAATACCCTTTTCCACCCATTTTTAGTATGAAACTCCCCTCCTTGCCCTCACCAGTCGTCAGCCTTCATCACAGCTACAGTCCACTGGACTACTGAAACTATCAGCTTTGCAAGAGGAAATTGCTAGAAACAGGGATCAACTGGATGATACGTTTGAAAACTCACCCTGAAGGATAAGTAACACCACTATTTTGAGGTTGGTGCCTTTAAAACAAAATGCACTTCATTCAGGCCATTCCCCACGAACATGTCCAAAATGGGATTTTGTTCAAAATTTTTAGCTTCAGCAGGTGAAGCCTAGCAGAAAAGGAAGGAAATGTTTGTGTCTGTTTGGAGAGGAGGAGGAAAGTTGAGGTTTAAATATTTCTGAAGGGTACTGCTAGGAGCAGTAAGGCTCAAGAAAACTCAATAAATGTTTTCTTTGAGGACTTGGATTGCTTTTTTTATCTTTATAAAAGTAAACATTGTGATCACTTCTTCAAAAGACCATTTTCTAGGATGACAAACATGACTGTAGATATTACTGTATTTTACTTTGCATTATGGTATTATGCTAGTGTGTGTGTAATATCATGGTAAAAATTTCTTCTACAAATTTCTCGATGTCAATAAACTTGTTCCATAAAGCTTATGGAAATGAAGAAAAATCAATGTAACAAAACTGACAGGGCTTTGAAACACAGTTTATTGATAGCAACCATATGAGCTGCTTCAGTAAGAGTTAGTGAGGACATCGTCTTATTTGTTAGTATTAGACCCACATTAGCAGAAGGTCTGCTGCAGACTGACCAGAATCAAACATACTGAGCTCCCTTCTTGTCTCAGCCTTATCCTCATTATGCCAAAGAACTAAAAACAATGTGTGAATGAGTCCAGCCCCAAAGAAGCTTTACTTCTAAAAATGTCAATTCCTGCAGGCATACTGTGTCTTCTAAAAAAAACGGGGCCTGAAGAGACCACTTTCTCTGCCATTTTTCTATTCTGATGTTAATTTAGTTGTATGCAGTTTTCCTAGCAAGTTTCTCTGTCAGAGAATGATACCACAGGGAACAGCAAAAGAAAATGAGATTGACAGGATTAGAAATAACGAGTACTGTTACATTGCCCTCTGAAGAATGATAACATTTCCATGACGGCCTTCATCATAATATCTGTTATAAAAAGTGATAAAAGACCTTTCCACCATATCCTTTTTCTTTCTTTGGTAAAGACTCTTTCCTGAAATATTGTGAAAATTCCATGGAATATTTCTAAATTAAATAAAAAGAAAATGTTCAATTTCTTTTACTTTTGGAGGAAAAGTTTGGAAAAAAGTCACCATCTTGTTAACTCCAAAAACAGGAGAGAAATTTAGAACCATTGATGGAAAAATCTGAAGCTGTAAATGGAAAGCAGAAAGACTGTCTGTTTCCAAAGACTGAAATGTCTTAAGTTGAAGATTCATGGGCTGACATTTTAAAAAAAAGATTTTTTAATGTAGAGTCTGTAAAGTGAAAAAAGGAGACAGTTTTCTGACTAGCTGACAAAAACTTTTTCCAGATTGTTTTTTTGGGGTCTAGTTCCAGTCAAAACTGGAGAGAAAGAATGTTTTCCTGCACTACACAAACATGGTACAAATAGCAGAAGGCAAAGTAGACAAAATCTGTCCGTAATGGTGAATCACTTCACATTTCTATTTTCAGGCAAATTTGCAAATGGTAAAGGAATAAAATATTAGGGTCACAGAGTAATTCTTTGGGAAATAGCCTGTTCACCAAAAATAAGTTGCAATGGTAAAATTTAAGTATATTTACTCCTTTTTCTGTGTTTTTTCTGCCACTAATTAAGTTGTTGATTATAGAAATAGACAGCTGCTTTTTAAAAAAAAAGAAAAAATTATGATCTCTTACAGGTCTTTTGTTTCAACTGATGTTGTATAAAAAGGGTAATTTCATCTTTATGTTCTTAATGAATAAATAACAAACTTCCTCAGTCCCTGAAACAGTAGCCAGTTTGTAATTCCTACAGGTTTAATAATTTTCTCACACCTGCCAATTTAGTTTATTCGTATTTGTGGCAATTGCAATCTTCTCCATTACATTACTATAATCAAAGGCCTTGTAGCCTCAGCCAGATGAAATATTTACATACAGAGATTACCAGGAGATGCTGGTAGTTGGCCTGTGGGGTCCTTATTTCTCTTCTAGCGTTCCAGTGTTTATCTTGGTCACATTGTCTATCCAAGGGACTGGAGGACAAACTCATGGCTAACCCAGCTGTGGCTACTTTGAATTCCCAGTTTTGCACGTGAATGTTGGATGCCTAAGTGACCAGTTACAAAAAAATTACCTGTCTCCATCAAGCTACCAGATATGGGGTACAGTGTTTCAGTGCGTGTTGTCGGGGATTAAGACAGTTTGGAAGCTACCTCATCTTCATAGTCGTCGCAATAAAAACCAAGAGAGACAGAGAGTAGTTACAAATATCTAACCTTTCTATCCAAACACCCCTTGGTAAAGAATAACATTTCTTAACATTCTTGTGTTTAAAGTAGTAGTACTGGTTGTAATTTGGAGAATTTTTCAGTGAAGTATTTTCTTCATTTGAACACTTTCTGGCAAGTCTTTTTAGGTCTTACACACATTTTTTTCTTTAATTATAGTGAACAATGTAAATGTAATATACAATTTTTTAAATAAGAAGAAAAGGTAAAAAAATGGATCAGATGTCAGGCACACATCCATCTTCCATGAAAAAATTAGATCATTTCTTGCTGGCTGGAATATTCATTCAGCATGTTGGAGAGGTGAATGTTAGTCTTTGCTTAAACTCTTTTTATGTTAGTCCATGTTGATAAAAAATCGAAAAGGCCTTGCAGGATGACCAAGGGCAATGAGGAAAGACCTGTTTCCAGGTTTCATCAAACTTTCTTATCTTTCAGAAACTTCTAAGAAGTCATTATAGGCTTTGTGGGGTAAGCAAATTCTTTTCCTGCTTATTGGTAATTACTCTATTCACAATAGCAGGATGTCATCGTGTGTACCTTGTTCATAACGGATTATAACAACATCAGCTTTGTTGACAGAATAATAGCCCGTTTTTACCAAAAATTTAATTGCCCTGATGATCCCTTGCCTCACTAATTGTAACCCCTTTCTTACCTGTGTGACAAGGGTTAGAATGCTGACAACGGTTTCTTTGAGAGGATTTAACAATGTATCTTCCAGAAAATGTGATGTTTGCAGAATGGCTGGAGAACACTGAGCCCAAGAAGTGTGGTGGAGGCTGAGACTGGCATGTCAAAAGTATGTTTTTCAAGTGTATATCATGCTTTACATCTCCAAAATACTGGGCAACAGCTATTAGGACACATTCTTGGAGAAAATGTAATTTCACAGAGAGGAATAAAATCCTGCGTGGTTTAAATGGATCAACAGCACATACGAATACCTGATTCACACTTCAGCATTGCACTTTTTGGCAGCTTTTCCCTTGGTCTTGGAATTACGGCACTGCAGCAATTTATGTATGGAAAAAATAAATGACATTATTTTGTGAAGGACCATGTGTCTTTCGCCTGCTTACCACCTTTCATGTGCACCCTGAGTTGCCACATACCAATGGAGGTAGCCAGTGAAATCCCTCTGGAGAGCTACTGTGCAGACACACAAATGCATGAGAACTCTGCAACACATTTGTTGAACTTGGTTTTGCACACAAAAGGGTTCAGTTTCACCGCAAAAGGAGGAACTGATGGACACAGTTATGTATGAAATTCTCAATGGTCACCTTACAAATGAAGTCACAGGAGTGCCGCGGTGTTGGGACTCTAACTCTGTCCCATGTATTTCTTTTCATGCTCAGCTCAGGCTGCCACATGCCTGTCTCTGTGACTTTGAGACAGTTAAGGGCATCCCCAGTCATGACTATGCACAGGCACAGTAATGTGCCTTTTCTGGTGTGTGTTTCCTGATATGTTGTGGTGCTAGTCTTAATGCTAATGTGTGCATTTTCTGCATTTAGTCAAAGATGTAGGCAAGGATCAGAAAGATTTTACCAAGGGTTATTAAGTTCTGTGGTGGATGGACACCACTATCCTCAAGGTAAGAGGTGCTCCTGCTTAAAAACAAACCTCTGGTAAGGTGTTGAGCATCCTTTAAGCTCTTTGCTTTGAAACTAATATTCGTTTCTGATAAGCATGCACTAGCACTCAGCTGAGATTTAAATTCCTGTCGCTGTAGACACTTTGATGACTATTTAACAGTCATGGGTTTTAGTGGGATGACTTGCATGCTTAAATTAAGAACAGTTTTAGATTCATGGACAACTTATTAGATGAAATGACTTCACATAGGTTCAAATATTGAAAAAGCAATGTACAGATACATTGTCTCTAAATTGGTATAAAAATAAACATCTCTCAATTTCTCTGACCTCCTACACTGCAGTTCCTGAAAATCTGTTTTAGAGGACTGTGTAAAACATAATCAACTAAATGCTTGGGATATATCTAGATTTTCAGTCTATGCTAAGTTGGAGTTTTATTTTTTTGAAAGGTGAACGATAGATTGTAGTTATTGTATTCTTCAGCCCTTTTTACTACTTCCATATCTCCTTTCTCTTTGTACTGGTTTTCATTTGGAATAGTTACACAAAGAAACTATAGTATAGCTGTGCTACAAGTTTTCAGGCATATAAGTACTCCTCTTTTCTTTGTCCTTTTCCATGAATGTCAATCTGTTCTTTTATACCTGAAAGGCAAATGGAAATGGAAGCACAGATTAGGCAATTATGTCCTCAATAAAGAACACATTAGGGTTGTTTCATACTTGATATTTAGAGTTAATATGGCAAAAATCCTGTTTTAAGTTGTATAGATGAATTATAAGAACTATCTCTCATTCTGACTTGTGAGGCTTTTGTTGGGTCTGTCTACTGACCAAAGATATCATCATGGGACTTGCAATGGAGTCCCTTTTACTACCTCAAATCCTGATGTTCAGATCACAGAAGAGGGAAGTTCTGAGTAGCAGCAGAAATGAGAATGTATCTACTTGCCTTCAACATTTCAGCTTTTGCTCACAAAGTGATTTCTGAAACTTCCACCCACATCTACCCACGTCATAAGTTGTACATTATATTCACTGATCTGGGATGGAAAAACCCACTTAATTTTAATGCATACATGGATGCCTAATTTAAAAAATAAAACCCAAATATGAGTGATAACCTAATGTTACACATTCAATAAATAAAGATATTCATAATTGCTAAGGTATTTAAGTGAGTGTGTAGAAAAGATGGTAAGAGACTTGGTTGGAAATGATGTAAGCCATTTTTATATTAAAGTGACTCTGTTTAGTGTTCTGAGTACACAGATTCCTCTTGTCCATGGCTCGTATCCAGAGTACTAATACAATTCTGACTGCAAAAAGGAGGTGTTCTTGTAGGCTTCTTAGTGTCCATAGAGATTGTATTTAACTGGAAAACCCTCCACGTACAGCAGAAGGTTTAAGCTAACCTGTTCTGTGTCAGCAAGTAAGCACAAAGGTCACTTGTCTCCAAAGCAACAGTCTTTTGAGAAAAAAGTGTTATTTAAATGATATTTCAGAAGAAGATCTGATGTTCAAGAACATGAAATCATACTTCTCAGATATTTATACATCAAAGTACAAATATGCCTGGGTTTGGAATGTTTTACGGTTGTGGATGAAAACTCTTCAAACAAAATCAGACATGACTTTAACCTTTTTTCACACGTATATAATCCACACAGTGAATGGTGCAACCTTTGTACTAATGGATTCTGTAGTCTGCTTTCCATTCCTCATTTCCCCCTTCTTCTCCAAGAACTACACTGATAGTGGCAACTGCATCTTAGAACTTGGACAAACTAACAATGAATAGGATATATCTTATCTGTCCCAACCCCATTTATCCAAAAGGCTGTGGCTGGAATGGAATATCAGATGGAAGCTCAGCCTTGGGGACCTCATTAATGTGAAGAAAATCTTCCCTGTAAGGGCTTGATGAGTGGCCAGTTCCCAAGCAGAAATTGTTTTTCTACATAAACAAGTATTTTTACAGAATAATCTGAAGGTCTTTGTTTTCTTCACAACATAGAACAAACCCCACTTGATTCTCAACCCCTAACTTTCTGAACTTTAATCTTTTCCACAAAAAAACAGTCATCGTTCTCTGCCCAAGGTTCGTTGATTAAGAGCTTCTGGAAACACTGGAAGGGCTGTCTCTGACTTGAGTGTTGGACAACGTCTTTTTGGTCTAACTGGGACAAATACTTTTGAGTATGGAACTAATAACAAAACCAAGAATTCTTGCAATCCTTGTACACATCAGGAGGCATTGACAAGTAGCAGCATAGAAAACACTCTATGTGTGTCATTTTATTCCTAAAACTGTAATGAAAAGAAAAACCTTCAACTCTGTGGTTAAAATTGAATGGATATCTCTACATTGCACCCTGATGCACAAAGGGCAAAGAAGCCTGGGAGAGCTGATTGATCTGCAAACGTAAATGCCTCAAAGAACAAGAACAGTCCATTCTGACGTGCAGAGTCAAGCAGGTACAGCAGAAGCCAGCATGGATGAACCAGGAACTACTGACAGAGTTCAGACAGAAAATGAAGTATACAGAAGGTAGAAGCAGGGAGGGTTTTAGTGACAGTGCTTGAAAGTGCAGGGATGGAGTTAGGAAAGCCAAAGCTGAGTTGGAATTGAAGCTAGGAGGGATATGAAGGAAGTGTCACAATCGCGAGCCCTTGTCTCATGGGGGACTTTAACTTACCGGACATCTGCTGGAAATACAACACAGCAGAGAGGAAACAGTCTAGGAGGTTCCTGGAGTGTGTGGAAGATAACTTCCTGACACAGCTGGTCAGTGAGCCTACCAGGGTTCCTGTAGCGAGGTGCCTCGCTAGACCTGCTGTTTACTAACAGAGAAGGACTGGTGGGTGATGTGGTGGTTGGAGGCTGTTTTGGGCTTAGCGACCACAAAATGATAGAGTTCTCGGTTCATGGTGAAGTTAAGAGGGGGGCCAGCAAAACCACCACCATGGACTTTCGGAGGGCAGACTTTGACCTGTTCAGGCCCCTGGTTGAGAGGGTACCTTGGGAGAGAGTGCTGAAGGGAAAGGGGTCCAGGCAGGCTGGACTTTCTTCAAGGAGGTAGTCTTCAAGGCACAGGAGCAGGCTGTCCACATGTTCCACAAGACGAACTGTCGAGGAAGACAATCGGCCTGCCTGAACAGGGAGCTCTTGCTGTGACTTAAGCAAAAAAAGAGGGTCTACCACCTATGGAATAAAGGGCAGGCAACTCAAGTAGAGTACAGGGGTCTCCTTAGGTCATGCAGAGAGGGTATTAGCAAGGCAAAAGACCAGCTAGAACTCAGGCTGGCCACTGTTGTAAGGGACAACAAAAAATGTTTTTACAAATAGATCAACAACAAAAAGAGGGCCAAGGAGAGTCTCCAGCCCTTATTGGATGCGAGGGGGAATATTGTCAACAAGGATGAGGAAAAGGCTGAGGTACTTGAAGCCTTCTTTGCCTCAGTCTTTATTAATCGGACTGGTTATTCCCAGGGTAGTCAGCCCCCAGTGCTGGAAGACAGGGAAGGAGAGTGGAACAAACCTCCCGTAATCCAGGAGGAAGCAGTTAATGACCTGCTATGCCACTTGGACACTTATAAGTCTATGGGGCCGGATGGGATCCACCCAAGAGTGTTGAGGGAGCTGGCGGAGGAGCTGGCCAAGCCACTTTCCATCATCTCTCATCAGTCCTGGCTAACAGGGGAGGTCCAAGATGACTGGCAGTGTAACACCTATCTGCAAGAAGGGCCGGAAGGAGGATCCTGGGAACTACGGGCCTGTCAGCATGACCTTGGTGCCGGGGAAGAATATGGAGCGATTCATCCTGAGTGCACTCACCAGGCATGTACAGGGCAACCAGGGGATCAGGCCCAGCCAACATGGGTTCATGAAAGGCAGGTCCTGCTTGACCAGCCTGATCTCCTATTGTGACCAGGTGACCCACCTTGTGGATGAAGGTAAGGCTGTGGATGTTGTCTACCTGGACTTTTGTAAGGCCTTTGACACTGTTCCCCACAGTATCCTCCTGGAGTAACTGGCTGCCCATGGTTTGGAGGCGTGTACTCTTCACTGGATAAAGAACTGGTTGAATGACCGAGCGCAGAGAGTGGTGGTGAATGGAGTTAAATCCAGCTGGCAGCCAGTCATGAGTGGTGTTCCCCAGGGCTCAGTTTTGGGTCTGGTCTTGTTCAACATCTTTATCAATGATCTGGATGAGGGGATTGAGTGCTCCCTTAGTAAGTTTGCAAATGACACCAAGTTGGCTGGGAGGGTTGATCTGCTTGAGGGGACGAAGGCTCTGCAGAGGGGTCTGGACAGACTGGATCGATGGACCGAGGCCAACTGTATGAGGTTCAACAAGGACAAGTGCCGGGTCCTGCACTTGGGTCACAACAACCCCATGCAACGCTACAGGCTTAGGGAAGAGTGGCTGGAAAGCTGCCCAATAGAAAAGGACCTTGGGGTGTTGGTCGACAGCCAGCTGAACATGAGCCAGCAGTGTGTCCAGGTGGCCAAGAAGGCCAACGGCTTCCTGGCTTGTATCAGGAATAGTGTGGCCAGCAGGAGCAGGGAGGTGATCGTGCCCCTGTACTCGGCACTGGTGAGGCCGCACCTCGAGTACTGTGTTCAGTTTTGAGCCCCTCACTACAAGAAAGACATTGGGGTGCTGGAGCATGTCCAGAGAAGGGCAACAAGGCTGGTGAGGGGTCTAGAGAACAAGTCTTATGAGGAGGGGCTGAGGGAGCTGGGGCTGTTTAGTCTGGAGAAGAGGAGGCTGAGGGGGGACCTTCTTGCTCTCTACAACTACCTGAAAGGAGGTTGTAGTAAGGCAGGTGTTGGTCTCTTCTCCCAAGTAACTAGTGATAGGACGAGAGGCAATGTCCTCAAGGTGCTTCAGGGGAGGTTCAGATTAGATATTAGGAAAAATTTCTTTACTGAAAGAGTGGTCAGACATTGGAATAGGCTGCCCAGGGAGATGGATGAGTCACCATCCCTGGAGGTGTTCAAAAAAATGTGTAGATATGGCGGTTGGGGATATAGTTTTGTAGGCGTGGTGTTGTTGGGTGGATGGTTGGACTTCATGGTCTTAGAGGTCTTTTCCAACCTATGATTCTATGATTCTCTGAAAGCAAAAGAATGCTTCTGTAAGCACACTGGCAGCAAAAGGAAGACCAAGTAAAATGAGGCCACTGCTCAGTAGGGTAGAGTGCTTAATGACATAGGACATAGAGCAGGCTGGTGTACTCAGTGGTTTATTTGCTTCATTTTTTCTTGGTATGATCTGAGGTCCCTAAGCCTCATGACTGTCTGAGGGAGTGAACCATGACCACATTACAGAAATGCTGAGGAGGGACTACCTGAGGAAGTCAGACATGCGTATGTCCAAGGATGAGATGGGGTGCCTCCAAGGTTGCTGAGGGAGCTGCCTGGTGCCACAGTAAATTTGCTGTCAGTCATCTTTGAGAAGTCATGGCAAGTTGAAAAAGTTCCTGATGACTGTAAATAGGCAAATGTTCAGCCAAGAAGGGAAAGAAGGAGGGCCCAGGGAACTACAGGCCCTTTAGTCTCACCTCAGTCACTGGGAAGGTTACCAGGCAAATCCTCCTGGAGACCATGTCCAAGCACATGAAGGACAAGAGGATGACTGGGAATTGCCAGCCTGGATTTTCTAAGCGCAATGTGTACCTGGCCATTATGCTATTTTTCCATAGATGGCTGGCTCTGTGAGTGACGGGAGAGCAGTGGCTGTTTACCTTGACTTTAGCAAGATGTTCAACAGAGTCTCCCGTAGTATCCTTATGGTTCAACTGGTGACATAGGGAATAGATAGGTGGGCTGCAAGGCGAGTGTAAAACTGGCTGGACCATTGGGCTCAAAGATTTGAGAACAGCAGTACAAAGTCCAGCTGGTAGATATTTACCAGTAGCTTTCCTCAGGGATCCATACTGGGGTGGATGCTGTTCAACTTTGTTACTGACCTGGATGATGAACCAGAGTGCACCTCAAAATCTGAGGACTGATATAAAATTGCAAGAAGGGATTGATATGCTTGGGAAGAGGGGCAAAGATCTTGCTCAGAAGAACCTTGATGGTCTGGAGTCATGGACTGATAGGAACCCTGTGGTCTTCAAGAACGTCATTGTGCTGCACCTGGGATGGAATAACCACATACACCAGTACAGGCTGTGGGTTAACGTGATGGAAAGGTGCTTTGCAGGAAAAGATCTGGGTGTCCTGGTAGACAAATTAACCATGAGTAAGCAGTATGCCCTTTCAGCAAAAAAAGGCCAATTGCATTCTGGGATGTATTACTGAAAAGTAGCCATGAGGTTGGGGGAAGTAAGTGATTTCTTCTCAGGTTACTGAATATTCAGGAGTTACTAAAAGACTGTTACCAAAGACTGTTGCAAAGCAGTCCTTGAGCAACCTGATCACCTTTCATGAAAGCAGACATCTTATTAAAAGCCTCCAGAGGTCTGAGAAAGCTATTTGTCAATAACTGCCAGATTTGCTGTTCAAGGCTTCTCATTAACAAGTGAGAGGTAAAAGACAAGTGTTGTCCTTTTACAAAATAGCCTTGTGTTTACTAAAAGCTAAGAGACGCTTTTTTGTCTTCAGGTGGAGTGTCCATTGTTGATTCCACTTAACAGTGACTAGCAAAAAAATAAATTACGTTTTCTCTGCCTAGGGAACTGGAAGCTTTAATTCTCCCTTTCACTTGAGGAAGACAAAAAACCCCAACATTTCAATTATTATATGATCCTTATAATTACTTCTAAGTTTTTGCTAGGATTCTCATTCATTTTGGACTGGTTCTGAGTACAGGGTTCCTCTAGGCAATCTGTTTATTGCTTATGAAAAAGGCATTGGTAGGCATCTTATTCGGTCTTATTTTTCTCTTCTCAGAGACTACATTTCTCTACCACAAGTTCTGCCTTCATGCCTTTTGTTATGGTGATTAATAGATTAAATTTATAAATAAAGATACTGACTCAAAACCTGCTGTAATCTTAGGTGGTAATTTCCATGGTGATATGCTATTGTTTACTGCAGCTGAGTACAAAACCCTTGATATTCAATAGCATGTTTAAGAGCAGTTATGATCCATGCTGAAGTCCTTATTCAGATTTCTTGCTCCTGTTTAAAATGTTGCATGTGTCTGATAAAGATGTGAAGCATTTCACTGTAAGAGGTGCTAAAAGCTTTTTAAAGCCAGAGAACCTTAATGCTACTTACTTGAAAGCTAGATGCACAAGCAAGAAATCTTCACCCTACCCACCTTGTTGACATGAATGTGGGTTTCATTTTCCCCTGTGTACCTGCCTGCGAACCAGGGCCACTTCTTAGCCAATGTAATGGATGGGGCTAAATGTGACACCGTCATGACTCCCACTTGTGGTTTCAGTAAAGCATTAACATACTTTGGTCTTTCCCAGTAAATTATTGACATATTTTGGTCTTTCTCCAGGAAAACAGAAAGCAAAACTCTATGCTTCTATACTTCCACCTGTAATTGTGCCATCTACCTCAAAAAAGACAAAACTAACCTAAACAGAAAAGGCTGTAGTTGAATTTCTCAGACATATATGTTAGAAAAAAATAGCTTTGATCTTTTGATTAGTGCAGAAGGTGTTTTAATTCTTGCATTGATGAGGGGTTGTCCCCTCTCAAGACCTCCCTGCAAATTGGTCTCTGCCTTCTCATAGTCTCATTCCATGATTTTTAACAGAAAACTAAACCTGGTGCTAAGCAACAGTTCATTCCTCCTGTTGCCTTTCATTGCAAAAGATGACAGGAACTATGTTCCTTGTGATTGCTTTGTCCTTTCCTTAATAATATGTACTTTTCAGTGATTCATTCCTGCCCAAGACCCCTGTATGAGGCTTTTCTTTTCCACTAAAACAAAATACAAATGGATATAAGAACACATTTCAAAACACATCAGCGATTTCATATTTGCCCAGTGCTAGCAAATGCAGGTTCCTCCACAGTACTTCCTCCTTGGCAGCCTGAACAAAGCCATAGCATACCCACGTATGAGCCCTGATTTACAGTGTGTGCTCAGAGTAGTCTTGACGTGTGTGCACACTCTAGGCTGTATCCGGAATGTCACAGGTACTATGTGTACCCACAGGGAACTTCACCACGTGGGTGGTGGAGCTGGTGTGCCCCCAATGTGCAGGACTTTCACTGTATGTGCTGCCTGTGAAACTGCATGCGGAGATAAAACCTTATCTCTGTCTGAGCGAAGGAAGGTGATGGCTGGGGGTGGCTACTGTAAATGAGGTTTTCAAACCAGGTTTAAAAAACAACAAAGCAAGAAACCACCTAATTTGAATTTTTAGTAGGCATGGTGGTGTTTAGTAGGCATGGTGGTGTTGTGTTGATGATTGGACTTGATGATATTAGAGGTCTTTTCCAACCTATGATTCTATGATTCTATGAATGAGAGGCAGAAAAGGGGCTTCGGAGTGAGAGAAAAGTGGTGTCCACAGGCCAGATGAGCTTTTTGAGAAGCGTATGCTTGCTCTTTATTTCTTATTTTATTTGCAGAAATGGTGATGAAAAGAACTGGCAGCTTAGTATCTATAGCATGTTCCTGTGATCTTGGAGATCTGCTTTGAAATCGTAGCATTGAGTGATTGCGAGTCAGGGTCTGAACCCACAGGGTCCGGTCTGGACCATCTCCCAACCTGTTTGCCCTCCCACCAAGCTAGTAGGTAGTTAGATATTAGTCTTAGTCCTTCCTAGTCAGTCTATTTTGTTCTGTGTGTGAAAAAGGTTAAAATGGTTAGGAAGGAGTAGACAATGACACCTTCAATTAAAAATTAGAAATTTGGGGTTTGGTTTTGACTTCTGCAGTTTGTTAATAGCCTCACACTGTAACTTCCCCTCTGCTTTTGTCATCCACTCAATTTCTGTTTTTCTTAGTAACTCAAAAAAATTGCAGCTTCATCTATGAAAGTAAGCGTTCATGTTCTACAATCCTATCTGTCTGTTAAGATATTTATCTAAAGGACCTACTACATCTGTTTGCTGGTTCTAAAGGACCTACTACATCTGTTTGCTAGTGTTGGGAAAAGGTTTGGTTACAATAAAATGGTTAAATCCCAAGCAACATAACAATAGATACACTGAAGGAGTTGTCTGCAACAAGCGTGGCAATATGTGGTGGGCTGACCCTGGCTGGAGGCCTGGTGCCCGCCAGGCTGCTCTGTCACTCCCCCATCTCACCTGGACAGGGGGAGATAAAATCCACGACAGAAGGCTCGTGGGTAGAGGTAAGAACAGGGAGAGATCACTTACTATTTACCTTCACGGGCAAAACAGACTCAACTCAGGGAAATCAATTTAATTTACTACCAATCAAATCAGAGCAGGGCAATAAGAAATAAAACCACATCTTAAACCACCTTCTCCCCACCTCTCGCTTCTTCCCAGGCTCAACTTCACTCCTGATTTCTCTCCCTCCACCCCCTGAGCAGTGCAGAGGGACAGGGAATAGGCGTTGTGGTCAGTTCATCACACTTTGTCTCTGCTTCTCCTTCCTCCTCACACTCTTCCCCTGCTTCAGCATGGGGTTCCTCCCATGGGAGACAGTCCTCCACGAAGTGCTCCAATGTGGGTTTTTACCATGGGCTGCAGTTCTTCATGAACTGCTCCTGAGTGGGTCCTTTCCACTTGTCCTTTCTATGGGGTCACAGTCCTTTAGGAAGAGACTTCTCCAGGGTGGGTCTCTCATGGGGTCACAGCCTCCTTTGGGCATCCACCTGCTCTGATGTGGGGTCCTACCCGAGCTGCAGGTCTGTATCTGCTCCACCATGGACCATCATGGGCTGCAGGGGGACAGCCTTCCTCACCATGGTCTTCACCATGAGCTGCAGGGGAATCTCTGCTCCAACCCCTGGAGCACCTCCTCCTCCTCCTCCTTCACTGATTTTGGTGTCTGCGGAGTTTTTTCTTTCACATATTCTTACTCCTCTCCTCTGACTGCTGTTGGGCAGAAGATTTTTTTTCCCCTTCTCAAATGTATTATCCCAGAGGTGCTACCACCATTGCTGATGGGCTCGGCCTTGGCCAGCGACAGGTCTGCCTTGGAGCTGGCTGACATTGGCTCCATCGGACATGGGGGAAGCTTCTGGCAGAAGCCACCCCTGTAGCCCCCCCGCTACCAAAATTTGCCATGCAAACCCAATGCACAATATCATCACGCAGAATTATTTAGAGTTACAAGTTGAAATACCTGGTAAAGAGTTTGATTGGCTGGTGTGAGGGGAATGTGGTGGGTGCAGAGGGAGCTCGCATCTCTGCCAGAGACCGAATGCTGCACTGGGGAGCCACAGGTGGGGGATGATATTCTCTTGTACACTTAGAAGTAGTTGGCAATCTCTTTTTCTTGTTTAGTTCTTGTGTTGTTAGTGTTCTGTAACTTCTTTCTATGCAAACCATCGTTAGTTTTACATTTCCATCCAATTATTTTAGATCTGCCCATTTTATAAAGAATAAGAACTGCTGAAGGTTTCTAGTTACTTTTTGCTTTAACTTTTTGTTGACTTTCTTTTAAAGCTGAAGTCTCATTCCCAGGCTTCAAAGAAGATGCAGTTCAACCTTTTCAAAATTTTAAAGGAGAACGAGGGAAAAACATGAAATTTAAAATCACAAGTGCAATTATTTCCTGTTTTCTTATTATTTTAAACTTATTTCTCTGAGCACGAGAAAGCCAAGCTCATTCAAAAGACATCAAAGAGACTTTTTTAAGAAGAAATGTATATATCTTTGATAACTAAATGAATTTACTGTTTGGAAGATATGAATCACAACAGAATAACCCCAGCTCTATAAAGTTTAGCTGAAGGATGAAGATGAGACAAATAGTTTCATGGTGAAGGATTGTGTTTATTCTCCCACCAGTCAGAAACCTGTGGCAGAGTGGAGTGGAGAAGACTATGCAAAGAAAGCTGTCTTCAGAGTCTGTTTTCAGCAGTCTTCTTCAGTTCAATGCTAGTGTTGTCTTCCAGTTTACATCTGAAGACATTGGTTTGTTTGCTTTTAATAACCTGGTGGAAATAGTCAGTAACACAGATTTTCTGTAGAGTGAAATACCAGAACTTTAGCTGGAGCTTTATCCAGCTTTCTTCTGGAAATTACATCTGTGCAGCCACATGTTTTTCACAGTTTTATTCTCTCCTTTTTGACCCATTTATTGTCTCACTAATACCGTTTCTCAAGTTATGTAAATAACTAGCTCACAGAGAGAATGAGCTACCAGGCTGCATGAAGGTCGCATTCACTCAGGTCCTATTCACTCAGGTTGCACACATTCTGCATTTCAACTACTGCCATGTATGTCCTGCATCTAACTCAATTCCGTTCTTCTGTTTACTTGAAGTAGTACAGAAAAGCACAGCAAGAAATCTGCTGAAGTGTATTTGTGTTTTTTCAGTTCATTATAAAGCAGTGCATGCCAAATTCTGAAAAGATATGGTGAAGAAATGAGTATTTGTTTCACCTAGAGTAGGGGATCAGTGTTTCTTCCCAATAATTTTTTCCCTTCCTTTTTTTCAGTGTCTGCATCTCTCTGTACTGCAAAGGTACAAAATATTTAACATAACCTGAAACTCAGCCCACTGTAGCCACCACATTTTCAAAACCCCAAAGCCACCACAGCTGCTTTCAACTCCATTAACAGCCTTATTAAAACCAAATAGGGATAGAAGAAATGTAGATTATTTTATACAACTACCACTGTTCTGTTGCTACCGGTCATATAGTTTAATAGGCAAACTCTCCAGTAATAACACATCTCTGTCTACTCAGTCCTTGACTTCTGCTGAGAATGACACTAAGGCTACCAATTAGCGACAGCAATGACAATAGCTGCTTTGGCACCACCAAACTATTTCACACAGGTCACCGAATAACTGTTTTATTTCACTAATTGTTACTCTACAGTGGTTTCAAACCTAGACATGAATGTTGTTTCCTAAGTCACTGAAGTTACAAAATTAAGCTGAGAAAGATCAGAGAGCAGAGAATTTGAAACTGATATCTACATGTTTGTAGGGTTTGCTGTTTGTTAGAATTCAAATGAAAGTTTGAAACATTTAAAGCTGGGGGAACAGTATATCCATCCACTGTTCAAAACTATTGACAGACATCTGTATTCAATATGCTGTAAAAGAAAGTGCAGTACTTCCCACTCTCTCATAGTAGCAAAAATTCTAGAGATGGGAACTGTTCTTCAAAAGAACCAGCATGCACTAGAAGCCTAGTGTATGGAAGCTTATATTCTTCTGAAATAAATGCCTTACATTTCCCTCTTAGAAGGTGGCTGCTGGAGTATCTGGCCAGGAAGAATACACAAGAGAAAAGCTTTTCCTGTGCTAAGTGAATCTGGGCTTCACTCGATTTTTTCTGGGTGGGGGAAACTTGTAAACTTTAGAGTATTCACATGTAAACACATTTGCTGTATTGGAAGGAAAACTGTTTACTCCAAATCCTTGTGCTGAACTGTTTTACACTCTAGATGTGTGATAGACCTGAGTTTTCATGCATCATGCCCTGAATTCCCGGGAGTGAAAGTTTTCAGGCATGGGAGAGATCTTCGTTTGCACTGAGGGTGTTTGCACACTGTTCTGAGATGTGTTAATGTACTGTGCAATCAACATGGTTGTGCTGATGCACCTTAGATTTGTGGGAATGAAATATTTTTACCTTTTAATTTGCTCAAAGCAAAAATTACTCAAACACTCTTTAGAAATAAAAAGCAAGAAAATTTAAATATGGAGGTCTGGAGTCTTAAGGGGACACTTAATGGGATGACAGTTGCAAAAAAGAGCCAGACAGTTATGCTCCTACAAATACCAACTGACTATGGAACTTGCATGGAAGAAGAAACGTCTGAACATAGGCCCTCCATGATTAACTTTGATTAAGGTAACAAAAGTGATTTTCTACCTTTCCACATGAATACCCTAAGTTCTGGATTGTAGGGTATACTCCAAACACTTCTTCCTTTAAAATGAGTGTACCTTTCCAAGGATTTCAAGCTGATACAATCATAAATATGCGTACCTGAAAACATATAAAAATATACTGATTTATTGCCCCAAATCCATTTTTTGTCAAATGTTTTGCCGGTATTTGCTGAACTTTTATTTAAATTCACAAATTTTAACTACCTTGAGATAAATAGTTCTCTAGTTGTAAAAATGTAGGTTTCACAGCTTCTGTATTGTAACTGCCAGAATAAGAGATACAGAGGAGCAAGGGAGCAAGTTTTAATTAATTCTTATTGTTTTATAATTTTACAAAAGATAAAGGGATTACTGGTATTAGTATATTTAGTTTTAGATTATTATATTTTATGCATAGAATTATGCATTTTTTTGAAATATAAAATTTTGGGAATTCAGTCATCCAGTAGCTCAGAAATGGTCTGCAGTATAATTGTTCAGACACAGGAATAATCTCCTTAGCACTCTAGCTGTAGAGCGATCTAACGCTGTACCCAGGAGGGTTTTGGGAGAGCGGAAATATTTCAAGGCACCTGAGTCATCTGGAGCATGTAAACATCTGAAATGTTATCAAAATTTCGTCCGCTTCCTCCAACATTCCTGCTCTTCTTGTGACCTCTTTGTCTGCTGTACATCTTATTGCTTCTGTCTCCTTTGTTCTCATGTATCGTTTTTGTTATCATTGTCACTGACTTCTTTACCACTAGTAACTTCTCTCTTTAAGGTATTCACTCATGGAAAGACCATATTCTGCCACAGATGGTGTAGATTTTGGAGAACAAAGATAGAAGGGATAAGACTGTGGTGGAAGAAGTTCCATGTTTATACATGGTTGGATGCGTATTCTCAAGCTAGGAGCAACTGATTTTGCTGGCAGTTGCATTGGGATGCCAGGGTTTTCTGGGATGTTTCTCCCACTGTTGTGAACAAGTTAGCATTAAAGGCACACATGCCAAAAATGTTGTACTGACACAGACATACAGTCTGCATCTCACCCTCCTCTCAAACTGCTTGGAAGTGCCACCTAATGTTCTCTGCTACCACCAATGTTGTTTCCCTCAAACTGACAGCACATGATTATGAAGCTGTAAAAAGACCTACAGTATATGCAAAATTGCTGGACATATTTAATTTGAGCATCTTCTCACCTTTCTCTCAAGGTGTGAAAGCTAAATATGTGATGTTACATTTGAAAGATATTTCTCTGAGCAGATATATGTGCCCTTTTTAAGACCAGACTTAGCAGACTGGTTTGTTTATAACAAACTATGAAAACTGATCTAAAATTTCTGAGTGCTCTGATACGTTCTTCATTTTAGTGTTAGATGTCATTTATTGTAGCTTCTGAGGCAGAGTTTAATCTCAAATCATATATCTTTCCTTTGATGTTATTAGCTATTATGGAAACTGAAACAGTCAGCTGAATCTTTGAAGATGTGCTTCTTTTACAACAGTAACTACAGCTACAACTACAACTGCATCTACAGCAATGCAAAGGAGCACAGCTCAGAGAAGAGTGCCAAGGACACCACTGCAAAGAGAAGAGCACTGACAGGACACCATTTGCCTCACAAATTGCCATCTGAATAAAGAATAGCATGAGAATAAAGGGAACATACAGAATCGAGTTCTAAACCTCGGAAGAAAAACATGAGCATGAAGTAAAACCAGAACCTAACCCCTGGACAGAATTCGATGCTATGCCATGTTCAAATGCAACCCAGGAACAGAAAATGAATGGGAAACCTTTCTCAGTGGGGAGTACTTTTGAAAAGGGACTGCTTAAAACCTGCTGATGAATAGTCCCCTCTCCCACCTGCCATGTTCTGAATATAACTGTGTTAGTACAGAGTGTTGAAATACTTATTAACAAAACCCTACGTGACTTTGTTGTAAATATTTAGGTAGGATACACTCCCAGACGTTGCAGTTCCTCTTTAAGATTCAACCAGTCTTCATGTCAAATGAGAAGCTAAACCTTTGAAAGACATACAAAGTCCCACCAAAATGAAATGAAAACATTTTTTTTCTGGCTTCCCAGTATTTCTGAGTTTATTTTGCCTCAAAGTCAGGGAGTTGTAAACCTTCCAGGAAAGAAACTAGAGAATATCATAACTATATAATACCAAAATGTCTAAGTATATTAATGAGATATTTATGCACTTGTAATGGAACTCTTTTCCAGGCTGTAGTTAGATATGTAATAACAAAGAAAAAACACTCAGGACAGGTTATAAGTTGTGCCTTTTTTAAATAGCTCAACCTGTTAGGAAAAGAAATATTGACTGTGAAATCACATGATGTCTTCCTGTTCTTCTCTCAAGAGAAAAAAATAGTGCATGTTTATAGGAATCCTATTTAAGAGAGAACAAAATCAGACCAAAATGTTAGGTAAGATTCATATTTTTTTGTCTGACTTAGATAGAATCAGGTGTGGGGAAACTGCAGTAGAGGGCAAGACCTTTGGGAAGCTGGTATTTTCTATATTGCCTCCAGTGTTTATGGTTCTTTGGGTACAAGCTACAGCTTTCTTTTTTACTAGTAACTAGGGTTAATAGTAATGTATGAGTCCAAAGACTCCAGTGTTTTCCTGGCTTTAAAGAGCAGGCTGCTCACTAATCGAACCGTGAAGAGTTTTCGCAAGCAGAAAAGCTATTTTTTTTCCCCTCTCAACCTTGAAAGAGTTCAGGTAATATGCATTACCTAAACTGATGCACCAGCATTCAAATGAGAGCTGACTTTCAGACAGTGCTTTTAAAAGTGAAGTTTTTTTCCTGTAATAATAAATGTACTTCTAAACCACTTTATTTATGTGTTAAACTCTGTCTTAAGAAGAAACTGTATGGTTCTCTTCTTGGTTGTTTGTTGAGAACTTACTGTACACACAAAAGACTCTGAAGTTAAACCTCACAACGTTCTTCCTGGAAAGCCTATGCTTTACAAGTGGGGAGTAGAAAACATGCAAGATAGATGTAGCACTTTCCAGCTGGTCATTCTAAGCCCCCTTTGTTCTGTTCACTTTCCTGTTAAATGTTTCACAGTTTGTGAAAGATTAACAGCTGTTAGAGTTTAGACTCTTCCTACAGCTTGGATGTCACCATCAGCAACAAATGACAGCTTCCGAACTTTAAATGGTTGTTGAGGTTTCTTTCAGGGAACTATTTTTAAATCCATTATTATTTTAAAGAATTACTTCCAAGTATCTCTTTACTAAAGGAAAGTGTCCTGCCATGTGCTAGTTTCTCCTTCAGGACTTGAAGGTTTGTTATTTTGACATCTTCTTCCATCATATCTTCTTCTTTAAAACCCCCAAATCAACCCAGACAGCTGCCCTGTCCCAAACCTATTGCCAAAAAAATTAATGTCACATATCCTAACTACTGGTAAGCCAATGGAAGCCAGCATCGAAAGGTGAGTCTTAAGCTCTACTCTGAATACCACACTCCTAAGGTCTGTGAAACCAAGTATGTTATGATTTTTATTCACTTTATCCTTTTTATTTTTGCCTGTTTTTTGAAGATCAGCTGCAAAACCAGTCTGATGATCTACTCTCAATATTTAGTATACCTGCAGACAGTGATATCTGAGTCCCTTGAGTACGGGTGTATGTGGCAATCTTGACTTCCCTCCAAAACAAACCCTCGTATAAAACAAAAAATCCCAATCTCCTGAAAAGCAAATCGGAAAAAAAAAAATCAAATGATAACCTGGAATGCACTGAGCTGGGGCTGTAATGAATTTGTAAGAGTAACTTGAACGTTGAAAACCTTTTGATGCTTGCCCAGGAGAAGTAACTCAAAACCACACATTTGGAAAAATGGTAAATAAATGATTACCCAAGAGGTTATATTTGTTAGTTTTTGAGAGTAGGGCTTCAGGGAATAATTACAAGCCAAAATAAAAAAACAAACCAAAAAAACCCAAAAAACCCAAACCACCAAGAAAGCAGTTCTCAGGGCTAGAAGCCTTGTGGGTGGGTGATGAAGGCAGAGAATACTAACTACCTGTATTTTCATCGTCAGAAGGAAAGACAGTTTGGCTTAGTGAATTAATTTCCAAAGTTTCTATCTATCTTCTACAGAACCGAAGCATGCAACCTCTTCATAGTCTAAGCACAGAGATCCAGGTAACAGGTTCCTTGCATAGTGCATGAACACCAGTAATTAGAATCCCCACCTTAAACATGATGTGTCCATCAGGTTACAGCTTGCTTGAAATTCCGTCCCATACTTATACCTGAGACTTTGAGAATATTATATTTTCATAAAACTTTATATATATGATGTTGGCATTCTCACTTCCCCCAGTCAAAAAGAAACCTTGCATTTCTCTTGATAAAATATTCATAATTTCACTGTAAAAGAGCCACGGACTTGAACTTGTAGGACATTTTAGACAATCTTGTTATATCTTTTTTGTTTTGATAAAGCTTTTAATTGGGAAAAATTCTCAGGCAAGAAATAATCATGTTTCTGTCTTGTAGGTAACCCATACTCTATTTTACAAATGTGCCCATTGAAAACCTTGGAAAATTTTATGTTAAAGGAATGTAGACTAATGATGTGTTTGGAAGACTGTTCTAGAAACTTCGTACTGTAAATGATTGAAATCCTTTATTTTTAATCAAAATGCCCTACTTGTAGCTGTATGACTTTGTACAAATACAATGCCTGAATACTTATTTTCTTTGATGTTTAATCTGAGCTGTGGTTATTAGAAAAGAAATATTTTTCTCTCAGTCTTCAAAACTAATGTTTTCTTGACAAAACCAGCTATTCTGAGTTTAAATTTCTTTGTCTGTTATTACTTTTCTGCATACTTTCCAGTAGCCTCTTATTAGGCATAGTTTCACCTTGCCAATGGTCTGCTAAGTTTATTTCTAGGCAGAGAATTGAAAACCTGACTGTGCCAGCAGTAGCACTGGTGTGAATCTTCTTTTTTAATTTATTTTTCTGCTATTAGTTTTCGCTTTCCTAGATGAGCTCACTACAGCTTCATGGGAAGATGGCAGGGAAGGGTGGCAGTATGTAGCCAGCATCCAGGGATGAAGGGCAGGGCTGGTCTCAATTGTCATCGAACTGCACATATCGAGAAATACTGCAGCAAAGCTCTCACGCACAATACGGGTGGGTCCAGGTGCGTATTTGGGCACTGAAAGCTAGAACTGTGGAATTTTTGCTTGGAGAAGAAGATCATCTCTGTTTTCATATACTGCCTTTTGAAGTACGGCTTTGGGAAGTTCTTAAGCAAACTTGCTGTTGGACGTAGGGATTTCTGAACACTTATTGTCACACAATGTGAAGAGAGGCAGGATGGAAACTGACCATACTAAAGAAAAAATAAAATTAAAAAAGATGAAACCAAATATTCTGGGATCTCTTATGAAGCTAGTTTCAGACTGTAACGCTTTTATTTTTGAGTCTGTGAGCATCACAGTCCATGGAACTGTTCCCAGCAACTTTTTGTCCTCAAATAGATCCTGAGGGAATCAGTAGTAGGAGTACTGTGACAGCAGCTGTTTCTAAAACATGAGCAGTATCAAGTTGAGACTAAACAGAAGAGGCATTTTCTAGTTCTGAACCCAACAGAAACAAAAAGCGACATTTTGTATGCGGACCAGATTGTGACAGACTAATTTTCAAGAATGTAATTTCCATGCAGTTGTCACAAACTAGGACTCTACAATGTTTAATGAGAAACAGATAGAGATTAATTATTATTTTTATGCAAATAACAGTAACTGGGCAGTCTGAAAATCCTAACCCTGTGGAAGCAAAGCTGTTCACATCCTTCTGTAAGGTTGCAACATGCTACTGTAGGCAACAAACTTGGCATTCAACTTCTCGAACCTCAGACTTCTTGAAGGATGCAGTAACATTGTCCATCACTGGCCCTTTGAAGGAAAGGATATTCAGGGTAAAGGAAGAAAGTATTCAAGAATTCAAAAGAAAAGGGACATTTTAAGAAACACAATTGAGAATAAAGAATGATTCAACATAGCTGTTCATGGCGTTATGTCTAGAACTTTGGCTTTTGTGTGCATGCATGGAAATATGGAAAGCATCCCTTAGACTGAGGAGCTTTCAATACCTCCTGGGAATTCTGGCTCCCCTCTGCTTCTGGAATAATCTTCAGCTCCTTTAACAGATGATTAACCGCAAAAATACTTTTTCAGTAGTTCTGGGGCATTGTTTCAGGAGAAGAGGAAAAATATGTTCAGGAAATACAGTGTTTATTGACATAAAGACAAAATAAAAGTCCTGCAAGCATGTGTGTCCATTTCTTCAGGTCTTTGTGTGGAAACTAGAAAGATCTTCAGTTTTCCTTCAAACAGAGACAGGAAACTGGCAATTATGGTGCCCTTCTTGGCAGCAAGATTTGTGGTCAGTGGCCTGGAAAAATGATACACGACTGCAAGATATCTCTATTTCTTTCCAAAATACAAGAAAAAATAGGTTGCTCTTTGCTGTCGTTTTATTGTTTTAAGAATAAAATTGTTGAATCCCTGTGGGTAGTTAAGGCTTGGCGGTCTGAAGATGTCGCGCTGTACGGAAAGGTAGTGTCCCCCCCCCTCTCCTAATAGCCAATAGCGTTTAACCCGTGAAGTAAGCAGACGGAA
>Ga0065711_1003926_pt1 | contig 50273 bp, 30 predicted proteins | sample Hoacrofraction12_FD_59098 | JGI IMG/M metagenome (GOLD analysis project Ga0065711, IMG submission 59098) | Hoatzin crop microbial communities from Cojedes, Venezuela - Epithelial fraction 12 v2 (version 2) | ecosystem: Host-associated > Birds > Digestive system > Esophagus > Crop | place... | reverse complement strand
AAAAAAAAAAAAAAAAAAAAAAAGGAAAAGAAAATTAAAAAGAAAAAGTGTTGACTTACCCTTAGCACACTCAACCTTTTGTGTAACGGCAGAGTAAACCAAATTAAACACAAATAAACAAGACTGCCTGGCAAGAACCCATCATTTTTATTTCTTTCCTCATTTTAATTGCAGTGGTAGAATAGTTTCAAACAGGTTAGCAATAAAAAAGCCTCACAAGATTTATGTTCTACCATGAAAGGGAATTGAGGTCTAGTCAAACAAGAAATCTCCTCCTAAATCAGTTAGGTGCCTTTTACCCCTTCCTTCCTTCCCTATCATAGAGTCTGACAAACAAGTAATTTAAAATGATAAATTGCTACGCCAGTGGGTGGCTTTGCAAAATTTCCTGGAAGATGCATGGAAATTTGGGGTATTGAGGAGTTAATACTCTCTATGAATAAAGAATTTTGACTAAAGAAATTCTTAAAATGCCATCTTGATAGAAATAAAGTGGCTTATGATTGAGACATGTAGCCTTCAGTTTGTGAGGGCCCAAGTTTTCCAGGTTAAACCCTCAGTTAAAGCAATTTCTCATCTATCAGGAATTATAATAAGAAAAGACCTTCATGGGAAGAACAACCTTATGTCTTTGATGATGGACTCTTCGGCTCCTGCTGCACTTAGTGGCTTCAACTGTAAGTCAACCCTATAAAAAATGTGGCAGATGATAGATCAACGTAACAGAATTCATGGCCACCATCTATCTCAGGCATGGGGATAAAAGGCCTCCAACACACATTTTCCTTGTTAACATGCTGCTCTGCATCAATGGTGCCCCAGAAACATTATGCAAGAGTGCTCTTAAGCCTTGGCAATAGCAAATTGATTCAATTTATCTTAACCCACATTCCTCTAGGTCACAATACATTACATTTTCATGCACCCATCATTGCCTAAGAGCACACACTGGAATACTTACTCCAGGTCAGCTGTAACTGGGTAATTTATTAAGCCATTATAACCTGGATTTGTGTCTGAGCGTGTTGATTTGTTACTGCATTCTTAAAGCAGAAATGCTGTTTCTAGAGTGATGAGCTGTGCTTCACAGCCATACACATGCACACGCACACACTACTTCAGCATGCTAAGTCTTGCCTGCTCCCATCAAGAATGTGGAAGGATGGAGGCATTAGGAAGAAGCTGTTGGGCTCAATCTCCATCACTCTTTACTGTGCCACCACTTCCACTTCCACCAAGTCTGGGCCACCACTGAACCTGGATAGCGTATTATTGCTCTGGTTAGACTATCATTTTGATACGAATAGCTCAACCGATATGGACCCCAAAGTCCCATAGGATAACCTCAGTCTTGCTTTGTGCCTTCACCTCTGTAATGCCAGCAGAAAGCCAGTTGAAAATGGCAAGGCATTTAAAAGTCTGTCTGTGCTGATATGGAAGTTGCAGGAGGCAAATTCTATTTTACATGCTGCAACATAGAAAAGCGCGGCAAGGTCAGATCCTGCACTGGAAGAAACCTTGAGAACTCTATTAAAATAATGGAGCTGTAACAGTTTACGTCAACAAATACTATGGTCCACATGACTGCACTTTATGCCTTGACCACTTCTTATGCAGGCTTCCTCAAATACAACACTATCTGTAGAATTCAGTAGGAAGCTCTTATGTCTGCTTTTCCTCTTGTAAGAAGCAAGTTTAAGCCCCGTGACTGTGATCCTCAAGGCTATTTAAGCATTCTCTTCCACTGATTTTAACAGGGGTTATGTAACTCTCAGACTTTGAGGGACTCAGCCTTTCTATTTTGTCTCTTAGGAATACTCGTTTGATTTTTGAGGGCAGTCTTTTGAGCATTTCCAAGATGGTGATTAGCTCTAGCTGGTCTAACACCTGTGTCAGATGACTCAGAGTTGAGTTTAGACGTAAAAATAGAATTATCTCAGTAAACGGGGTAACTGTCCCTATTTCGTGCTCATCAATCGTAGAGTAATGACACTTCTGAACACATCTTCAGTAATAAGCCAAGTCAACCACAAGGCAGCAACTAAAAGGAGAAGGTGAACAGAGCTGTATAATCCCTTCTCTGCACTTGTCACATTTCCTCTTATTATTGGAGATAGAGCGTTGCTTTAAGATGCCAGCCCTTGACTGGGGCACTGCTGTGCCAGGCACGATTGGGTCACTTATGCAAAGAAATTTCCCCCTCCAGAGCTCTTCCACAGTCTAACTTTATGCCTTCACTCTAGGGTTATTTCCAGGAGCAAACTCATCCAAGAAAAACCGTGTAGAACCAGGTTAGAGCTTGGTCTCCATGGTCCAAACCTGCTAAAAGGCTGCCTGAAACGAACAGTCCAAGGAGAAAAGGGGCATAACCCAGGATTTGATACTTTCTCCTTGGAGGAATGGATCGCCTCGTCCATCCTCTGTGGACCTGGCCTGTGGCCAGCATTCAGGGAGGAAGCCCAGCCAGAGCTCCCATCAAGATCTCCCTCTGTTGCTTCCCATCAATTCTGTTGTGGGACTAGTTGGTAAATATTCAGTTTCTCTTTCGTGTAGGGATTCCCATGTTGGCCAACTTATAGCTGAAATCCAGCCTTTTTCCACTGCTCCTCCCATCTTCTACTGCAAATCCCATATCTGTAAAGCAGAATCCCAATCTTGTGGCACGGATCATCCTCACTTGCTAGCCTGGCATGCCTCCAGCACCACAACCCGAGTGCCTAGCTTCTTATCCCACTGCCTTTCATTGCCTCCCTGTCTCAAAATAATGATGTTTCACCTTTAGTTTCTCTGACACTCAAGGTTCCCTTCACTCTCCACCACTGCACATTCCTTTCTTCCCAAACTCAGACCTGAAGCCCATGTTTCCTTCTTCTGCCGTATCCTTTTAGCAGAGCTTCAGCTCCCAACACCACAGTCCTTCTCCCCAATCTCATTTATACTTCACCTGCTACTGCCAGCCCTGTGCTTGAGTCCCTGTGAAGCCTATGGTGCAGCAACCAAGGCTTCAGGTGTCCAGACATAAAGTGCTCTCTCACTAATACAGAAGGAAGTTACTGTTTGCCATCAGCTCCACAGCGATGACCGGTGTTCAGGCCCTTTCGTGAGGCCATCTATGAGATGACTAAGGCCTACTTCATAAATGCCAGTGAGGTCTTAGGCAGGTAGAGACCTCTTCTGTTCTAGAAGAGATGATGAGACAACAATTTCCTGGATGGGGTATCTCCGGTCAAAATCAAAATCCAAACATGAACATTAAAACAGTCTAGGTGGATGGTTAGCCCATATCCCATGCTCATGACTGCTACTGACCACACGCAGTTAACAACCCAAATCTCTTATTTATAGCTTCTAATTACTTTACACCCCCTTCATTCACTGAATTTGTTGCAAATCCTTAATTTAACTCTGGCACTGATTTTTGAAAGCATATTTGAGGCATTTTTAATTATCTTTTTTTACCTCTGGGTAATATTTTCACCATTAGAACCCCTGCTAATAAGGAATGTAGCAATAGTGTCTTTGTTTCTTCTTTCCCCACCTCATTTTATGGTCCTTTCTAGAAGTGCCTTAATACCTTTAGTGATGTGAAATTTAAAGTGCTGGTGAGAGACTTGAAAAAGAATTGGCAAACATACAATGCCTCCATTCCTTCCCCCTGCTTTCTTCCTGTAGTTTTTTACTTCTTTGTATAATTTATAGGAGCTTTCTGTAGGTTTTTTTTCTTTCCCCTGTCCTTTGTTTTGCTGTAAAACTCAGATTGTAGCAGTGATCAGCAGATATGGGTATATCAGCAGATATGGGGATAATCTTCCACAGAAGTTGCTTGGAAGATGCAAATATCCTTATCTAACCTCATGGTAAAAACGTAGACCAAGGACACGGGTGTGTTAGGTTTGTGTTGTGGCAGCAGCACCACAGAGATCTTCAGCAGAATCCTAAACAGAAACCAAACACTGTCAAAAAGTTCAAAAGTAGAACTGAAGACAGTCCATTGCAACACTTCTCTTCTGAAGCTAACAGGAACCGTTTGGCTGGGTTTCATAGGAACTTGTGGACAGGGTGAGGTGGTTCAGGTCAGATACGAGTGGAAGAGCACAGTGAGAAGCTTCTACTTCACATAAGCAGTGCTTTTTGCTGCTTGTGCTGCTCCTTGGGGTGAAAACCAAATGCAGCTGTTACCCATTAGGTGGGAAGAGCAAGGGTCTCCTTCATGCTACACAGCTGAGCGAAAGAAGGTGGACATCATTTCACATTGGGCCCCATCTCCATGGCAAGAGAGACTGTAAAGCACTTCCTTATCTCAGGCAGCACCTTTTCTCCTGGATGGTCCCATTGAACTCAGCAGGCAGATGTGGTGTAATTCTGGAACAATGGGCTGAGCTACTGAAAATGTGTCAGCTGATGTATTTATTTATTTTGGGGGCTGAACCTACTCCAATTAAACTCAGGAAACATTCGCATTGTCTTCAGACAGAGCTCTGCCAGGGTCTTCCTCCAAGCTAGTCAGCCAAAGTTCAGCCCTACTAAGAAGAGCTCAGACTCCTCTGTGTAGGTGGGAGTAGATGTCTTTACCAGAGGATGCAATTCAATGAAAGGGCTGAGTGTCTAATATTTGTTTCATTTTTACACAAGTGCACAAAAAAGCTTATACTCTTCGATCTCTCCAATAGCTTGTGTACTGGGGTTGTCCTACATGAGGCAGAGAATATAGATCTGAGTAGTCTCAGATGGGGGTGCGCTGGAAAAGAAAATGTGTCTGCTGTAATTTCCATATATAAAGTTCTTTCAGGGGTCTGTGGTTGTTATCTGTTTGGCCTGAGGAAGCTTGTGTGAAGAATCCAAATTTTCACACTGAAAAGATGAGTTACGTGTATAAGTTCACAATCACTAAAAGTCCCACTGTCCTTTGCAAAGACTTTTTTTGTTGTTGTTGGAATTTGATTGTCTTTCTCGAATGCAAAAGGAAAAAGATAAATGATCTAGCCTCCCTTGGCTGTATCTTCAGCAAAGGCAAATTTACAGAGCTCAGAAAAAGTCAGCCTGAATTCAATCTGTAGAACCTGCTCTCTGTTTATATCAAACTGTCAGCTTCTTTGCCTTCGGTTAGGCTGGAAATGTAAGTGGTTTGTCATTACGCTATCCATATATTACAGTAATGAAACTATATCAAAACCTATCCACAAAACCACAAAAAATCAAATGAAACGACAGCTGAAGTGTTCATTTCAATCTTTCTACCAGGCTACTGTACTTCACAGGGTGTTCTCCAGAGAAAGAAGGAAAGAGGAAGATAAAGTGTAGGAATGCCAAGACGGAAGGTCACTAGGCCTGAGTAAACTAATATGAAAAACCAAAACTTGTAAGGAGGCCTTTTGAGTTTGGCAGCTGAAAAAAAACCCAGAAGAATGCATGCAAATACAGGCTGGAAAGTGGTGCAATTTTTCACTCAGTGTGAGTAATCGTTGGATGCAGTGAAGCCACGTGCAGCGACTTTCCCATCAGAAATGACCAATTACTGAGAATGAACGCATTCTGAACGAATCAAAATGAATAGCTGTTGAAAAAGCTGTAGTGGGTGATATCACAGACCCCTCCTAGCCTGATCTTCTCTACAGCTGAGTGCTTAAAGCCCAGATTGACCAACACACTTGAGTATATGCCTATTTTTTAAGAAATTCAAGGCAACAGAATGATTCAATTACACATAATTACAGACATACTTAATGACTAAAGGCATGACAGAGAAAGAGAAAGAAGTTTTGGTCTACCAATGACTGTTGGTACCTTGGGCAATATGCTGTGTGTATACATGGCCATCAGACTCCTCTGCTGTTTCTACCCTTCCAGAAAATTCAAGGTCCCTGGCAGAACTTTGTTTCCCACTGGAAAATCCCACAGTGGGCTTCTGGAGGGCCAGCCTTCTCTGAAGGTAAGTCTGTGTGCTTCTACACAAGCCAAGGCATCCCCACTGTGCCTAAGAACAAGCCGAATGATTTGGGCAGCTGGGGAGAGGAGACGGCATGAGGGACATTTGTAAAGCTACTGCTGCTAAGTTTCCTTGGTGTAGGACAAAGGGCCTGGGTCACCTTGTGCAGGTCCTGGGATCAATGATAATTTAAACCTGCTACATTTAGTTATGAAAACAAGCCTTGCTTGCCAGCTCAGGGTTTCTGCTCCATGAAAATTGTCTGAATTTTTCACCCAAGCAATAGGACTTTTCTTTCCCTGAAGGGTAGGCTTATCAAGAAGGGAGTAAGGAATTCAGGGAAGCCACAGGTGCCACGCATCACCCTGTGAACACCACCCAGTGCATGGTGCATGTTGTGACCCTCATGATGTCTCAGTGATACTCATCACGTGTATTTTGGCTGCGTTGGCCCTGAAATGCTTATTGCCGAGTTCTCAGGCTTTGTGGACCATAGAAATGCCCAACAAACTTAACTTTTCAGGGTGTTCATGTTGAACTCAATGGTAATTCAAAACTATCTGAGTTAAAAATGGCATAGACTTAACACCGTAACTGAGGTTTCCCACACTGTAGGTAAAACAAAGTAAATATGCTATTGCGGCAAAGCCTATTACCAAGATTTTTTGATTGCGTATACACCTGTACATGTAGTGGAGTTCCTATTTGATGGGAGCATTGACATATTGGTTGGTGGGGAGCTTAAAGCGTTTTTGTGTGACTGCTGCACAAAACACATTTTTAAGTCTTCTTACTGCAACAGGTAATGCCAAATTCAGGAATTTGGCTCCTTTGTCAGAAATGCTGGGACACGTTGCTATTGATTTGGATTTTATAGCCCCGAATCTTTTCTGTAAGGGGGGTGGTGCCTTTGTCCTTTCTTCCTTAAAGGAGCTAAGCACAATATTTTCTCTTCTAATAAAGTACTGTTATTGCTTTGGGTTTTGCCCTCATCTAAAACAGCATAGTGGCGAGAGCGTTCAGTAAATTGAACTGTTTTTTCAAATTTCTCCTCAGACTGAATGAGCTCAAGGCCATATCTAGCTATTACACACAAAAGTTCAGTAAATTGCAGATTAGGCCCTGAGTATATGAACTAGTACGCAGCTGTCCCACGTCAAAACTTTATCCTGCAAGCTCAAAGCACAAACAAACCAATTATTTAACCTAACTCAAGCCAATCTAAACCAATTGAACCCACATAAACAAGCGGATTTTATAACTATTTCTGCAAATAGATGAATATTAGGAGAGGCATTTTGATTTCATTTCGTGTAGGTATTTTTTCCCTATGACTTAAAACATTGTCCAAAATGTTGGGTCAAGATAGGTAAAGATTTTGCAAAAGGGTATGCTTCTCCTAGTGTGGTGGAGACAGATTTGTTCCACATGTTTTCATAACCCTTGTGTATCACCCAGCCATTCACCCTGATCTGGCATTTAACACGAAAATCCTCTAATGGGAAGAAACACGCACAATGGTGGTAGCCACGGGTCTGCCTGAAAGCACACTGGCTTCCAGTAGCTGTGGATTCTGCAGGACAAAGTCCTGTATTTATACACAGAAGTGTTTCTGGATGGACAGTTGAAGCAAACTCTTCTCACACTGCTTTCTGCAGCCATGCCTGAGTCACGACCCGGTGCAAACTCCTGCAAGGGTGAGAGGTTAGTTCAAACTCCATGGCTCATTGGGTTCTTGGCTCGTCCGCCAATTCACATTGGCAGCTATCTGTGGCAGCAGACACCAGGCAATTGTTTATTCCAGTTTATATGTCCTTCTAACCATTCATGGACCTTCACAATAAAACCCCATTGCTAAGGAATACAGGTCCCAGTGAACCACGGAGGGGAAAAAATACCAGAGGGTTGCTGCAACAGGAACACATTGTGCTGCCGACAGTGCTTGGGACAAAGCTGGGAGCAGGCTACTCTGTGATATCAACCGAGTGGTGCTCAGAAAAAAAGGTCATTACAGCAGCAGGGAGAAGACTCAGGGTAAGGATACAGAAAAGCCAGAAGGCAAGGAAGAAATTGGGTGGATGGAAAAGAAATCCAATAAAATGGATCTGCTGAACTGCTGTGCCCAGTCCCCTGCTATTATGAGCAAGCAGCTCATCTAATGTTATGAATTTACTACGGAGGGTTCCTTGTTTTGTTTTGTTGTTTTTAATAACTTCTGATCACATCTCTTTATGTTGGTGATTTCATTTTCCTGCCTAAATTTATTCATGACTAGTGTCCTCTTATGTCAATACGGCCTTTAGATAAACAGCTCTTCTCCCTCCTTGATGTTTGCTCCAGATAACAACACTGAGTTTGAAAGTGAAAAAAACTATCCCATTTCCTTTATTGCCCTCATTTATCATCGCAGTGGGGAAATCCCACAGTTGCAGACAGCTAGCATGGGATACAGATCAAGATGAACAATAGACAATGATGTCTACACATAGATTTCCTGCCTAAATGCCTGCAAAGATCTGGTCACTGCAATCAGTGGAGCCCAGAGAGACATCCAAATGGAGACGCCTTCTTCAAAGCAAGGTGAACATCTCTCCAAACTCCAGCGAGTATATTAATTAGAGCTCAACTGACTATGGCTGCACATTAGACACGTAGCTCGATAGGTACTTACCTGTAGATACCTGAAGTTAGCTATGTGAATCTGGATCTGACTCCCACCCTCACTGAAGGGAAAGGTTTTATTGAATCCTTAAACACAGGACTGCAAGTCTCCTTTGACTAGGGTATCCAAGAAAACAGCATGGGACTGGGAGATGGATGCAGGACTGACAGGAGCCCCAAAATCTTGCAGTGCCCTAGTTGTAGGTTTCACCTCAGAAGGGCCCAGATTCCTATAAACTTTTCACCCTGCTAATTTATTTTATGCCTTTTCCATACAAATCAAACTCTAGCAAACATGTTTTGTTTCTTTCAAATGAGAAAAAATTTGAAATCTTCCCAAAGTAGTGTCTCATATGCATTTGCAAGGTATTTTTCAGTGCATTAAGAGGGGCAACAGAACACAGTGGAAACTTCAATGTGTACGGCTACTTACTGAACTCACAAAGCAGTGTTCAGATTCTCCACTTTCAAATAGGATGACATCTTTTATGAAGACTGCAATGGCTCTCATTATGAAGGACATGAAGAGGTGCATATGAATATAATTTCGAGTACAGTGTAGTTTTCTGTTGGGAAGAGATGAAATAACATGTCTGAATAACAAGGCTTCTTAAAACCATTATTTATTTATTTACGTATTTCTTCCACCAAGATACAGACTTACAATCAAATATTAGAAACCCTGAGACTGACTATGTTCTGATGTAAATCACTGCAAATCCACTTAAGCCTTTTTAAACCCACAAAACATGTGGCAATCCATACATCTGCAGCAGTGTTGCTGCTTTTCCAATTCTCAGAAAAGAAGGTCAAAACACAGAATGACAGAAAATGGGTTCATCACACTGCTCTCCACTGGAATAGAAATGTTTTTGACTGAGCAAACTGTGCTCACGATAAAGGTCTATTTTCTGCAGAATGTTTCTACTGCAGTGATTCTTTCCAAAGTGAAATGTTTCTTCAGGAAGAGAAAGAAATTCTTAGCAGCTGCTGCCAAAATTAACACATATTACGGGCTTTCTGGAGCAATATGAATTAAATTTTCACTTAAAAAAGACTAGTTATTAATGATATTGAGAACAACATCAGGGTTTTTCTGCCCCTTGTCCACTAATATTTTGAAGGTGGATTTTCATCAGGTGGGTCTTTTTTTCAAGCAGAACTTTACATCAGCTAAAGTGAAAGGCCCAATACTGTGGAAATGGGTACTTTGTGCAGTTGTCAGAACCACATCAGATCTCACTCAGCAACATGATCAACTTAACACCTCTTAATGAGTCACTGTGCACTGGCAGAGTTTATGCTCTTAATCTCTGAAGATGGCAAGATAATGTGACTGAGCTGAGTCCTCTGTACCTGCAGGTGAGGGCAAGTCAAATTATGCTGTTTCCCACAAACGAAGAGCGTGAACCCCGACAGATTCACCAGCTTGGTTGGCACCTTGTACCTTGTTGAGATGAGATAATTTGCTTGTGTGTCTGATTTACTCTTCCCTTGTAAGAGGAGTAGAGCACGTGTGCTGAGAAGTGCAAACACCCTGAAGCGTGAAGCCGGTCTTGGTTGTGTGTGAGTTACCCTAGACTGCACACTGCTTCCTACAGCTTTTTTCTTTGGTCTTTCTGGACCAGACTGTCATAAATTGGACAACCATATAATGTGTTCCAGGGAAGCCACTGGAGAGTGGCCTGAGTAGATAGAATCATATCTAGAATGTTCTTTGATCTTATGGAGGTCTGATTTTTTGCTGTAGAGTATATGCTCATCAATCCATAAGGGCCTGGGTCTCACAGAATCACAGAATGTTAGGGGTTGGAAAGGACCTCTGTGGGTCATCTAGTCCAACCCCCTGCAGGGTCACCCAGAGCAGGCTGCACAGGACCTTGTTCAGGTGGGTCTTGAATATCTCCAGAGAAGGAGACTCCACAACCTCCCTGGGCAACCTAGTCCTGCATCATGTCTGCTAACCTTGTGCACACTTCAGAGGTATCAGCATGTCTAAAGTGGCTCTGGGTGTCTATGTCTTGCCATAGAGATCCATGGGCTATAGTAGGAAGTGACTCTGAAATGGACTTTGGGAGGCAGTGGTCTCTGTGGACTATAAAAATATTATGGGATGATGAGCTCAGATACAGAGATCCACCATGTAAGAATCCACATTTATTCAGATGAATCCCACCCTAAATAATTGGACTGGGTTATAACTCTTACACAAAGGTCACAGATCACATACCAAAACCCAGTGATAGCAAAAGATTGAGGAACTTTCCTCCCCTGTCCAACTGAGACTTGACAGAAGTCTTTTGCATCCATCTGTTACACTCACAGTCTATAACTTAACCAGCCACTACGTCCTTTGAGTCATCCCCTTACCTATGCCTGTCTTGCTCATGGTCTTACCTGAAGAGACATAAAATGATCATAGCAGCCGTGAGAGCAATGAGCGATAAGGTGTGTCCAATGGTGTAGCCGGTCTTGACTGTGCCATAGAATGCCGTTTGCTAACGTGAAGGAAAGAAATAAAACAGGACTTTCAAAGAGTTGACAACATGCATTGCTAAATACACCATCACTGAGATTTTACTGACTTTCTTGGTGAGACAAGGAAACCATCCTAGTCCATTCTCTGGAAAAGTGTCCAACTCCTTCACCCTTTAAAATCACATCTAGTAGAGTACATGACTCAAATACCACCAGTGTGAGTAAGAAGAACATGTCCGGTTGCAGTAGAGTTTGGATCACTCCAAAACCATGTTACAGCTACACAAGGGAAACGCTCATGCAGGAAGGAGTCCGATTTGACACTTGCAGAGACAGCTACACAGCTACAATCTTGTGGAACAAGAATGACTAACATTCAGTTAAACAGCACACTGATACATCAGCTCTGAGGTGGTGAGCATGATGAGCTTCATCTTATTAAGGAAGTTTGAGGACAGAACTGGTCTGGAAATTGATTTGCTTTCGTGGAAGTTAGACATTGTATTTCAGCAAATGAAAACTTCATGTGCTCTCATTGAAATCATAGATATATGAATTCAGAAATATATGTTAATTTGGAAATTTGTTCATGACTTTTCTCTTTGACAACACACAGAGGGAACCTCTTGAGCATGGAGCATCACAGGACTTAAATCCAACAGGGAATCTTGGTCTAAATAAAATGGGAAGGTAACAAAACTCCAGCTCTCCTAAGGCTCTGCAGCAAAACTCTAAACCAATATATTTTAATTTTCAGTTTAAAAAAAGGAAAAACAATCATTTGGTGTTTGGACTTTTATTTTGTCAATGAAGAACCCAAGTTTCTATGAGAATCTAACTCAGTTTGTGGAAAATCTTATTTTTCCAGCCCTTGATTGACCCTCCTCTGCCCTCCTTGACAACATTTTCTATAAAAATACTAAAAAAACAAAACCAGAAAGAGCAATTTAGACAGAAAAACTAAACCCAACCTTGTTTGTAAAAAAACACTCTTAAATAACAGTGAGGGTTGACATTTTTATACGGTATTTTCACAGGCCTTGACATGTACTAGCTACTTTACAGAACCAGTGAGGCTGACATGAGTAGTAATCCTCTAGCATTTACACAAGTCAGCTTGGAGGGGTGCTAAGACAGAGCTTTCAGAGTGTGCTAAGGTTGCACTGGGCATATCTGTATTGATTCTTAGACCACAGACCTCAGAGACAGCTAAAAGCACCGTGTCTTTACAACCCCATCCAATGAATGCACGTCACTAAGAGCTTTGGGTCAGTAACTCTGAATACATAATTCACAGCAAGGGTTTCAAGCCAATTTATCTACCTGACTTTGTCCGTATGATGTTAGGAGGCTGCTACAGTGATGGAGTCATCCAGTATGGTATGGTCGTACCTAAGCCTTGCTCATCTGCTCTGGATGGAGGGACTTGCACTGCGGTAAGGAACAGTGGAGGTTCTACTGTTCTACCCAACTGTCTTGCAGATTCCATCCAAAGCTAACTAAATATACTCTTGTTTCCAGCCTTGTTTGAGTTTGGGCTCCCAAAGGCAGCTGAGACTTTTCCAATAAAAACAGTCATCTTTCTTCATGTTGATTTCATCTTTCTCTTCTTATCTAGTTTTCTTCTTGATGGCACCAGAACAGAAGTGTTCCAGGAAAGACCTGGCCAGCAGAAGAAGGGAGCTTGTGGTAGGGGATTGAGTTTGAGAAAAAGGTTATCCCACATTATATTTTGGAGAGCAGAGAAATGAGGGAAAGGAAATTAAGAGATATCACAGGATATATCTGTAGTGGGGTGGTAGATGAAAACTGTAAAGCATAAAAAGGTATGGGGCTTTTACTTCGTAGTTATTCACAGGAGCATGTTATGCACAGAAAGATCTTGGTGTTATTCCACAAGCAGTTCCTTGCCCTTATATTTTATGATGACCTATCCTTCTTGCGTACGGAGAGATGTCTCTGCATTCAGCTTTAATCTATCATGTGGGGTCATCTCTGTTCTGGAAACAGTACAAAACGACTTCTCACTCTTCATTTGCACTTGCTAATGACAATCACTTCCTGTCTTACAGATATCAAAGCAGAGAGTTTTACCCTAAATAACAAAAGGAATTGGAATTTCACTCAGCATTCAGATTGCTAAAATATTCTTATTAGAAAAAAAGGGATTTAGAGAAGTGAAGGAAATGCATGCCAGGATGTCTGGGCTCTAGCTGTACACCTAGACTGATTTACAAAATGAAATCAGATCATTTCATCAATCTCTCTCTGACTTCTAAAAGCCTCTGTTTAATTTCACAGGAGCATGATAAGAACAATTATTAAGGTAGATGCTAAAGCAAGATTAACTGAGAATTATCTTCCTTGGTTTCTGTTCAGTAACCTCTACATTTGTCCCTTGGTAACTGATATTAGAATGTGAAACATTTATTTCTGCAAGAGAAAAAGAACAGAAATACCGAAATCAAGTCTTTCAATCGCCCTCCACCCAAACATGCTTTGGGTTCCTGTCACCTAGCCTAAAGTCATCAGGGCTCCCTCCAGAGTCAATGCACAGAGGTCCCTTTGGAGAGAAATACGGGATGAACTGACCTCTGGAGGTGCCTATTTTCTTCACCATCTTCAGACAGAGCCTGTGGGGACACCTGAGGTGACCACTCTCTGACCAGATGGAGGCACACAAGGGAGAAGATGTGCATCATGTCTGACAATGGGAGAGCAAAACAGACCCCCCAGTTGGTTAATACATGGTTTTTAAAGGTCAGGTTGGAGAAGGAATCATTGCCACTGCAAAGATCCTAAGTGCACTACTTTGGTGCCTGCATCATCTGCTTCTTAGGGACTGCCAGAATTCACAACTAAAATCTTACACACAACCCTATTTATTTTTCATGTTTTTCTTGTTGTTTCTGACTTGAGGCCAGTAGATGTTAAAAGTGCGTGAAGTGTTTTAAGCACGGAAGGTTATCTGTCTGTTCTGGACCTCATGTGCCATTCAGCCTGCTGTTCTCCTTTTTTTCTATTGTCTTTACTTCTTCCTCCTCAAATTGGCAGCCAATTCAACAACAACAAAAATCTATTCTTCACAGACTGGTACTGCATGTTCACCCCCTCAGCCACCTTTCACACAAATTAGACTTAAACAGCATGACAAAACCATGGAAATCAAGAGAAAATAATTAAGAAAGAATTAAAAGAACACAATACATGTTCTCTTGGTAACGTGGCACTCTGGCAACGCTGCAATCCGTTGGGTTGCCAAAGCATGTCCCAGGAATTCCCAAATCCCTTTCGCAGCTGGAACCTAAACCAGAGCTCTCAATGGAGGACCTTCCCAGAGCAGACCCGTAACAATGGCTTTTGCGACGCGCAACAGGTACCACACAGCTCGATCTGAGAAATGGGACACTTGAGGAAGTGAAGTGGTGACTGACCTCGAAGGAAGGATAAAGCTCTCTTCAGCAGAGCCCTGAAATTCTTTGTGCAACTTTCCCTTTGCTATTTTCTGTACTCTTTTACTATTAACGCTGATTCAGTTCTGTTCAGATTCCATGTTAACTCTTTGAGGGCCTTGGTAATGTGTGACCATACAAAAAGACCTCTCACAGTATATATCTGTTCATTATTGAGATTCCTATATCCAACACTCACAAACACTGCCATGTGTCATACAGCAGAAAAAAAAGCATGGGTGCAGGTTTAATTTGCAGCGCAGTGCAGTGCAATGAAACATAATTCTTTCGTAGCACAAACTTTTTCTTGTTGACTATCAGACAGCTATAGGTGACAAGTTTAGTTTAGATGTTGAAATTCTGGTTAGGTGAGGTGAATCTCACTTCTAACAACGGTTGTTATCCTCTTTAGACATTTCCCTGCATGCCTCAGCTTGCAGCAAAACAATAGCAAACTCGTTCCTGTGTAACGACAGTACTCTGTAAAGCTAATTACACCTAGGTCAGTGATTATTAATTTACATACAGAGAGTATCCCAGAGAGCTTGCAGATTTCCTTACAAAATTTGGTAACACTGCATGAAAATTTGTGCATTCCCTACAGTTTTCTAGATCTTTAGCTTGTTGAGATTAGCAGAGCAGCACTGATGGCAAGTGAGTTATATCCTTTTATCCCTTTTGATATTTTGATGCTTATGTTGGCCGAGAAATACTGGAATCACCATATCTATTTCAGGATAAATATAAACATGGAGGGCTTGTTTCAAAGTTGAACATGGAAAATAAAGCACCTAAAGTTATGTGTGGGCATCACAGAGACACTGGTACGATCATCTCAGATGCCATTCTCCTGCCAGCCCCCTGGAAAACAGAGGGAGGGTCGGCTCTTTGACTGGACATTTGATCTCTGCTTCCAGGGATCCTCACGAGGAACCTTCCTTCTTAAGGAATCTGAGTGGGAGTGGAAAAAATTGGTCATGGGAAGATCATGTAATTCTGATATCGGTCCCTGGTAAATCTTGATGTCTACTCGCCCAGGTTTACAAACCTCTTCCCCTGGCGTGCTGTTGGAATCATATCCACAAGCTACGGCGTAAGGCGCAGGGTACACATCCGTCCAGCCCTGGCTTGTACAATTCCTGGTCACGTTCCCTAGAAGAAAAGAGAGAAGGGTGATTTATAAAGCAAAATTCAGCTTGCTGTTAAACAAATGTCTGCCTTTCCTTGATTCACATGCCAGAGCACATTTCTTATAACACTTAGTGTAAAATTCTCATACTTCTCTGTTACAAAGAGTTCATATTACACAGAATGCACAAATGGGAGTGACCCATTGGGTGGTAAAGTTCAGACCTCAAAAACAAGTACATTTTTATACTGTGGTGCCCATAAAACATCTCTTCTAATGGTAACACAGTGCTGGTTGTACCTGGACATTTTAATTGTTGGCACTGCACCAGTATTTTTTGAGAGCGTTATTGTCATATTGCCTTTGTTCCTGGAAAATTTTTCATCTAAACAAAACAGTGAAGTATTTACGTCTTTCACTCCACTTGCGAGAAGCCAAGACAGATGGATAACGTGCTCATTTCACATTATGCAGGTAAGGTCAGGGGTCTGGGAACTGAATGCAGTCCTCAAAACCCAGACCTTGCCTACGAGATGAGCCCGGATCAAATGTGATTCCTGGGAAATCTACTGCACACTTTTTTGAGAACCAAACACTTCAAGATTTGGCTATGAGGTGAGAAAAAACAGATACTGACAACCTGTATTGCCTGTTTTAACACGTACACTCAAAGGCAGGAAGATTTCCTGGACTTTTAAGCAAGCTGAGTGCCTGGGCTGAAAAAAAGCCTTAATTATCATAAGGACGTCTCTCTCCTTCAGCCAAAACTCACAAGACTGTGAGATTTTCACATGCCTTTTTGTACTCTGCACTTTGGGGTCCATCTGGGATTATAAGGGGGCTGCCCAGTGTACACCAAGCAAAGCAATTCTCACCTTGTAAGGCATCCCGCTTCCTGTCCCAGCCAGACCTCAAACTCACATTGGCCAGGGGCTGTACAGAGATTAATCAAGCAAAAGAAGAAGAGACCAATACTCTGACCAGGATAGGCCTTACCCTAAAAGCTTGGTAGTCTAAAAGGCTAAGATAGATGTTTTTTAGGCAGAAAGAACAAAAAAGCAATACATACAACAGTACATTCCAAATTCCCCCAGCACTGCATCTGACCACCGGTCCCTACCCTGTCTATCGCCGCGGCGTTCCTCTGCTGTCATTTATAACACAAAGCTGCCTGCCATCCCCAACTGGAAAGCTGATGCAATAAACCAGAATGAGCAAACAGTAGTCAAAACTCCCTTCTTAGATGAAGAATTACAGAAGTGAAACTCAAGAGCTTTGTAAATATTTCCAACAATGGGGTTTCTTGCACATAGGAATAAAAAACTCCTGCAAACAGGAGCAAATCAATTATGCAGCTATGTGTCATGAAAATATTCACACATCACCTCCAGGAGTTTCTGACAATGGAGTCATCTGAACATCTTCCTAACCATAGACACGTCTTGCACTGAAATCAGCAGCAGCCTCTCCCCTGTCTTAATTAACTTCTTGAATCCCTGTGACAGGTAGATTTTGACACTAAGATTTGCCCCTGTAATTTGTCTTTACAACAGATCTAAACTCTACAAAGTGGCCAGTGGGTTTGTTCATTTTAACAGCTGCTCCAAAAGAAGTTGACTTCAGTGCAGTTTGGTGGGTTACTTCTCCCCAGGCTTTTTCTGCAGAGTCATTGTCTGCATTTCTTTTTACCAGGGTTCATATCGGCTTCATAAGAAATCTTGTGCAAACAAATCCAGGACACGACTGTTCAGTACCATTTCTTTTTTTGAGGTGTTATGTAATTTGTGTTATTTCTTCTTCATTACAATGGATCTCATTATCTGAACTTTTCTGCTTCCTATTTCCTGCTCAAAACTCCTCCTCTGTTTGGGGATGCCTTTAGCTTTCATGGTGGTTTGGATTCTTTGCTTCTTATTCTCAGCAAACTAAGAGGTGCTTGTTTCAGCTTAATTTCCTCACATTTCTCCTATTTCTTCTTTTTAAGTGCACTTGCTCACAATTGTTTGATTCTTTTGTAATTCTCATCACTTTCAAGAACACTTTCAAAAGTTTTCTTAATGCTTTAGCAAATGTGGAAACTAAGGTAGACTGAAGTAAAATGATACAGTATCATTTAAACAAATATAAAAATTTTTCTACAACTCTTTGCTTCTCATGTCACTTTTTGATGCACAAATAATTCACACACACGGTCTGACATAACAAAACTTTCTATTAACACTCATGGTCTGCGTTAGATGCCTGGGACATTCAAAAAGTACAAGGTTAGAAGATCTAGATCTTACCACACTGCAATTATTGGCTCAAGTATCAGAAAAGGCAGAGCATCTGGACTTGGAAATGGTATCTCCAGCCTTTGAAAATTCACAAAGTTTCCAAAACTTTCCCATTTCCTATCCGACCGAAGCTAAATCTTTTCCAACAGTATTCCTGGAGAGTTAATGTGAAAGGAGACCAGGGGTTTACAACTCTGTGACAGATAATTTGCAGTGCACGGTGGAGGAGATTCACTGTGAGAGCTGTAAAGCATCCCACTGCTGGTAGGTTTGTTCTCCAGGCTCTCCTCTGGGTCGTGGAAATGGGAGGTTCAAGTCCCTGGTGTGAAAAAAGTCCTCTCGTTTTTGGTTTCTCTTTCAGAGTGCTGGACCATCTTGTCTAGACTGTGTTTTTGCTAAGCAAGATTGAACAAGGTGATCCTTGAGGTCCCTTCCAAGCTGGTATTCTATAATTCTATGATTCTATGACTCTATGATCTTTTTTTTTGGCGTGTGGGAAGGTATTGTTTAAGAGCCATGAAATAATCTGCCTTTTGTGGGGTTTGTAATTCTTTTTGATCAGAAATGTTACAACGGTCAAACAGGTGCATCTCCTCCTAAAAGTCCCATCCACTTCAATGAGATAAGGTTTTCTAATTAAAAAAAAAAAAAAACAACCACAAAAATTCTTTTGAAGAAGTCACAACTAACTCTCATCTATGATAGAAACAACCTCACAACATGTCTTACCAGAACTCAGCTTCTTGCTTTCACAGCATCACAGAATGGTTGAGGTTGGAAGGGACCTCTGGAGATCATCTGATCCAACCCCCCTGCTCAAGCAGAGCCACTTAGACATGGTTGCTCAGGACCATGTCCAGATGGCTTTTGGATATCCTTGGAAACCTCCTCAATTTCTCCGGGAAATCTGCTCCAGTGCTTTTTCACCCTCACAGCAAAAAAGTATTTCCTTATGTTCAGATGGAGCCTCCTGTGTTTCAGTTAGGCCATGGTTATAAAATGCAAAGGCATTTAGAAAGTGCAAGAGGGTCTCATTACTTCAGAAGTGCATTTGTGAATGGGAGCCTTGTGTGTAACAGAAGAACTCTTCTGGGTGCTGTCAGGAGCACAGAAGAAAATCCCTGGTTCTCATTTCAGGAGTGCACAATCTCTGCAGAATCATCAGGCATGTGGCTCCCTGAGGATGGGATATTGTTTATGAGATGCTGCTACTGATGCCTCGGTGATATACTGCTCTCCAACTCATCCACAGCAACCCTGCGTGCGGCAAAGCGAGGGTAAGGTAACTAGGCTAAAGTGTTTTCATTGTAGAGTAAATTAAGTGAAATCTCTCCACGGCAGCCAAAGGTGTAAATCGTGCATGGTCGGAGCTACTCTGGCTCGGCAGATGCACAATAATTACTAAGGTGCAGTAACTCCATTGTATATCTGCGTCCTGAGCAAAGCACCACAGGGAGGCAGTTAGAGGGATTTCAGAACCCCAGCTCTTTCGCTGCTGTCTTCTCTCTTTGCAGATATTGGGACAAAGGAGTTTAAAGATGAGATTTTAAAGGGAACAAGGTGATGACCTTTTCATAAGACTCGCTCCCAAGTAGGAGGGGATGAATGTACAAAGGGAGCAAAATAACAGTGCAGAAATGAAAGGGAAAAAAAAAAAGTTAGTTCTCTAAAGCTGACAAATAGAAGTTGCAGAGATAATCCTTATACAAGCTAAAGGAACGATAGCTACGACCAGAGAACCAGGATGGGGAACTAATCAGTCAGCTTTCCAAAAGCATGCTGTGGTATAAAAGCCACTGCTTACAGAAGGGAATTACAAATGTAAATATGAAGCTAGACCTTTGGCTCATTTATATCAGTGTTTATGACAGTCAAGGCATAAAACACTATTGAAAAGCAAGGGATGAAGCCGCAGGCCTGAATAACCAGTTTTCAGTAAGTTTTACTGCAACAGTGCCTTAAAGGCTCATGCGTAGCATGATGGGAAATAATTGTTTAATCAAATTGCCACATTTCTTGGTCCAGCCCGAGGCAGGAGTTCTGCCTCTTTGCAGATCTATTGACTACAGAAGTGCAAACTTGTTAGTGGCTTCAGGTCAAGCCCCAGAGAGATCAGCAGGGTCTCTCCCAAGGTCAACACCAGCTGCAGCATGCTAAAGTCTACCCAACTACAAAGTTGAGCAGACAGGATGGGTCATCCAAGTCAGTGTAAACTGCTGTATAGATAATATATGTATGTGTAATAAAGCACGGCTCTTCCTCATGTGCTACCGCTGCCTGCATTCCTTGAAAACCTGCTTGGAGAGTGCCACGGCAATTAATTGCCATGTACACAAAGCACGAGGAGAGACTGCACATCCTCTGTACACTTGTGCATCTTCCTAGGATCATGTCTGCTGTAGGACAGGGCTTCGCCATCTGGCCAGCAGCTGCTCCTGGTTTAAGCAAATGCTCTTTAGAGTTCACAAAGCGCTCTCTAATTTCCTCATCTGCATGGTCTGATGGCATGTCTGTTACAAAAATGGATTTGATGGTTGTAAGCAATTAGCCAAATGCTGCTATCTTTCTTCCTGATTAGCTCGTGTGGTTGTACTTAATCTGGTACATGGCTCACACCTATCCTAAGCGGCTTTTTCTTGGTTGCAGGGTGATTCAGAAACTCTCTGCCCTCGGTAGAAAAGGCAGAGGGAAGGAAATTCTTCTCAATGACAACAAGAAGGACTGGCTAAATTCTGAGACAACTTTTGGTTAAAACCCCTCCGTTTCTTTTTAGCATTAAAAAGCCCCAATAAAAATGAAAAAAAAAACAACTACTGTAAACTCATGAGGGAAATGTCCAAGTATTCCTGGGTTTACTTCAGTTTTTGTATATTCAGATTTTGCTATTTTGTTTATTTAAACAAACTTATTGTTTTAATTCCGTTTCTTCTGGGGATAAAGGCATTCTCCTCTCCTCTTTCTGCCCCACACCACTTACTGTTTTTAGCTGGATCTATAAATAACAACGAATTGACATTACTGATAATGATCAGGAGACAAGAAGGATTTTTTTAATCTTTACCCACTGTTTTTGTTTCATTTTTTTTCACAAATTGAGTGAAGAGCTGTTGAAGCTTCCTAGGAAGTAGGGCAAGTTAAGCAGCTAAATGACTTTATGGCTTTGCATCTTGTGTATCCTGGTGATGGTGGAAGTATCTTCTCATCTTCTTCAAATGGAAGTTGTGTATAAGCTAGTGTTCCACACACCTAACCACTGAATTTGTCTTATTCCTATACTCTGAGTTTGTCTTACCTCTTTCTAATAATTCTGATAGCTCTTTGTACTTTTGGCTTTCACTTGTACTTTGCAGGTCTATCAGCCCTACCATTTCTTCATATGTTGTGTGAAAACATTCCTCCATATGCTTATTTTAGACCTGCTGATAGGCAATTTTGTTTAGTACCCCTTCTCTCGTACACCAGGAAACAATTATTCCCTGCCTACTTTCCTCACAACATTCATGACTGTATTTATCTCCAATTTACACTCTTTCAATACGCATTTTTCTAGACAGAAGAGCATTAATCTAGCTGCTCTACTTGTACAGTGTCTGTCCATACCTTTATTCATACGTTGTTCCAGTGATGGAGGCCCTATTCTCCTTTGCACATGAACCTCCCACTATCACTTAAGGGACCTGCTCAGCTGCACCTTCACCTTCCATGAGGTCTTCTGGCCTTGATCTCGGTCCCTCTACTGCACACAAAAACCACCCAAACGCAGACTCCAAGTCTTTTCCCTCTGCCTCCAGGATCCTCATAGTCTTATACAAGGGATCTAACTCTGTTCTGCAGTGAGTATTTATTTTCTTCACTCGTCCATGGGAAAAATGGAGGCATGTTCTTCTACAGCAAAGCACTGCACACACAATTTTTTAATTGAGATAGACTTACAGGAACATACACATAGAAAACTTCTAATTCAATTTCCTGATGTATAAAAGTATTTGCGAATGATGTGGAAGAGATTATGAATCAAAATGATTTTGCAGATTGAGTTCCACCAACCAGTAAAGGGCCTGGTAGAGGAATAACATGAATTATTCATGGAATAGAGGAAGTGAAGTAAGGAGTTGGTGGAACCAAGAAGATTTTCTTTATAAAAGGTGTTTGATCTGGGTAGGATTTAAATACTGAACAGGTGAACTGAATAAATGGAGAGAGATAACTGTATTCTGAGCAATTTTTTGCCTATGTCTAGTTCTCATAAAGTTTTTATCTTTCTAAATTTCTTTTTGCCCCTCATCTGTTTCAAATACACACTTCAGACTCGGATATATGCCTGAAAGTTTATGTCATAGGTGAGGTTTTAGCTCTTTGATCTTAGTGGAAGAAAATCTTTTATTGGTTTTTAATGGGAGCCTGAATGCATACAAAGAGATAGAAGGTCAGTCATTGCTGAGGGTTATTCGCTTTTGTCTCCCTCTTGCTTCTCTTCCGCTTTCCTGTAATAGCTTCTAAAGGAGAGGGGAAGGTCTGCTCTGAGTAGCAATCTGTCCTGCTTCTCTGTCATCATATTCCATGGTCAGAAATCGATTTTTTCAAGCAGAAGCTATTAAAGCAACAGCAATTCTTATAATTTACTCTTCTTGAGATGCTGTTAAGCCCACTGGATCACCTCGCTTCCATTTTTATTATTGATCTATCCCACTGTTACTGGGAAACACCTGAGACTTTCAGAGAGCTATAGCTTGCACTAAACTAGATGCTGAAGTGGTTACATGTGGGAGAAACTTGAGGGTTAAGTCATGACAAGATATTTTCCAAACTTGCTTTGACTGCCTCAGTCATGATCTCACAAGATCATTCTTTCAGTACAATTTCTGCTTAGCGTTCCATGGTATTTCACATTTTCCGTATTTCATCATTTCATGCCATAATACAACCTGTGGCATGGTGTCAGCACGTCACACGACAGACACAGCCTTCAGTTTCTTCATTTGTTCTTTTTCATATCACTTGGCTGGCAGTTATTACTGCCATGTCTCCATTGCCTTGAAGCTTACTGCACCCTGGATTTTGGAAAATCCTTCATTTTCCCTTATCTTCCTTTCCCCTTCCTGCACATTATATTTCTAAGTGTGAAGATCTTGATCCTTAATAAATACAGATAATTCCTCCTTTCTTAGCATCTCATGTTCCCCTCAATTAAGCACCCTTTGTAAACTCTGTTTTCTCACACTAAAAGCAGAGCTGTCAAACTCTAGGACAAATTTCTCATTAGATCTTTTGATATTGCAGTCATAGTATAACAGGAAATATTTACAACAAAAAGATACACATTTCTGGATAAGTAGGATAAGGTAAGCAACTCCACAAACCACGGGTTGGCAGTGGGCTCTCAGCCTAAGGACCTCAAAACAGCGTGTACTGGTATCACTGGCCCTACTTGACTTAGGGTGCTCTGTAGGATAGTGGAGAGGTTCAGCTATTGCTCACAAAACCTTCTCAGCACCAGTCCTTCAAAGGAGTGGAGCACATGCATTGTGACACCTCAGCTGCAAACAAATCTCAAAGATCTAAAGCAAAATGAAGCTTTAAATATGCCGTATATCTGGAAAGCCACCTGTTTCTTTATTTACACCCACGCACGTTGCTGGAGCTGGCTAACTTGAAAGGTGCACTCTTAAATGCTGATGTAAAATCAACAGTGATCTGTGGAAATGTGGTCTGTTTTCTGCCTAGGACCTTCTGTTGTCCATGGCAAATGAGAAAAATGAACAACAAACAGAACTGGAGGAGGCCCTGATGGACACAGTGAGCAGGAGCGTTGGCTGACTTGTCCTCTTTTCTGTGACTTCAGGATGGGCAGTGCAAATAACTGGCACAATTACCCATAAATGAGGAGGTTTCCTGGCAATTCTGCCTTTGTGATATGGAGGCACATTTGAACAGCAGAGCACCTGAGTAGGTTGAGGGGTCTCAGTGAACAAACCCACATAGCATGCACTCAGCTGCTTCTTGCCTTTTAAATGAGCACTGTAGTAAATAATTAGTGGGTCTGGTTCATTTCTGGGTTCGTTATGGTAGTGATAATGTCTGCTGCTTGTCTGCGGCAATCTGTTCATCCCTCTCCTCATTTTATTCAGTTTTCATTCCAGTTACAAAAGCAACAGAGAATAAAGAAGAAAAAAAGTTGAGGAAAAGAATGCTGCCTAAAAAGAGATTGAAGATGTTTTTCAAGTAAATGAGAATTATTTTTGGAGGGGAGGAAATGAGATCATACATTTTTGTTTGTTTCCATCTACTCATTATAGATCCCTTTTGCATGAGCAAAAGGCTGGGATTCATCACACCTAACTTTCACCACGGAAATCTAGGGAGTCTAGTGTAAAGTAGAATATCAGGTTCCCTGTATAGGTCATACCAGACATCCAAAGGTCATCTCATCCCTTCCTGAGATATGTCATGGGACAACCCCTGTCTTGAAAGTGCTGGAGGAAGAAATGAGAGAAAGAGTTTATATTAGATGCTTATTGTTAGGTGCCCATGGTTCAGTGGAAGGACTCTCATCCGTATGTTTAACTAACCAAAAGAAAGGCAGGAGAATACCAGCTCCCTGGAGTCTCTATCCATGTCCACCTTACAAATTTCATTTGACTGTGCCAGGACATGGCTATACTCTGCTCCAAGACTCATTCTGAGACAACAGGGACTCCAAGGTGTCTGGAGGGCTCCACACAGAGCACGTGAGAACCCTGCAAGCTTGAAGGCGGCATCAGTAGAGCTACCTGCAGTAGTCTATTTAACATTTGCTTCAGCGAAGAGTGGTTCATTCTCTTGTTATTTCACCGGCAGCTCTTCCTTTTGCTCTCTGCAGTTGTGCAGAGTTGTGTGTATGCTAGAACTGCAAGGTGTGGGGAGCGGTGATACTTGGGTATTGCCTCAGCCTGAACCATTAGGACCGGGATGTTAACAGTAAATGACATACACACAATGAATTTGACTTGAATGCCTTTGTCCTAATGAAGTTGAATAATGCTACAAAGGATTAGTCAATGTCTTTCAAAGTGAAAGTATGGAGAGAGGGTGTCATTTCCAAATCTCTCTACAGATGAATCAGTCAAAAATATGAGATGACAGAATTAGACCTTTGCTGTCCATCATACTGAATTCACCAAAAGGCCATCAGTCAGAAGCCAGGAATGATATGAACCATGTTTTGTGTGTAAGTGCTCACAACTGAGATGTGCATAGGCTCAAAGGGTAGTTCAGATAACTTTGGGCACAACATCAAAAAAGAGAATGACAAAAGACAACAAAAACCTCTTGATTTATATTTGTTGAATTGAAATGTACCATAGAGAAAAAGATAACATTTAAATTCAAATGAAAAAGATATCTGACAGAAGAGTATGAATGTGCAAGTTTAAAATGATAAGAGGACATAAAATAAATGAGTAAGTAAATAAAAAGATTAAATCTTCATGATGGATTATGATTTAAAATATCCACAGTAACATAACAAGACCCACGATTTCTCAGACAAGTCTTGGGGCTCTGCTTATGCAAAAAAGGGCTTGTTTAACGACTTAAGGTCAGATTCTGAATACTAATGATGGTATAAACTTCAGTTACTCCAGGTTTAAAAGGCTGTAAACTCAGGGAAGAATTTGTCTCCAAGTTCTTTAGATATAGACAATATTTTCATTCAACTCACAATGATATTAAACACACAAGTGATTTAGATACATCTGACAAATTTTGTGTATGTGTTGGTGGATGAGCAGATTTGTTCCACGTGTAGCTGAGATCCTGAGTGCCTGTTCTGAATTGCTCCACAGACTTCCCTCCACGAACAGTGGGGAAATCACTGGCTGATTCAAACCCCAGAGAAAGACCTCCAGGACATATGGGATGTGATTCTCTGTTTACTGGAGGAGAAAACCCATATATTTGGCTGGATGTGATGTTGAGCTTTCATATGGTTAACACCAGATGATACAGATCCTGATTACCTGCACCATGTAAACAGAAAGGAGCAAGGCTGAAACCAGCAGAAACACCATCTTGATTAACATACATTCTTGTTTAAATTCAGGAGTCTATAAATCTCTTGACTGGATTGAATCATCTTTCTCATGTGGCCTAGACCTTTTAGATCCCAGCTGCCATGTAGAAGAAGAAAAGCTTGCTGTTTTCATGAATTACTGCTGATAAATATCCCTGTCATTTCAAAATTCTTATTTAAGAGAAAAGGTTGCAAATCTAAACGTTTAGTGTTGGTATGCACAAACATGTACTTTTGAGGTGACATACAATACAACTGCCAATTTTTGTAGCTGATGTTAGCCACAGGAGTCTGGTTACATGACTCTCATCCCACCCTAGTTCCTACCTGAAGAACAGCACATAACCTTCTGAATGACCACCACAGAAATCAGTTTAACAAACTATGAGTGCCTGCAAAACCTGTCAACAATAAGCACGGACAGCTTCATGCTCATTCTAAGACTTCAGGTAGCCAAAAAAAGCATCGCTTCCATGGATATCCAAAGCCAGATATGACTTGGAGGATTAGCTTCTCAGCATGTAGGATTTGGGACAGCTAAACACGACAAAGAGCAGTAGCTTGAAGCCAGGAAATGTCCTGAGACTGAGGGACAGCATTCTTAGCAATGACATTCAAATGAGGGGGGATAATTTTGCTAAGGCAAGTCAAATTCATCTGAGACCAATCTTTAAAGTCTTGGCTTGGCTTTATAGCTCATAATTCACAAATCCTATCTGAATATTCAGTGAACAGATGCAGAACTCTGTCCCTCACTCTCCTAGCAGTCAGTGAGTGACAAGGTCCGGTCTCTTTCCCCCTCTGTATTTTTGGCTTACTGCATACGAAATGCAGTGGGTTCATCAGAAGAACACGCAGAAGCAGCCCTGGAGATGTTCTGGATCCTTAACATCATCTGATAACTTCAAAAGCTCTTCAAAGCTATCTCCAAAGTTAGTCTTTACCTCCCATATAAATCCTCACTGGATCCAGTTTTTACTCTTGACTCTGTTCTTGGCAGTTTGAACTTTCTGCTTCTGTTGAATATTGGCTAAACTACTCTTTTCCCTCCTTGATTTCACTCTTGCAATGGGGACTCTCATGTTCTGTGCTACTAAACTAAGCAAGGGTCACTAAGCCACAGTCTTAGTGTGGTCTTCCAGTATTATGGGCTTTTTGTATACCAGAATATCTATCTTCCAGAGCTTCAGTTTATCTTTTTATTTTACGTGCAACAGCAGAAGACTGGAAAGCAACGGCAACATATTTGGAAACCACAGTAGGATGAGGCAAGTCATCTACCCTCTTGTACTCTGGAGGAACAAAAGTAGCCATGGAGAAGCTACGCTGCTCCAGTGGCTCACAGTTTATCTCAGGAGCCTTTCAGATACTAACCCAGGCCCAAGTATCTGGCTGGTTCAAGGCATGATTGAGGAATGATGATGTCTGATATTCAAATGGACATGTGGAAACTTCATAAAGGCTTCAGGTAGGCATTCAAAATGGTATTGTCACAATCTGTAATCTATGATATATCGGGCAAATTTCTATATAAATCTTCTGACTGCTTGCTTGCATTACTTCTTTATTTGTGCATGAATGTCACAATAGCTCTCAGAATTTCTGTTGTCTTCTTATGATATGATTTTAGCATTTCAGTCTGTTGGAGCAGGTTATGCCTAAATGCAACAGGTCAATGGCAGGGCATGAACCAGTACTGGATGGCAATGCTAGCTAAACTCTCCAATGGCTTCCTATCCACGTAAAAGTGCACTGATGACAACATCTGTTCCAGACAGCACTGTCATAGTTTGGTTACACCTGTGAAGATGTGCACTGTCTACTAGCCTGGCAAAAGTATAAATTCATGGTGTAGGATCCATCAACACCAACAAGTTCATCGTATCACGCATTCCCAGTGTCTGGCAGTGTGTTTCTAACACCAGGTAAGAGCTGAGGTTTGGTGTAAAAATGATGAAGATGAACAAAACAAGTAAGAAGATGAAGACATTATGTACTGGAGAACGGGCGGAAATCAGGAGCTCATGGAGCAAGGGAAGGAAGATACAGCTGAAGCTGCAGTGATATCTGATAACAGTGCTGGTATTGTTTCGATGCACTTGACCAACATTGAATGATTTTGAGTTGAACTATGCAAATGCACGCACACATTGGTGTGCCTGGCTCAGCACAGGCAAGCTGCCATGCCTGAGGTAACTCTAGAAGCAGGTATTACCTGTCTGCAGAGAGGCAGAATCCAGTAAGCTCTGTTTTAGACGGCCTGAAAACAAGAATGTACCAGAATTAAAGAAGAACTGAAGTCCTTGCAGTCAGTAGGCCCACTAAGCATAAGGAAGGGATGCAGAGCAGGAAAGGTTCAACAAGGCCTAGTGCTGGGTCTTGCACTTTGGTCACAACAACCCCACGCTATGCTACAGGCTTGGGGAGGAGTGGCTGGAAAACTGCCCAGTGGAAAAGGACTTGGGCGTTCTGGTCAACTGCTGGCTGAACATGAGCCAGCAGTGTGCCCAGGTGGCCAAGGCCAATGGCATCCTGGCTTGGATCAGGAATAGTGTGGCCAGCAGGAGTGGGGAGGGGATCGTGCCCCTGTACTCGGCACTGGTGAGGATGCACCTCGAGTAATGTGTTCAGTTTTGGGCCCCTCACTACAAGAAGGACAATGAGGTGCTGCAGTGTGTCCAGACAAGAGCAACGAGACTTGTGAAGGGTCTGGAGAATAAGTCTTATGAGGAGTGACTGAGGGAGCTGGGGTTGTTCAGTCTGGAGCAGTGGAGGCTAAGGGGAGACCTTCTTGCTCTCTACAGCTACCTGAAAGGAGAGTGTAGCGAGGCAGGTGTTGGTCTCTTCTCCCAAGTAACTGACAATAGGGCGAGAGGCAATGGCTTCAGGTTGCTTCAGGGGAGGTTTAGACTGGATATTAGGAAAAATTGCTTTACTGAAAGAGCAGTAAGGCATTGTAATAGGCTGCCCAGGGACGTGGTGGAGTCATCATCCCCAGAGGTGTTCAAAAAAGGTATAGATGTGGCACTTCGGGAGATGGTTTAGTAGGCATGGTGGTGTTGGGTTGATGGTTGGACCTGATGATCTTAGAGGTCTTTTCCAACCTTAATGATTCTATGATACTATAAAGAGAAGTAAAACACATTCATGAGGGAAGGGGAAGGAGAGCAAAAGTAAAGTTAGAGAGCCAGAGGCAAAAACAAGTTTGGCAATCCCGAAACCCAAAAAGTTCTCAACCTCAGTGAATGGAATTCCAGAGCTTGTCTGTTCCCATCCCCATCCCCTCAAGTGAATTAATCTCATAATTGAAGCTTAAAAACTGTGAGTACTGATTTTTACTGTTTAACTTGTGCGTGGCGGACAATTTGCTTTTGGAGAAACTGCAGGAAACAAACCTTATTACACATGTCATCTTCTCTGTACTGAAAGTAAGCTGGTACGCTTTGGTCAAGGGATAGCAAGTAATGCACTTTAATAATGAAAAGTGCCAAAAATATTTTCATCCATCTTCAAATGGAACTGATGAATGTCATGAAATAATGAAAATCTAGATTTGTGAATGGCATAAAAATTTAATGTCAAATGACATCAGGACTTTGCTAGGCATTTTAGGGTTTCTAAATGCCATATTTTATCCTCTATTTACCGTGAGATGGGATATTAGTCATTTGAAGAGAATATTCTCCATTAGGCAAGAAAATCACATTAACCCTTTTTTCCCCAGTATTTCACCCTTTTCCTGCTACAAATATAAAAAAGATTTTCTCTTGCTCACATCTTTGGTATTAGCTTTCATGTTCCTTCAAAGAGATCAAAGAGTAAGATAGAAATATTAACCAGATGACTGATTTCCTTGAAAGCTGTTCATTGATACTCACTACTACAAAGGAAGAACGGCTTCAGAAATTTTAATGGCATTAATTTTGCAACAAAGCCTATCAACCAAGAGGCAATCTTACCCTCCCTTTATTTAACACCACATCTGATTTCAACATTTGTATATGATTGTACAAAGTGCATAGCTCAGAGAAAATCAAAGCTGTTTTTTCTGCTTTGGAAATGGCATCGGTTTCTCTTTTTACAGAAGGAGATGCTAGCAGGTATGATCTGCTAAGGTGGGATTCACCTGTATTTCAAGACATTCACATCTGCCAGAGCCACTCTATAATCATTCAGTTATAAATGGAGAGAAACACACAGTTTAACGATGCTATTCAACTCATCCTTACATTGAAGTCTGGAAGTCAGCTGAACTGCACCTCTAAAGAGTCTATTTCTCACCACTGACTGTAAAACAATCTCAGAGACAGGCTTATCTATGGAAAACTCTAAAATCATTTGATACGAATGCCATTCCAGGTTAAAAGTCCTTTCCCAAAATACAGGTATAATAGCACCAATTGAGGCATCGTTAAGGCTTTCTTAGATCCCCCAGGGTATCTCAAATGGCACCAGATGCTTACTTTAAGGAAACTGAATGGACCCCTCAGTGTCTACAGTGTAGGTCCCTGTCTGCGAGCTTAGTGTCTGCAGTTCTACTACCCGCAAGAGAAAATTTAGCAATGCAGCAACTGACATTGAAAGAGATCTTCAGCCCTGACTGCTCTCGGTGGAGACTCAGTGGAGTGTGGACTTCTTGCAGAATAGGAACCATTCACTTGCCTAAGCATAGGTCTTTGGAGACCTTAATTACCTGAGACAGCTAATGGCACATGAACTATGGGAGAACTGCACCTTTGTGCAGGTAAACCTGGAGACCAGCTGAGATGTCCTAGGACATTCCAGAGAGTAGTAGATGCCACTGAATGGGCAAGTTTATTGAGTCTCATCAGTCTGTCCTAGCACACAACTAGAGGCATCCCACTTTCACTAGCTTAAGTTAAACACAGCCACAATGACACATATATGTATGATCATATATATTATATACATATTAAATATGATCATATGTATAATTTGTATGTGGATATATACTACTTTCGTCATTGCACTGCTCTAGTGAGGTGAGGTATTAGAAAAAACTTTTTCCTTCCCTTTTAACTAACTCTGCTGGGTCTCTAAATCCCAGCGAGCCAATGTTGTGCTCAGGAGAGGAGAAGGCACAAAGCATCTACAGCAGGCAATTTTCCACATGGCTGGAGCAATGCGCAGGGGTCTTGTCCTGCAAGATGTCGTATTACAGCAGCTTCTGCCTGCTTCCTTTGGGTGTTGACAAAGCAGTGACGAATTACTGAGGAGTTTTGGAAACAGGGAGGTAATGGCACTAGGACTCGGGATTTTGAATTTCCCTTCTGGCTCTGATAAGACTTTGGTGTGGCCTTGGGTAAGTCAGCATGTGCTGGTTACTCAGTGTAGGGTCCTGATCTGTTAAACAGCGATGATATTGTATCCTTACTCCCATTCATAATCTATCTATCACGTGTGTTTGGACTGCAAGGCTGTAAAAGTGGAGACTTAACCAGCTCGGTGCATAATCTCCAGTGCAAAAGAGCTTAATTCTGTGTGGAGGCCTGCAGGGCTACTATAATAAAAATAGTAAGCGATGACTATAAACTACCAGGAGATAAAGCATCCTGTTGCAGCACGGCCCTTGAGGTCCAAGTTTTAAATTAAAACTTCCCAGAACATCCCGAACAACGAGTTAAACTACTTCTCATTAACCTTCCCTGCCCATTATTTGTCAGGTGAATTTCTTGGCCGCTGGCCAAATTTGTCATTTCAGCAGAAAGATACTTTATTCCATACATTTTCAGCTTGTTTATTTTATGTCAGAGAATTAATTAATTACAGTGCTAAGCTGTTTATTTTGTACAACAAACATTATTACGCAGGTTGATTCAATTCTCACTGCACAACATCCATATTATCTGATTTCACCAGGAGCCATTTTTGCATCCCTGTGATCCAGAGTAGTACGTGGTGCTGCAAGAAGGATAGGGAGGGTGCTTTAACAGTTTGGGCATTCATGTATGGCTTGGAAACCTCCATTACTTTGTGCAAAGAGCTTGTTTCTCCCTCTCGTTATACCAAGAAGCCTCCTCTGTGAGATGATGTGAAACTCCCCAGGCAGTGAAGCTGTAAGACCATTTCTGTGAGATGAGCTGTCTGGTTTTGCTTACCGAGAACAGTGGTGAGGAATCTGAAGTACTTTGGGCACGACCGTACCACAACTTCTCCCACCTCCGCTTCAGGCCAGCATGTGATGTTGTCCCATTGCCTTCTGCAACCTGGGGAAAAGAGAAAAGCAGATGTTATAACAAGCATGAGTGGTACCTGCTGGATGGAGTAAAGGAACCAGGACAGAGCAGAGCAGCTGTGCAAAGGCGTGTGGAGCCTACCACCTTGGTGCAGGCATTTTTTGGAAGGAAAGGCACAGACATATTTTATTTAAACATATGGCTTTCAACTACCCCAGTCCCTGAAATTCAGCACTGGTGGTGTCTGTAATTTTCCAGAAATCAGCACAGAAAGAACAGCAGATTGGTGCAACAACCGGACAAATCAGAGTTAACAGAGAAGAGTGCCTTTTTTTGATGAAACAGGCAGAAATGCCTAATTAAATATCTCTCTTCCTTACCCTTATCTCTCCCTGTGCACTAAAACACCTGGTCTGAACATGTGAGACATGCTTCACTTCCTTCTCTCTTCCCCCAAACTTCTGCCTCTAGCTTTTTCTTCCCCTTGAAGGGAGATCATTGTGCAGGGGATGTGCTCAGCAGGAAGGGGACACTGATGGCAATCAAGGGATCAGGAGCCAAATCCCTGCCTCAGAAGAAGTTTTCTTCCTTAAAAAGGGAGAAGGCACGAAACACCTCTGGAGGCTGAGGAGCGAGAGTGCTGTCACCGGGAGATGCTCTCTATGGAACAGTGGTGCAAGGCGGTATGCTCCTAGCTATCCAAACTAGGGAGGAAGGTATAAACCATGGGATGAATTTCAGGCAGAAAACACAGCATTTTGTTAAAATTAAGTATTTCTGAAGATTTTCTGGATAGAATAAAAACTTTTTTTGACAAGAAATCACATGTCCATCCTACAGAGTTATAGTACATTGTTCTGATTTTGCCGTTTTATTTCTGCTTTCTCAAAAGACCTTAATGATGTCATATACATGCTGCACTGTTGAATAATCTAACATTATCACTGAAGTCCAAAGGAGTAGCCAGACATGAATTAAAAAAAAATCAGATGTGTTTTTGCCTCATCATGTTACATATTTTAGAGTTCTTACTAGAATTTTGAAAACATTTTTTTCCCCCTTTAAATTTCCAACAGACAAGCATTTCAGTTGCTGCCTGGATTAGACAGATGGGTTGCCAACAGACATCACTTTTTTATAGCACCTCTGCTCTCCGTTATTTGTCACGCCCCATTAGATTGCAACACTTCCCCAAATGTGACTAACGTGTTGCTGTTAAGGTCAACAGCCTAACAAGAGAAACTAGAATATGAAGCAGGAAGAAAATACTTTTCACATGCAAGCAAAGAGAACCATGAAAACCACTGTCAAGCTGCATTTCTTGGTAATTATATCCTGAACTGAAATTCCTCCTTTAAACCATCACTTACTACTTGAGCTAACAAAAAGGCTGGTGTCATCATCAGTCTATTCAGACTGAGGCACCGTGCTGTCTCAGATCAATAAAGAGAGCACACAGAAATGCTTTGAAGATGAAAAAGAACCCTCAGCTCTCTTTCAAAGTTATTTTGCAGGTTTTTCCTTCCTTCTTTCATGAACAAACAGAACTTTTCAAATGAAATCCTGAGGTGAGTTTATCGGAGCCTGAAAAGTGGAATAACTGACGGTATCTACTTTGTGCATGCACTTCTGTAGTATTCATTCAAATTCAGTTTTCAGGTTTCCAATATCAGGTGCAGAGCTCAGTTTGCACAGCATCATACTTGTCTTCTGCCAAACAGCCAGCAGCTCCAAAAGTATTAAGATATTAGATATTTATTCCATCTGTGTAATAGATGATTTCATGACAGGAACTTTAATGTTCCACAATCTTTTCCTCCATCAACCTCAATATATTATAGTACACCTNTTACCTCNGGATAGGTTATAATGCAAAATAAAATACAAGGTGATAGTATCAGATGGCTTTTTAAATGTCCTGAATTACGCACTTGGAGAATTTTTGTGATCTGTATCTTTTTCCGTATTAGCATTTTTCACTACAACCTGTGATGTATGAAAAAAGTTTTTAGGTGTTCAGTTTTGTAACAAAAGCTATCTTTTGTTAAAATAAGACACACAAGACTGGCCTTGCAAGACACACAAAGTGGATCTTCAGAAATTATTTCCTCTGTGAAGACCTCTCTCATATCTGTCTGTTAGTTCTTCCAACACTCTTCTTCCTTATTGCTTCCCCAGATGTGCTGACGATATTTCTGCAGCTGCTTGGGAGGGTCCAGTTTTTAAATGTGGGATTCATATCCCTACATTTATGCATCTAGAAGTCAGACGTGTATACCTAAGGAAGCCAATGGAAACCAGAGTTCTGGCTGGCACTCCATGTCACTGTAGGATGGTTATCTAAAGTTCAGAAAATGAATTGTTCTTTGGAGGTGTCCTTTTCTCTCCAACCGCTAGAAGATGGCTGGCATGAGTAACTCGAGTTTAATGAACTGGAACAATACAAAGACGGATACCTGCAAGATGTTTTGCGTTTGCAGCCCAATGCTTGCTGCTTGCCCTGTAGTCATCCTGTTACAACATCAGGGGAATGTTTGTGCCCGTCCATCCAAACCAGGACACAGACAATGTTTATCAAATGGCCTCCCAGAAAATGGTTTTCTTTCTCCAAAACTGATAGATCTCACCCTGGAAAACTGCTGGGATCAGGAGGCTGGCAGGCAATATTCAGTCATGTCACCATGACAGACCAATGCCCAAAAAAGGTCTTTGAGGGCAGAAACAGCTGCAATGTGCCTTGAAAAAGGGAATTCCCTGTCTTCCCTGTGGCATCTCTTGGCCTTCATGGATGTAATAAGGATGACAATTTATTTTGCCTCATCAAACATTGTTTGGTGATTGCTGAGTGCTTCTCCATTAAATAATTCTAAGTTTTGTTTTCTTCCTTGCACTCAGTGTCCACAGGAAGAATGCGAAGGTATTTATCAAGCCTTACCCAAGGTAGTGGGTGCAAATGAGCCATGAATACACCCATCCTTCAACTCCATTTCAGTCAAAAGAACTGCTTTGCTTGTTATCAAAAGCCAAGGAAAGCACACTGCCAAGGGCTGTACTTTGCTTTGAAAGGGATCACAAGAGAGTCTGGAGAAAGACTGTGTAAAAACAAGCTTGTGGCTTTTTCAGGACGGTAGCATTTACCATGTCTTTGCATAATCAGGTACACTCTTTAGACTCTTGTCATTATAAGTATATACATATACACACATACATATACAAAAAAAAGAGTATTTTCAAATTCAACTATTATAACCATGACTTGCAGCTTTGTCCTGTTGTTCCCTGGTAGATAGTGAAGGGCTCTCTGGAGTCAAATTATCTTCTGGAGGGCTGCAGGGAGAAATCATTCACAACTCTAAGGAAGCCGCCTTTTAACCTAGCCTCAGATAAGCACATCGAACTGCTCATCACTACACTGTAATCCATGCAGTTAGTGTGATTACTACCAGTCAACTCTCTCCCTTCTGAAATGGGGTCCTGATGTCTTGCTCCAGGAGGACCAGCAAGGAACCATACAGAGACTGTCAGCCACATGCTGGAGCTCAGGTCTTCACATTCAGCAGCTCAGCCTCCCTCTTTGCAAGCCAGGTGCCCCAAATGCAAGCCAAGGGCTACATCAACCTCAGCTAGACTTTGAAGAGCCCTCCTCTAACAGGCTCTGACTCAGAAGAAGTGGCTGAAGACAACTGACACAGTCCTGGCTGCAGTGGGTTAGGAAGCCCCACCACAGCTGCAGAAGGTGATAACCTTTTCCACTGTCTTCTCTAATTACGAATCAAAGTTCAGGCCCTCATTTCCTCTCCCTTTAAAAGGTTAATAAACAGAAAACAGGTCAATTATCATGAGGCACAGGTACATAGTGGTTTACAGAACTGACAGACTAGAGCACAAAAACATTTATTTGAGTCATATCTACACTTACCGCAAATATACTGTCAAAGCTTATCTAGGAAGCAGCAGAGAGTAACTTTCCTTCGTGAATAAACATGACTTCCAGAGCTCTGGCACGGCTCTGAGATATGACTAGGTTTGGCTGAGAAAAGAAATGAATGGCAGTAGGCTGGTGCCAGGCACGCTCTTAGCTCAGGTGAACTCCCAATTCAGAAAAAAAACCCTTTCATCACACTTCTCATTTGCACCAAATTCTCCCTAATGAACGGGGTCCCTCCTGGTCTTTTCTGAAGGACATTCACACACAAGACTTTTGCTCTTTGACTCCATGTTCAGATGCAAAGGTAATCATTTGATGCCTGGGGTATCTCATGATCTCTGCATGCCTCTCGCTACCCACTGGTAGGTAACAGCAAGGCAAAGGTGCAGTTCGATTAAGCCAAGCTGAGATATCACTGGGTACCATCACAGGCTGGTCTGCTTGCAATGGAAACTCATTTGCACTCCAATTTGACATCAGTGGGCAGTTTCCAACCCCTCTGGGGCTAGGACTGCAAACAGCTGTTGGATGGCATTTCCTCTCCCACTGATAGCTCATGCAGAAGTGCAGCCTAGGTGCTCTCTCGTGGGTTGCCCAGTTTGGTCTCACTACAACCAGTTATCATTTCATTGACCTTCTCGACCCACTCAAGCACTAAGCTTTGGCCTGACTGAAGAAAACCGACTCCAAAAGACTGTCTCTGCAACAATCAAGTAACTCGGTTCCAGTCAAGCAGTTTGAATTCAGTCACTGTAGAGACTGGGAAAGCCCATTGTGAGTTGTGGGTTACTACTACTGCCCCAGACTCCAATGAGCAGGCAGTTCCCGAATCAGTGATAATCTTCTATTTAAATCTTAAAGGCTGTATGTAATAATGAAAAATACCTTAGATATATTCTTCTCTTCTATACAATTTTGAAGATAAAGGCAATTTGATGTAGTTCCTGAACCCATGGAAATTTTTACAATTCACAGCCTCCTGGGCCAAGGAGTTTCACAGTTTACGTGTCCACTGAAGGAAAAAATACATCTTTTTCTGAATTTGCTTTGAACCTGCTCATTGCTGGTTTCATTAGGAATTGCCTAGTTCTTTCACAAAGACAGCAATATTCATAACCTAACCACAATATCCCTTTCCCTGGGGAGAAAAAACATAAAATCCTCTTGCATATCCCTCCTCAGGCATCTCTTTTTCAAGCTGAAGTGTCTTAGCCTCTTTAGTTGCTTCTAGCACAGAAGCAGCTCCCTATCATTTCTCCCTTGTATCTTTTGTGATTTTAGTTCTACCCCATCTTGCCCTGACCTGGACTGGCAGAATAGGGTTTTACCTTATTTTTCTGTAACAGACTGGGTTTGGCTGAGGCTAGCTTGCCTTCAAGATTTCACTAAACAAATCCTCCCGCCTTTCCCTGCAAAATTTGACCCTTTCCCTCCCGTATTCACTGCTGTGCCCTCCTCCCTCCCAGCCCCACTCACTCCTCCCCCCGCTCCATCTCATCACCTTCTTATTTTTATCAAAACTGACAGTCTACTCTGAAACAAACCCATCCCCTCAGAGCTCCTTTTTCAACTTTCCCTGGCTTTACAGTCGTTTTGGATATTTTTTGCCTCTCGTGCTGCCTGCTGTCACTCCAGCACTGTAAGCAGAATGTGACAGAGAAATCTCTCGGCTGCAGGAAAACCAAAATGCTGCCTGGGCATGCAAAACCCTGACACTGTAGCATTTCCTTCCCACCGCTGATGGGCTCTTTGTGGTGCACTGATGCTCCTTTATTCATCCCTCAGGGAGGGATTTACAGTCCCTATTCAGCAGGAAATGGACTTGGGCAATCACAGAAAGCAAAAAAGGATCCCCATATTGAGAGAAAGCAAGAAGATTTTACCTTGGACTTTGCCTCGATATCTGTGGCAAGACAGAGCTATTGATTTAATCTTTCCCACTCTGTGTACAAGCTGGAGAGTACTAAGAACAACATCACTTGCTATAGAAGCTGGTTCGCACTTCTGCAGCGGCTTCCAGTAGAAGTCGTCCAAGCACTCAACAGGAAATGTTAGAAGATATCTTTCTTCTTAAATGTTTGCAGAAATTTGACTCAAAGACATATAGAGGAAACCTCACCTTAAGCCCCAGACTGAGTCATTGTAATCAGAGTGAAAGAAATCATCAGAGACTGTTTCTGAAGGGTTATTTTTAAGCACAAAAATCCTTTGAGTTTTTCCATCATCAACATCTACTAGGAAACAAGTAAAAAAAAAAAGTTTCTGATCTTTCAGCCTTTATTTAACCAGCAAACTAAATAAATACTTCATTTTTTTCATCCCTCCAGATCACTCTTTTTATAAATCAAATTTGTGAGCTGAGGCCTAAACTGAAACAAAGGATCAAAGATTTAAGACAAAGATTTACACAATGGGTTGCCAAAAAGCCTGACTTACCTCCTCACCAGCATCTAAACAAGAGAGAGATCTCTAGTGTTCTGACACAGAGCATGCTCAAAGGATTACTCCAGAGTTTCCTCATTCTCCTCAAACCCCCCTGCTCTTTCAGGAGTTGTAAAGAATTGGATTTACAGAGAACGAGATTTTAAGTTTAGGAACCTACTCTTCCTATATGGCTTTTCCTGTGTTGGCACCGCCAGACAGCAATTCCTAGTAAAGATGACCAGGCTCAACCTGTATCAATGCTTTGTTGACTGTTGGGGAGGCAAGAGTGACTACTCTGATAATGTAAAATCTAAAATAGGACTCATCCAGGCTGCAGCTCCTCCATACTTTGCTGTCTTGCCTACCAGAAGAAGACAGGGATGGTGTGAGGAGGAAAGCATTAGAGATTTTGTGGGTCTTTCTAATAAAACAGGCCAAGCAAAGATCGGACATGAGTTCAGCAACTCTCTCTGATGGTTCAAGAGCTGTGATAGTCAGGAGACTTTTCCTCAACTTCCCATTCAGTTTAGTCTGCATCAATTCCTTGAATTTCTTAAATGTACATGACAACTTCAAAGGCAGCATCAAGATGAGAGCTCAGGAGACCTGGCCACTGTAAAGAAGTGCAAACCCTCTCTCTGACCGTCTCTGTTTGACTTGCTGTTGAAGGCAAAGAAGCAAGCGACGCCATCCTTGGCAATGGGCTCCTGGCTTACAAGTCTGGAATAAGCTGTGGAGAGGTCTCTCCTACAGTAATTCTGGCATGATTAAGGGGAATCCTACCCTGTTGCTACTTTAAAGGATCATTCTGTACCTTCAAGACCAAATGATGTGCTTTGCAGTGGAGGAGAGTTTCATTCAATGCTGCGTTGCTATTCTTCATGGTAAATATTGGGCTAAGTTATGACACCCCACTGAAAACAAGGAAGGCTGAAATGGAAGTTTCCTCTGCAAACTCTAAGCCACAGATGGCCTGTCCTTCTCCTAGAAAGATACTGCAGTCCTCAAGCAAAGTTGAGAGCGCTTCATCATGTAAAATCTTCATGGTCTGCCTCTTGCTTCTTAAATGTGCTGGAGTTTGTGCTGGAAATGTGCTTCTCACCCAGAAATATAAAGGGGCATCTGCAGAAGCCAGAAAGGTTGTGTGGAATTCCTGTACCTTAGGTCTGTAGGGAGGGACGATAGGGACCAGAAAGCTTTGGTTTCACTTGGACGCCTATTTAATGGTTAGAAGGCAAGAAAAAAGAGAAAGCTAAATTTGTGAGACACTGATAATTTGAAAGCTTTGCATATTAGAAACCCTACTTAGGCCTGGTGGGTGTGAAGTGTGGTATCTCTGACCTCAGCTTCTCATGTTCTCCACAGTTTCACTTTTCTATATTAAAATATCTGGATATCAAGAAATAAAGGCACTTAGATAACAGAAATACCAGTAAATTACCATAGTAAAATCAGTGGAAAAATCTCCACCGGCTGCAGCAGGTTTTGGATCTTGACCTTATGTTGTAATGGGAGTTTGACGTAACGTACGGCATAGGCAATGTTTTCCAATGTACTTATCTGACATAAAAAAGTTGGATACCATCATGAAAGTGCTCTGATACAGTCAGCAGGAAAAGAAAAATTAAAAAGATGAGGAAAGAGAGATTTCTTAACCAGAAATCTGACGGGATGTGAGGGGGACAAATACAAGCCTCTGTCAGAAACTAAAGCTCTGCATAGATGGATTTCATCTGAGCAGTTATCCAGAGCTTTGAAAATGCTTTGAATCTGCTTTCCATTGGTCTGCAGCAATGGTATTTTCTCCTTATTTTTAAAACCTTTGCATGACTAAGGCTGTGTGCACTTATATATTACCCCAGGCTAAAAAAAAGTAACCAAAAAGTCTGATGGCATAAAAAAATGTTACATATTTTCCAAACCAAAATGCCTTTTTCAATACAAAACTTACGTCCCCTAAATGACTCTAAATCCTGACAAGCCACAAGACAGCTGTTCCCAAGTCTAATAAACACCGCTGTTTGTTAGAAAGCTTGCAGCCACGACATGACAGCAACCGGCAAAACAAAAGCAAAGCCTCTACCCCTACAGCAGTAAAGGGCAGAAAACAGATGTTGTAATGTCTTGTCTAGTGATTGTGTCTATAGAAAGGTGAGGTCAAAGCAAAAAACAGCTCTGAGCTCTATGGGGAAGGATGATGAGGTGCTGTACAGATCTGTGTTTGAATTTCATCCTGTCACTGGGAGGTATCTGGATTAGGTGATACGGTAGGCTTAGACAGTGACAAACAACTGAGGAGGTACCACCACTGAGCTGGGAATTTGCAGTCCTCAGAGGAGAGGTGCACCCTCTTTGAGCAGTGGGTTACCAAGCAAGGGTGGACAGCCAAATAACAGCTTTGTAGGGAAAACACCTTTGGGTACTACTTCCTCGGAAAGAGACTCATGGCCCTGAAGGATGGCCATCCGCTTCGGACTGCATCAAAGCAGCCACCACAAAAGTCTGGGGGCTGCTCACGTCTAAGTGTTGAAGTTGGGTTTACCACCCTGGCAACATGTGTTTCCTTCTCGTGTTTCAGACGTCATCTTTCCTAGTGTGGTCAAGGAAAGGTTATAATCTGAAAATTACAGGGCAGATTTCTTTCGTTGGAATTTCCATAGAGCAGGCTCCACCTCCATAAGAGCTGCAACGTGAAGTGCTGATGACTGGGAAGAGTACCAGGGCAGATGAGGAAAGTGTTACTGAATGAAGACTATTTGGAGGTACCTTGCAGTGGCCTGTCCCAACTGAGTATCATGGCCACTGTCCAACAACTGGAAGAAAAATTTCTGTTATATAAAAGGCACCTTGACTCTGGTCCCAACCTTCTAAGACAGATAAGGGAGAATCAGGGGTTTAAGGTCTTGATGTCACCTGGCTGAATTTTCTGCTGTTGTAGGAGAGGCCACATTGTCCAAGAATGGAGAGGACAGATGTCAGATCTGGAAGTTGCCCGATGCTGCTGGTCAGAGCAAGACTGAACACAAGAGGCCCTTTATATTACCTAGACCAGAGTAGTAAAGTACAGTAAATGGTAAGCTAACAAAAGATAACATGGAAAGAAGTCCTATAGGTCCCCTTGCCTTTAAAGAGATCATTATAATCAAATGTAGGTATCTATTTTAGACTGAACCAAATTTTTCTCCTGGCTTCTTTGCATATGTTGACTAGACCTTCAGGGCTTGATTTAGCTGACCAGCAGTAGTCATTTAAAGCCATTCCTGATGTCCCAAGATATATGAGATTTTTGGAGGGGCTGGTGGATATGGTACAAGACTTATGAAAGCCCTACACAATTCTGAAATGACAACTGGAGGCCACATGAATTATCCAGAAGCATCTGTTAAGCACTTTGACATGTGGCTAAGGTCTCACAAGCGTCAATCCTTGTCCAAGGGGCTAACTACTTTTCTTGACTTTTTTCTTTGACTGCTCTGAATCATGGGGACAAGCCTGCTTACTTCCCCTACAAGAAAGGTGTCTCTGCAGACCCTAACCTGTAGACAGGTCTCTCCTCTGGCTACACCAGTGCCGCCTTACATTATTACCCAGAGTCCCTCTCAGACTTCTGGCAAGATACATATTTCCCCTGGAATCACAGAATCACAGAAGGGTAGAGGTTGGAGTGGACCTCTGGAGCTCATCTAGACCAACCCCCCTGACAAAGCAGGGTCACCTAGAGTAGGCTGCACAGGACCTCATCCAAGAGGGCTTTGAGTATCTCCAGAGAGGGAGAATCCACAACCCCTCTGGGCAGCCTGTTCCAGGGCTCTGTCACCCTCAAAGTAAAGAAGTTCTTCCTCGTGTTCAGGTGGAACTTCCTATGTTTCAGTTTGTGCCTGTTGCCCCTTGTCCTGTCACTGGGCACCTCTGAAAAGAGTCTGGTCCCATTCTCTTGACACCCACCCTGCAGATATTTATAAGCATTTATAATATCTTCTCTCAGCCTTCTCTTCTTCAGGCTCAACAAGCCCAGCTCCCTCAGCCTTTCCTCGTAGGAGAGATGCTCCAGTCCCCTCATCATCCTCGTAGCCCTCCACTGGACTCTCTCCAGTAGTTACTCATCTTTCTTTTAACTGAGGAACCCAGAACTGGATGCAGCACAGAAGATGGGACCTCTCTAGGGCAGAGTAGAGGCGGAGGAGAACTTCCCTTCACCTGCTGGCCACACTCCTCTGAATGCACCCCAGGAAGCTACCAACCTCCAAATCTGCCAGTTCAGTGGCTCATCTGAATGCTCCCTCTGCTAATAAGTTTAAACCAACGGCCATTTACCGATGAAAACATCCATCCTCATGTATGTGAAGATGTAAGGAGCACACATAGGAGCACTTAGCAAGTCTCAGGGATGTGCCACCACCCTGATGCAGGCAGAAAACACAGCACCTCTCCAGCCTTGGGTGAGTGGTCGACCCACCCCCCTTCTCTACCCAGCCGCCTGCACTGCCTCGAATGCTTGAGCTGTCATCAGCAACATAGTACCTGCTCTAGTGATGAAACACCTGCAGAGCTGCTGATAACTGGACTGTCATACAAATCCAACCGACACATCATCTGTCCCAGGAGGTCTTATGCAACTGGAAGGTGAGAATTCACTTGAACTTTTGCAAGCAAGGAACCATTAATTATTTCTTATCTTACTGCACTATAAACAGATGGTGATGAATAAATACCCTCCTAATTTAAACTTCATTAATGTTTTTCCAGCTTGACTTTTAATTTCCATATGTTCACTGCTTCTTCTCCCATCAAACACAACTTGACTTCTTCAAGGGAGACTGATAAAGAACCTCAAGCTCCTAACTCGGCTTTTCAAGCCAGCCTTCAGTCTAGGCCTGTGGAATAACAAAAGCAGTATTCTGACTTTAAACAACATGGGTCATTTCCCACCTGCATTTCTTTGCATGTGACAATGCTGATGATGAGCTTGCAGGACTCAGCATTATTACCCACAATGAGTGTGAAGCATGTACAAGTTAAGCAGATATGAACATGCATTGGGAGGGGAATTGGCACTATTTTTGCCATGTTTTCCACTTTTCTGACTTTTTGATTTGGTTTCAAATCCTGCTTGAAAGACGGACAGGTCTAGATTGCAAATATAAAGTGCAGTGCTGAAGTACTCGAGGTATCAGAAGCAGCTTGACTGTAGCATCTCCTTGACGGCTATCGACAATTTTCACTGACACTCAGAATATTATCTCAGCTATTGCCATGTTAATGAACTGTGGCGAACAGACAGACAAAATGCTGGTCTGACTCTGTGAGATGCTGGCAACCTCCAGCTGTGAAGTTCTGAGCTGGTTTCACTTGCACTCAACTGCAAGAATTTAGGATCCAAATCAAGTTGAAGGTCTCTTTTGGAGAAAAAAAAAGTCCTGAAAAATGATAAAATGACAGAAATTCAACAAAGGGAAATGTCAGGTTGGAAGCACTTGGTAAGCAATAACTCCATGTACTCGTATGGGCTGGAGAGCAGCTCTGCAGGGAAGGACATGGGGGTCCTGGTGGACACCAAGTTGAGCAAAGGCCAGCAGTCTGATCTTGCCACAAAGAAGGTGAATGTAATCCTGGGCTGAATTAGCAGAATTGTGGTCAGCAGGTCAAGGGAGGTGATCCTTCACCTCTGCACAGCACCTGTGAGACTCATCTGGGGTGCTGGGTCCAGGACTGAGCTCTCCAGTACACGAGAGATATGGACATACTGGAGAAAGTCCAGCAAAGGGCTGCAAAGAAGATTAACAGACTGGAGTGTCTCACATAAAAGCAAAGGCTGAGAGAGCTGGGACTGTTGGGCCTAGAGAAGAGAAGACTCAGGGGGGATCATATCAATGCATGTAAATATCCAGTGGCATTCAGGGGAAAGAAAATACAGAGGCAATAGGCACAAACTGAAAAACAGGAAATTCCATTTAAACACAAGATTTCTTTCCCCTGTTAACATACTTAAAGGCCAGAACAGGTTGTCTAGAGAGGTTGTGGAGTCTCTGTCCCTGGAGATATTCAAACCCAACTGGACATGGCCCTGAGCAACCTGATTTGGTTGACTGTGTTTTAAACAGGGGTTTGGCCTAGGCGATATCAAGACGTCCCTGCCAATCTCAGTGATTTTGTAATACTAAGCCAAGGAACTATCTTAATGCAGAAAACCATATCCCACCTGCTCAGGTCATCAGGCTCTGGTGTCAGGAGTCTTCTGTGGTTTAAAGGTCTCTCCTCTCTGCTCTTGAATATTTTCCCTCATACTCAAACTTCCATGCCATTAAAGTGAACTCCAACACTGGGCCAGGATTCCTGTGCTCAGGTGTTGCCTGATATTCCCACAGCTTTCTAAGAAAGCAGTTTATGACCATGCGACATGGTCTCCAGAGGTGCTCGTCCTACCCAAACACGAGTCACAGTACCTTGTTCAACTGCCATCACTACATGACTCTCCTCCTTCTGAAAGAATATCTGATTGCAGAGCGAACCGATTAGCAAGAAGGGGATAAACAGATAATGAGCTGAGCCAACTGACCTAGACCTGATTTATTTTTCTTGGTTTTTTAACAAAAAAAGAGAGGGTTACTTTTTTGTTCTATTTGGGTGCTTCAGGTTGAGATGAACTGTTTGTTAACTGCAGCCATGGAGAGGTGAAGCTTTCTTAAAAACAAAAACTTCCATTGTGCTCAGGGATCATTAAATGAAAAAAGCAAGTGGAAGTCAGCAAAAAGCAATGGAGTGGTGAGACTTGCCTTGCAGCAAGCCTTTAGGGGCTCAGCCACACTTCACATTGAGAGAGATTTGCCCCCATCTGTGGGCCTGGAAAGCAAAATCCCCTTCAGTCATCCTGTCCTCCTAACCCTTGGGAGAGCTTCCCTGCTGCTGCTAACTATATTATCAGCGAAGCAGTCACTGTGCTGCTTACAGATGTCCCGGCTGAAAAAGTATCTGCAGTAAAAGCTTGGTTTTCAGTGGGGCTGGGGTTGCATTCTTCATCTTTGAAATATGCTTGTAAGCATCTCCAAAACAATACAAAGGACTGAGGAACTCCATTTACTATAAGCTCCTAAAACTACTAAGTGCCTTGGAGATCACCAGGTTGTGGAATTGCCTTATTTATTTGTTTTATGTTGCAGTGGTGGGAGATGCCACCAGAGAAGTAGCCCTGTACAGTCAGAGAACCTGGGAACCTTCTGAACAATGCAGCTGAACCACCAAACCTGACCTGCTACTGATTGCTTACAGTGCCTGCATCTTGCAGAAAGCAGCACTGCAGAGCCACTGTTGGTGTAAATACGTTGAGATGCTGCTGAGCTAAATGTCCTAATGGTTCTGGACTGTCAGGACTTTAGGTCCTTCCTCTGCATGTCCATTACAGCACTGCACTGCTTGGCACTGGCAGACAGGGCAACGTGGCTTTGTATACTTCAGATATAATTTGAGTATCCCCAAGGAACTCCCTAAGCAGCTGCTGGAAAAAACATCATCCCCAAAAACCTGCAACCACAGCCATTGTAGATTGATGTAGGATACTGTATACAGATCTATTTGGGAGAAGAGAGGTGGGGGAAGAGAAGAGGCAATCTAACCTGGATGACATGCAATTTTCTTTTTTGGCATGTTATTTCTCCCCAGATACATAGTAACTTCCTGTGAATTTAAACTGTGGGTGCTGCCAAAATACTACATATCCTATTCCTCAGTTAATATAAGTCCTAATCATAAAACAGGTAGACACTTTTCATTTTGTTTGTCCTTACCTTACCCCTGCTAGATAGGAAAATACTAATATTTCTATTTTAAAGGAGGGAAACTAAGGCCAGGAGACCCAGGAATCACCTGAAGTGTAGCAATAGCTCTGCCGTAGTTACAATAATCTAAGGATATATATCAAGTAAGGCAAAGTTTGCAGGGACACCAACTGTGAGACTAGCATGGAGTGGGATTAAAACATACTTAGGGTGCAAAATTAAGGCATCCACAGCTATTGATTCACATTTGCATAACGTCATTACAAGCAGACATGATCTGTGTCATTCATGGTATTTTACCTAGTGCAGCCCAGCCATGCCTGCCGTGGGAACGGCCCATTTTCTGCAAGGAAAGCCAGACACTTCACACATAACAAAACTATGAATTTCACTAGTCTAATACCCAAGTACGTCTGTGTGTGATGCAATCCAGCAGCACTTTCTCATGAGCTGCATGATAAGGGCAGAGATGACCAAAACTCCTTTTCTAGCATGCCAAAATCCAGCAAAAAAAGTCTTCCATGTCACTTCATAGAAATGATGCAGGCAATCTCAGGGAGTTGAGTTTTAGGTCCTCTATGAAGAGTCTGCACTGAGATACAGATGAGGTATTTTGCACATCGTCTCCTACATTGAGCGGGGAAGAATTCTACCATGTGCACAGTACCAGATTTTTCAAAATATTTTGTTTAATAAAGCCTTGAATTATTTTGTGAGCACTCTTCAGGGGCCAAAGGGCTGGAAAGATTATCTAACAATTACCCAAGTGAAATTGTAGCTTCCTAAAATTCAGATCTGTATGCAAAAGAACAGATTCATCACTCCTAATGATGGAACTGGGAGTTCACCTTGTTTGGCCAAATCCCCTCCAAGCCAGTGAACGCCAGGACAGGAATCATCTGCCAAGTGCAGTTATTTCCAATGCAGCTGAGCTGCTCACTAAGAATCCCCTCATGGTAAACAAAGATCTTGTCAACAGAGAAGACAACCTGAACATACTCTTCACTTACTGAAAGAGATGCCTACTCTTGGCCAGAATACACTAGATCTACTTAAAATCAGGTGAAAGAAATCCCTCCCCAAAAGTCATTCCCACGCAATGGCTATTTGCTCTTGTGAAACAAACAGGTCTCAGTCTACTTAGTCTTGATTTTAATGGTAACATATCCATTTCTATACTGAATCTCCATTATCACTTTACATCTTTACTAGTTATTTCAGCATGGAGGTAAAAGGAGAACAGGGCAGAGGACTGCAAGGACAGTCCTGCTCATGAAATCCAACCCCGTGCGGCAATGCACAGCTGCATCTTACACACCCTTTCATAAACTGGGCAGGCTCTGCCATGTAGTCAATAAAACACTCCTTCCTGCAGACGTCCAGAAAGGCTGTTTAGAATCCTCTGATGATTACAAACTTCCTTTAAAGTGCAGACTTTGATCTTACAGCCGTTTTATTCTCCTGTGTACACACCACCAGCTTAAACTGGTCTTCCCTGCTGTTTTCTCCCCAGCTGCATCTCCTGCAGCCCGTCCTGTGCTGAAAAGCTTCTCATCAGACCCCTGTGTCTCTCCTGTGTCCTCGCCAAAGTCTCCACAAACGTGGATAACTTCACTGATACTGAATCACACTTGGAACAGAGATACTCCCGTCCTGCTAATTACTGCTACCTGTGGTCCAGGACTGCTGACACCAGGAACAGAAATTGGTACCTACTACCGGCACTGAAAACACAGAGATGTGATTTGAAAAGAAAGCATTGATTTCACCCATGCATATACACCCACTATAAGGGATGGGAGTTCAAAGACAAAAAGGTGTTAAGACAGCAGTTATTATTTATCAGTGGAAATCTACCTGCTTATCCTGAGCTGGTCATCAATCTCAGCACTACCATCAGGTGTTCTTAATAAGTGACTAATCTATCTGACACATCAAATTATAACTGTGATTAAGCCCCTCTGATCAGTACAACTGATAACGGCTCCTAAATAAAGCCTTATTTCCAGTCTGTACCTAAACGGTGCTTTTGCTTATTTCCACTCATTTAATTAGAAAGGATAACAAATTGGTTGTTTATCCTCAAGTGATTTTCTTTTTGCTAAAAGGATGTGGAATGCACGGAAGGCAATACACCTACTCGGCCTTAAATCAAGGTATTACATTACAGATGGCAGGGAATCTCAACTGCTTTCCACCCTCCTTCTCTGGGGCACTGAACCACGTTAAAAATACATTTTTACCTGGGAGTTTTACTAGGATATTTTTCCTTCAAGCAACACTCACACTAAACAGTCATCACCTTCATATGATCTCCTGTCATCACCTTCACAAGATTCCTCCCCACCAAGCTTCCCCCTTGTCCCCACCCTTCAAAGTTCAAAGTTTTATTTTGCAGCTGTGCTCAGCCACATTTATTGAATTATGAAGCCCTGCTGTAGAAAAGCAGCTTTTTCCACCTACTTGCGCTCATCTCTTGCTATGCCTTGAACATTCCAACAGGGAAACTGAGATGCTTTGAAGTTATTTGGCCACACCACTTTCTGACCAGACTTCTCCATAAGATGATTCACCCATTGCCACCCATTTCAGAGCCAACACTTTAGAGATGCTGGCTTCTCTCTGCTGATTGCACAGGCAGCTGTGAGTACCTAGCTAAGAGTCAGGTATTGAGCTCTTAAATACCTGCCGATGGTCTGGGGCAAATGGATGCCATAAGCTTTCCACACAGTTTGCATTGTAAAACCTGATTGGACACATGCTGTGTCCCTACGTACACTTGTTCCACACTGTGTCATCAATGAGCATTTTTAGCCAGGACTTGCAACACTTGTGTTTTCTCATCAGAATTGGGAAAAATATTTTCGACAGTTTAATTCGGTGGAGGGAAAAAAAAGCTGTTTTGGAATATACCTTCCAATGAGAAAAATTATTTTGAAAAAGCAGAAAAAAATATTAACACCTCAAGTATTTATTCTATTTTGAATGTACTGTATTTAATTGAATTTCTTTAAATTCCCATGAAAAAGAAATGAAGCATTTAGTTGGCTTTCAGATTAATGTTTTTAACTACCCTGTGTTTTCCTCTTATTGCATTCCAGGAGAACATTTCTTCAAAAGGCTCTATTTGACTGTACAGGGACAATTGAAATAGTTTCCAAATCAAAGAAAACCATAACTTAGCAGATAAAAGCAGGGTCCAAAACCCGTGCTTGCATTCAGTAAAGCTCCTCCTGGGATCAGCTTGTCCCCAGGATGCTATTCCATCATTAATAAGCATTGTGCCAAAAGTCCTTCAGTCTGTAGCCTCACTGCAAGCAATGCCAAGGGAGAGAGGATGAGAAGACATCGTCTTCCACTTTTTCCTCTTTCAGGAGGTGGGATGCAAATATCAAGCAGGATATGCACCTTCCCACCCCTTCCCCAGCAACGTGTTCCCTTATTTTTGGAGCCTGACAGCCTACCACTGGTCCCTACGCCTCCTTTACTCACAAAACCGGAACCTGTAACTTGAGAGCTGTACTTGGAGGGAGAAAGGTCATAACTGATGCCTCAGGCTGGGGCTTTGGCAGCGCTGCTGTGGGATGGGATGGGACAACACCAAAACCAAAAGCTTGCCTTCTCTGCCACACTGATCTCTACAATTTAAGGTTAAGCATGGGTGGCTGTGCCAAAATCTCCCAAGCTCCCTATAGGCTGCCCACCAGGGACTTGCATTAGCACAGACCCTTTCGACATCACCCACCCATGGCGTGCTTCATGGCTTGGTTTGCAGCTCCTCTGCTCACAGCCACATCGCACAGCCTCTCTACTGCTCTGAAACTCCACTTGTGCAACAAGTGGTGTCCCATGCCTGCTCCTCAAGAGAGGCACACCTCCTGAGTCCGGGATGGAGAAACCTTGGGAAGCTGGAGAGCAAAGGTAACATCATTGACCTGGCCCTCCTCTCCTGATCACTGTAGCAAGGAGTGGGTTAAGGG
>Ga0065711_1001150_pt1 | contig 50275 bp, 48 predicted proteins | sample Hoacrofraction12_FD_59098 | JGI IMG/M metagenome (GOLD analysis project Ga0065711, IMG submission 59098) | Hoatzin crop microbial communities from Cojedes, Venezuela - Epithelial fraction 12 v2 (version 2) | ecosystem: Host-associated > Birds > Digestive system > Esophagus > Crop | place... | reverse complement strand
CCGCCGGGAACGCGGGCGCGGCGCGGCCGTTCCGGGCGCAGCGGAGGCGATGCTCGGACAGGAAGGCGCCTCATGGGGACGCGAGGGCGGCCCGGGCCGGGGCAGCGCGGGGCCGGGGCCTCCGGGGGTGCGGGGCTTCCAGCTGCCCGCCCGTTCTGCCCCGAGGGAGAGGACGAGGAAGAAGCTGGCGTCGTTTCAAGAGAAACACGGAGTGCAGAAAGCACCCCGCAGCCCGGGGCAATGAGGCTTTTTTGAAAAAATCCTTCATTTGTAGCAGGCGGCTTGGGGGTTTGGGGGTTGTCTTCAGGAGTCTCTGCCCACACGTGGAGGCTGCTGTTTCCCCACCCTCCCTCTGCTGCATGATGCTGTTATGAGTAAAAAATCCCCCTCAAACCCAAAAAACAAGCCCAGAGTCTCCCCCTTCCCCCTGTGTTTGTGCCCCCGGAGCTCCCCGCGTGAGGAGGAGTGAGGCAGTGGGCCTAGCTCTCCCACCGCGCCCTTCTGAAAAGTGCGGCCGCTCTCCAGGTGGCAACAGCCTGAGAGAGCAGGATCTCCTCCGGGAACGTCTCCTCCAGCTCCACAGCGAGCTCGGAGTCTTTCGTGTCGAGGTATGCAACAAGCGATTCCTTCAGGCTGGAAAACAAAGAGCAAAAATAGCATTAGTAGATGGTGCACAGCAAACTACAGCTGCCAGATAGTATTTTCTGCAGTAGGAACACACCAACATTAAGTGTAGAGGATTTTAATCCTTCTCATTGCAGAATACACATGTGAAACCGCCAGTCAGCTTTGCAGAGCGGCTAAAGGACCCAGCCAGGGGAGGCCACAGGTCAGTGCCGAGCTGTGCATGTGGAAAGCTGAGCGTGCTCATGTGAGTGGCTGCAGAAGTGCTCGGCTTAGTGCTCCCAAGCAGCAGCTGCTGGTAGATTCCAGCAGCGTTCCCAAAACAGCTTGTGTAAGAGGAAGAGGAGTCATGCGCGCCAGAAGCGGGCAGCGTGTCTTAGAACGAGCTGCGCATTCTTAATGTTGACGGCTGTGCTTTGTGTCCAGCAGGACCGCCGTTCGCGTGCATTTTCAGAGGCAGAGAAGCTTAAGTTAGTAACAACAACCACTGTGGGTTGGTTTACCACAGTCAATCTGTTACCTCCACGTGGGTCTGAATTCATCCACAGCGTGGAAACGTCTCAGCTTCAGGATGATCATTTCATGGAGCTCCTGCAGGAATATTTCCAGCCTTGAGTAGACAAGGAAGTTGTTGAGGATCTTGGCAATCTCTGGACTGAGCTCAGCTTTGTAGTCTGCACTGACGTCTACAAAAGGATCCTAAAAATGCAGTGAGGGGAAAAAAAAAAGAACACCAACCAACCATATGCATTTGAGCAACTTAATTTAGAGAAGAGCAAACAGCTGATTAGATGCTGAAGTTATTGGTGTACTTACTCTTTTGAGGCGCAGAAGCTGCTCAGATTTGCGGGTAGAGAGAAGTTGCCACAGGGCTATGTTGTGCTTTAGGTGGCATCGTCTAAGGGCCTGAAAGAAAAAAGAACACATAAACAGAGTGAAACTGGATGTAAGGAATGTATTTAGGAACCTGTCCACACCCCGCCGTGCCCGTGCAGGTCAAAACTGCAGAGGAGCACAAGCGCAGAGGGCGGTCAGCAGGGAGTTCATTGAGCCCTTTTAACCTGGGTGTAGAAGCCTGTCTGCAATAGGCTTCTCTCCCCCTCCTCCCCATTTTGCCGGTAATCCATCTTTTTGGTGTCATGAAAGGGAGTGGGAAAGTGATAGGGCTATGTCACACATACCTGTCCTAACAGTGCCTGTGCCCCCTTCTCAGTAAATGGGCTCTTGTCACACATCGTTAGGAGATAAAACCTTCTCTTATCACCACTTTCAAGAGGTAAAGGGGTATTTTCAATCCTGCTCAGCATCAGGCAAGCCAGTGCCACTGAAAGCTGACTCTGAATAACTCAAAGTCCTCCCTTTTCTCAGTTCTAGCATTGCAACTAATTACGCTGACACTCCGCTGAGAATTCTCCTTCCTGTGCTGACAGAAGAGCGTGGATCTGCAGAGAAGAGCTCAGCCTTCTGTGCATCCTGCACCTGACCTTTCTGGAGGGTTTTGCAAGAACCTGCTGAGCATCACAAGCTATCAGATGCTCCCACCTTGCAAACGCTGGTTGCAGAGGAAGAGAAAATTTCCCCCTCCCGGCTGCTTTGAATACGGTGGGGAGGGAATTCTATCACATACCTTTACAAGCTGAACTTTTGCTGGGCTTGGAGATTAGGCTGGCTGGATTTAGTATAAAACGGTGCAGATTTTATCCTGTAAGAACAAGAGCTTTGCTCTCAGGACTCACCTGCAGTACGTGAGGGTTTGCCTGATCACCCATCTGCAGAACTTTTTCTATGTAGTCTGTCAGGAGCATTTCAGCATTCTCTCCAGCCATGGCCAGGAATCCCAAGGTAATTTCAGTGATGGACAGAGCATCGCAGACATCGCTGTAAGACTGCAGTTCCCCACTGATCGTGTTCATCACAGAACTGGGGAGAGCACTCTGAAAACCGTGAAATCAAAGCAGTTGCTAGATTAGATTAGATTAGTTTAGAGCCATTCCTTATTGCTGCTCAAGTTGCTAAAGTCACAGAAGATGGCAGAGCCCCAGACTTAGGAAACCGAAAATGCTCAGCTATATCCCTGTCCTTCATAAAGCCTGACTGACAAAAGAAGGCCAGTTTGCACATATTCAAGGCACGCTGACAGATTAGCGGACAAGCCTTCAGCGCTCAGATGAACAAGGCAAGTGACAGAAGACAAGCCTGATGTTTCTTGGGATGTCAGGGGTTGCATGCTCGCCCTGTTTCCTCCAATGCAGGAACCCACCTGGTCCAGCTTATTTCTGACGTCATTAAACAGCTGTTCGTAATTCCGATCATGTCTGTACACGAGCGCAGGTATTCCCTGTCAGGAAAGAAACCCATGGTTGTAAAGCTTTGGTAACATTGCTAAGCCTGCTACAGTGCATGCCTGGCTGCAGCAAACACTGCAGGGCTCCAACATCAGCCAAGAAGCTGTCTGCAGAAAGCACAGCTAGCTGCCTTGTCCTACCGTTAGGGTGATGAGTGGCTTCCCCTGCAGGAACTTGCTGATGACTTGCTGCTGGATCCTCTCCAGATCAAAGTCCTGCAACGTCTCCCCTCCCTTCTCCATGCTGTACTGGCAGTTGGACAGGATCAGAGGAATCAGGTCTCTCTCAACCTCATAACTGATCAGGTGCAGGTCAGCCACTTCTGACGGACTGATCAAGTACCTGCAGAAGAGAAAACAGTCTCCATTTAGAGCGAGAAGCCTTTATGAAGCAGGGAAAGCCAATTGTGTGGTAGCAGGTAATAAAACAGAGCCAGAAAAGGCCTAGCTGGAATAGCAACGTACCTATCATCTTCTTTGATGTGCTTGTTCACCGAGTGGATCAGGTCATTGTGCAGACCGATGAGATAGCTGGCTAAGGCTGTGGAGCAGAGGCCCAGCCCCTGTCGACGTGGCAGAAGGACCTCAAGCTTGCTGTCCAGGGTCAGTTCAGCATCACAGTAACCTTTAGGAAGCTTAATTTCCCCTGAAATAAAAGGCAGAGAGGACTGCTTGAGGTGGCCCAGAGCCAGCCCACCATGAGCAAGCCTCTCTGGAGCTGACCCAGGTCAGGAGAAAGTATACAACCTGAAAAAAGCAGTGCTCTTTCCATTACCTATAAGCACTAAAGGAATCAAGTTCAGATGAGAATACCATGAGAGGGCAACAAATTCTTCCACTTGCACCTAGATCTTCTCAAACCTTTAACAGCCAAGGTCAGTTTTGAGGATACATCTCAGCATCACTGATGGGAGGAACCGGAACGGTCAAAGCGTAGTAGCACAGCAGCACTGTCTGACAGCTAGCAAGCCCTTGCCTCCATCACCCTCAAAACAACAAAGGGAAAGAAAGGCATTCACCGTTGCTGTCCAGCGAGCTTCTCAGCTTGTTCCAAACAGACAGAAACACATTCACTCTCCTCTGTAACAGGTCCCTCATCACATCTGAGGAATAACAGAAAGACGAGTCCTTGAAACACCTTTTACTGGCAACACCATGAAACTCCGTAATATAAGAATTTTCAATGCACGCCACTGAACTCTAGGCAACTATTCAAACAGATCAAGAGAGATAAATAGACATTAAACATTTTTTTAATGTTATCAAATTGAGTCATTTGCTCAGTTTGTTTATATTCGTCCATTATCGTCTGCTACTGGCCCAGGCTACAAGGCTGGATGGATCCTTGGTCTGATTCAGCATGACCTTTAAGTACTTTTCCATAAGTACTTAAAACCAGAAGTAATTGTAGTTAAGTACAATTGAAGGCGTTGCCACAACATGTCTGTATGCTGCTCGTGAATGGAAGGGAAGAACACCTATTCCACCTCTTAGGCAGGCCCTACTCTAGGGCAAAGCTTAAAAATTCAACATACCCACTGCTGCATTCAGCGATTTATCTGGCCTGTCTCTGAGCGGAGTCCCCACCCCTTGTGGACCACCCTCCTGTGCTTACTTCTCTTTAAAGCCATCTGACAACTTTTCTAAGCAGAACCCCATGGTCAAGGTCTCCTGTTCATTTGGATGGGAGATAAAAGGAAAATATGAGCGCTTAAGATTGCAAGCTCAAGAGAGATTTTCACTTTTGTTTTCAACTGGACTGTCCAGTGCTTTTTGTTTTACTAATTACAGTTTTGGCACAGTCTTCTCACCTGAGAGGGGTTCATTGAGGAAGTTTCTGATCGAGCAGTGCTTGACATCAGCGGTGTTCTGAAATCGCCTCACCAAGTCTCTCTGCAGCGCCAGAATCTCTGGTAAGAACTTAACCAGCCTCAGCTCTGTCTCCTGGAAGAGGAAAGGGGGCCTATGAGTAAGGTTCTCCTTGGACAAATCAGTTTTGAATACTTTCATGGAATTACTTTTTAAATGTTTAAAAGAAAAAAAAAAAAAAGTATTTTACACTTGCAGTTCTCAAGATTATAGAAAGTTATGAGAATAACGACACTGTATAATCAAACTTGGTTCAGTCCTGGACAACTGGCTCTAGGTGACCATGCCTGAGTTGGGGCTGGGCCAGATGACCCCCAGAGGCCCCCTCCAACCTCAACCAGTCTGTGAGCTGGTCTCAGAACACTGCAGCCTCTCACCCCTGTGTCACACCCACCTTCTGCAGAAACTTCCAAAGGACAGGGACGGTGTCCTTGGCATTCTTTTGCTGGACTACATGGCCCAGGTTCTCCACTGAAATCCTCTTTCGGCAGCTCCACATCTTCGAATGATGTATGTGACTGTCCTTTGGCAGCTGGGACAGGAAAGTGGCTGGGTCACCGTACACTATTTTCACTACTGGATTGGAAGAAATTCTCTCATCCTCTTGTATTTGTCTGTTTAACTTCAGAAGTTTTTTATCCAAATCCTGCATTAAAGAAAAAAAACCCCACATATATATCAGAATTGGCATTGTCCTGCCATGTTGAACCTCCACTAGAGCATATTTCCATGATAGCTTGATGACCAATCAACACAGAAATACGTCAAAGCAGAAGATTAACTGCTAGGGAAGGCATGTACAACACATACTGAAGACAGCTCTTTATACCACAGAGTTATTCTTTGTTCTCCAACTCATCCAACTCACAGCTCTTCCATTCCTGAGATCTTGTATATGGGGGAAAAAAACCACAGACAGGATTCATTTGGGGTAACCATATGCTCACTTGGGCAAATACTTTCAACTGAGCTAAGACATTTCTGCTTTTCCAGCTATACAAAATCACCATAGCACAACTCTAGTCTCAAATACTCATTTCCACAGGTAGAATAAAGTTTGCTGACCCTTACAAATCAAAGGTAACCTGCAGTTGTATCATAGATGGCTTGGCTTCAGGAATAGCTGGGTGAAGTGTAGCACAGATGTTACAGCAGGTCAGATTTCCAGATAAGTGGGTTTTGAACTGCTCAGCTACTGAAATTTTATACAGCAAATTTCTCACCTCCAATTCAGGAACAATAATTGTGTTTGCAACAATTGCTTCCCATTTGTTTCTCTTCTGCTTGGTGGAGAGCACATCAAACTGAACTGGCCCTGCAACAGAAATATTTAGTCTCTTACATCCACAATATTTCAGTTAAAAGAAAGCACAGATTCTTTAAGCTTCCAGATGTGACATCCTTGCAAGTTAGCACGACGAGCCAAGAGCAGTTACAGAAGTCCTAGAAGCTAAACGAGTATTTTAGTCTAGCTGGAAGCTGTCGTCCAAACCAGCACACAGTGATTGCAGGTTTTCAGAAGCTTCAGTCCAGCCGTTCATTTGAATGATGTGGACATTTATACAACTCGTTCATGATCCCAGAAAGGTTAAACAAGTTGTCCAAGGTCAGATCATGATCAATGACAGACCAAAGAGCAGAGCTTGGAATACTGATTTGTGCTGTCACACATTAAAAATAGGGCTTACATATAACTGCCTCTGTGACACAATGACTCATGTTATCTTAAGCACCAGATTCTACCGTGAACCATACTCTGCCATCCCTCTTCTACCAAATAGCTTCTTGGTAGTCATTTGGAGGGCAGTACATAGATTACACACAGCATGAGCTTCTGTGCTTTGAGTAGTACCTGCTGTGCTTTGAGCAGTACCTCTGCTTGTGAGCCGAAAGGTCTGTCAACGTGTTATGAGGCTATTCAATAATTCCTTTTCAGAATTATGCACCAAACCTTGCAAACCCCACATACTCAACTGAAAGAGAAGTAAACAGACAAAAATTCTTCACTCCCTACAGTAAGAAACAAGCCTCGAATTTCTGGATCTTCCTCATCAGCTCAGCTATTGCCCGTTGGAAACAGTCTGCTAGCACAGAAGCTAACTAACTGCTGCCCTTAAAATGCTGATATAGTTTGCAGATCTGATATGGCAGGTAGTTTTGCTTACACTGGCCTGGGTGCTGATGGGGGTCCTTGAGGAGGCTGCTGAGGACAAGATGAAGGATATTGATAGTCTCATCCACACTCTTCCCCAGAATTTTTGTCAGCTGTGCCAAGTCCTCCTGAATATGCTGCTGCAGGAAACTCACCGAGTTGTCCACCGGTGGCTTGATAATCTTTTGCAATGACTAAAGAGAAACAAAAGGGAAGAATGAACATAGCCAACAACGTCCAGTTCAAGCACAAGGCATGCAAAGCTACAGCCTTACCAGAAAGTCTCAACTCTGTCCTATAGGATTCCTAGCACTTAAACAAATAAAGGTAGGGGTGTGTGTATATGTGTGCATGCAAGTGCAGGAAGGAACCAAAATCACTCCTGGGCAATGACGGAAGTGAATTTGAGTCTTGACTCTTGAAAGACTGCCTAGTTACTTTGCAATATGATGAAACGGACCAGCATCACACAAAGCTTTCGCTGCATTTCATCTGGCCACTTGGAACTCTTATTGGAAGATACCTGAGGATCACTTGTGGCTCCCAGCAACATTGTCAAATGTGTGAGCAAGCGTATCAGCGTGAAGACAACAGGGGACATGGCCCGATCAGACACTCCCATTGTTTTTCTGTGTTGTGCATCTCCAAGTACGTGGCCAGTTTGTGTTCTGTCTTCATTACTCCTGTTGGAGAGGGTATATATATAGTAATTTTTTGCCTTGACAAAACAGACACAAGAGATGTCTTTGATACCCAGTAATGTCTTATTGACCCATAAGTTCTTTGAATTCCATGAAAGCTACAGGGAATGAGGGCTTCCACTAAGTTTCGTACACAAATAAGCCAATTAGCTTGGTTTTGCTGGCTGATTACTCTTCCTTGGACATCTCTTCCTAATACATTTTCTAAGAAAGACGCGATGTCCAGCCCTGTAGGGCAAGATTAGCCAGCTCCATGCTGGATAGGCGAGAAACCACTGCTGTCAGAATTAGTAACTAACAGTCTTACACAGGGGCAGTAAGTACTAATCCAGAGCATCGAGGCAGAGGGAGCACAAGTTCTAGTTACTGGAGCTCTGGCAGATGTTCTTCAGTCATGCTGATCCATCTAAGAAAACATTGCCTGTTGCTATATTTTGGTGTAGAACCACATCATCTATATCAGCTTGGATGAGCAGGGAGATGAAAAATCCTAAATCAGCAGCTTGACAAGATGTTATTTTAAGGCAGTCACTGCAAAGTCAGAGTTATACCAACACTGCTAACAGCTGAGCCTCGCCCCCTCAGAGGCCAATGTCTGAGCTAACGGGGAACCCCACATGACACCGTTCAGGTAGCAGCATGAAGTGGTTGGCACCTTTTGCCCTGAAAGCAGGACAGGCAAGTCCTACATCATTTAGCACAGAAAAGGTTAATGAATCAAAGCATACCGTAATTCTTGAAAGCCAGGCAGTGATTTATGCTGTTGCCCTCCAACTGGGGCACCACAGTCAAGGCAGCGGCTGGTTTCCATGGGGCGGCCACACTACCAAAAAGCAAAACAAGAAGACAGAACTCCACAGTAAGAGCCTCTCCAGCAGAGAAAGAGAATGAAACAAAAATCCAAGCTGTAACGGGTTAATTCAAAAACTGCTATATACTGGGCAAAGGACCTCTAGCTCTCTTGCTTCCTAGATTTATGGTATAAGCTGTGTTACAGCTATTCTGAATTTTACATTACAGTGACAAAATGATTAAGAATACAGAGTCTAGAAAATGAACTGCTGTGCAACAGAACATTAAAACCAGTAAACAAAATAAAACAGTTTATTGTTGAAAACACCACCTGCTTAAAACCCCACCAGTCTCAAATTCTTACCTCTCCTACAGTGCAGGCGTGGCCATTTGGACATGCTATCAAAAAAGAGAAACAAACCGGACAGTATTATAAGACAGACTTTTATGAAGCCCCTATTATTTCCTTTCATAGGTGCCACCATCTTGGAGCAAGGCATATGCTTTAAGATCTAATGAAAAGCACTGACAATCCCAAAACTCAAAGGGGTGGCAGGCTCACATAGGAACTAGAGAAGTTTTCAGTGATTCTCTCTTCACAAACAAGGAATGGAAGCCTAAAAGATTCTGCTGCTGAGTACCAAATGGGCTGGTAAGCACAAACGCTCCCGCCCTGGGATTCCCAGTCTGCAGTAAGATCCTGCTGCGGACAGCAGAGAACTGAAAGCTGGCCAGGGAGGTGGCAAAGCGCTCCTCTTCTGCTCACACCACTTAACATGGCCAGAAGTGACAGGACAGGTCTTCTGCACTCTCAAACTTTGTAAACAGCTATAAGCTTGAGATTAAACAGAAGCTCGATGCACTTCGGTGCATTACCCACATAAACTGCAGCTACAAATCTTAATTTACAAAGGACGACTCATGCTGAGAAGAGAAGTGTGTCTGTCCTCACATTTGGAACAGTATCAGTCAAAAACCAAGGACTATCCTTCCGTTTCTTTCACAGTCAGGCAAGAGCACTTACTGTACCAGCGGAGAGTGGCCATCCCTTGCCAGGCTCTCGCCTGAGCCGTTACATCTTCTGGCATTGTAGGCAGAAAAGAGTGCTAAGGAGGAAAAAGCAAAAAAAGGTGACAAATGAATATATAAATCAGTTCTTTTCTGTAGCAATTGCTCACTGGTTCCTTATTCATGATGGGGAACAAGAGATATCTGAAAGCAGAGGTCATACAGATGATGTACATGCAAGTTTTCAAATTCTGCCTTTGAAAATCCACTCTTAAGAACTACCAATATTGTTAAGACTTGCATGTGTACTCTCTAGAGATCCTGAACTGGATTCCTCTTGGGGTGGCCTCATGCACCCTGGTGTGTACCAGCCCATTTCCTTACGCCTTGGTTAGCCAGAAGTAGAGCAGCAGATCCCTCCACCCTGACTCAGCCTAGAGCTCCCCAAGCCATTATCCTCTAGAGCACACAGGTCTCCACAGTCTGACCTGCCAGCTGCTTTTGGACTTGCTCTCAAACATCAGCAAAAGTATTTGCCTGGTACTGCTCAGGATGCAGAGGTACCTTAAAAAGGTACCAGTCCAGAGCTTGTTGTTGCACTAATTAATCCCAACACTGAAATAGCCATCCAGCAGGTACATGCAAGAACTCGCAGTGTGCTGAATTGCCACCCGAGTTAAATCTCTTTACCTCCATGGTGTGCGGACAGAACGCCAGATTCTGCAGGGGCTGCAGGACAGGGTTCTGCCCACACAGCAAGACAGCTGCAGTATGAACGGCCATTTCAATCAGTGCTCCATTGCGGCTGAAACTTTGGGGATCCACTGTCAGAGATGGCAGGGCATTCATCACAAGAGAAGTTGCAAAGTGCTGCAAGTCTGGAGAACTGAGGGCCTGGGAGCTCTGGATGAACCCAGTCATAGCATCTGTTTGCTGAAAGCACATATGTAAAAGAAATAAAATCAGCATGCTACTGCCCACCAGTTGGAGAGGACTATCAGCTGCTTCTCATGCTATGTTGCCCCTGCTTTGAAAACACTTCCATTCTGCTCTGATCAGGACGTAACCATATCTAGGGCAGAAGAACAAAAGGCTCTTCCCAAGTCTCATTCATCCTTATCAATGAAGCATGTTTGTCACGAGCTTCCAAAGTGAAGTATCCTACCTGCTGTTTGGGATGAAGACTTGAGTCGCTCGCGCCATACAGGGCAGTGACCTCTCTGAAAATAGCCAGGAGCAGATGGACAGGCTGTACAGCCGAGGAGCTGCTGGATGCCTAGAAAAGAAGGACTGATGATACGGTGGCGAAGAGGCAGTAATTGTCACAGCTGAAGTTTGACAAGGTCTCAGCTGGTTACTGGATATGCAGGCTTCAGCAGCTCTGTGGTAAAGCTCTCCCCACCCATGAAAGGGCATAGTCCAGAAATGGCTGTTCAAGCCATAAATAAATGAGTAATCTGACAACACTCCAGCTGATTGAGGGTTTTACACCAGAAAGCTCTCCAGTATTTTATTCTTCTAACATCCAGTTGGAATTGCAATCTTACCAGGCAGCAACCTGTACATGCCTGCCTCCGAATCAAATCAACACGAAAGTGGAAAAAAAAAAAATAGATGGCACAGGGACATTCAAAGGCACATTGCTTGCAAACTTCTTCCTGAAGATTCTCATATACCAAGTACATATTGGAAAAAGGCTGCAATTACACAGAAATCACCTGCTTGATTTTGGCATGGCAAGACACAAGGCTAGGCAGATATGGGCAGGCAGGGAGGGGGCATAAAGCTTTTTTGAATATCTGCCTACTCTCCAGTCAGTTGGCTACAAGGTGCCTGTATTCCTTACTGTAACACAAACTGCTGCGACAGATTACAATGGGAAAAAAGCAAGATGAGGCAACCAGCAGAAATAACCTCAGAGTTACATATGCTAGAACACAGGTGAGAAAGCAAAGCAAATATCTGTGTGCCTGCCAGGACAAGCCACCATAACTTCCAAGCAAATGCAACCCAGGCATCTCCACTGGAAGAGGTGCTGCCAACAGGACCACACAAAGCTTAAACACTGGCCATCCAGAACCCACAATAGGATTACATCGAGGAGAGTGTGCCCTACCTTCTCTGCCTCTAGAAGACCCTCAATCTGACACTCAATCATGGCTTTCCCCACAGCATCACGCAGGACTCTGTAATTCTCGCCACACGTCAGGTAACGATCGATGTGATTAGACTGGCTGTTCCGTACCTACAAAGGGAAAAGCCCATGGTGAGCACTGGGGACATTAACCAGCCCCTGCACAAGGCACAATCTCCTCTTCCTCCCAACAGCTGTGGCATTTCAGCCTTCACAAAGAGACAGCCAGCAGGCGTGGCAACCCAAATGGCTTCTCACTGCCGTAAGAGACTCTAGTCAATAGAGAGCGAGGATAAATCATCTTCACAACCACTCCCACTGTGGTGAGTCCCCCAAGGGCCAAGCAACAGTAGAAATGCCCCAAAGAAGCACAAACTGAAGACTAAGAGGAGACCAGAGCCATCTCCAAGGAGACACCTCTTTACCTGTTGCAGAATTTCCACTGGGAACACCCAGTTAAATTGTGTCTCTGTGACAAGCTTCTGAGCAAATTCTATCCCATACTGACTAGCAATTTTCCGGACTAGGTAAACACGATGCCAGTTGTTCTTGGTGAGGCTACAGAACACCCTCACATTTTCCAGGTAATGCTGCTTCTCCTCTACCTGGTCTTGCTCTAGAGGGAAAAAAAGAAAGAGAAAAAAAATGTAAAACCATATCCTACCTTGTAAAACTTTTCTGTCAGCACTAGCTGTAGCACGAAGCTCCTTTTACTGGTACTGACTAACTACACAGGAGAGCTTGAGAGCCCTCTTTTCCTCAGATGCTTATCTAGAGTGTTTCCTCAGTTGGATTTTAGGCAGTGATTCATTTCTTTGACAGGGGCTGACATATTCTGCTTCCACTTCCTTTTCTCAGGGAGAAGTTGTCTCATTTACTGGTAATTCATTCTCAGAGCTCTTCAATCTTGCTTAGGAACAGCTTTCCATTGTCTCAACTGCCAAGGTGATGGTACGTCCCAAGAACGACCTCCTGGGATGCGTTTTGCTAGCCTGACATCCTCGATGGAAGGGCTGGACACTGCAGTCCCTTGGAACTAGTTACATTACCGCACTTTGATGCTTTAGACTGTGTAAGTTTCTGAGACTCTCCACACACTGTTCTCCTTTATTGGGTCAGCAAATTAGCTCAAAACTTCTTTTACTCATTTTTTTGGAAGTATCTCTTCATCCTTTTTACCTGCGCAGAACTCTCATTCATATAAAACAATAAGCCTTACAACAGTCGTGTATCTGAGGCATCATTTATACTCGATTAGTTTATTCAAGTTCAATCTAGTTGGTCCAAAAGAAAATTTCATTGTTAGCATCTGGAGGATAAAATAAAGGCGCAACTGCTGTATAACTACACCCTAGGGGTTCACTGGCACAGCCTTGCTACGAGTTATAAAGCACTTCTAATACGTGCTAAAGAGGACAAATAATGACTGACCCTCCTAAGGAAATAGAAAAGAAAAAAGCTGATGCGCTCATTCTTGGCCATGAGTCAAAACCACTTCTAGCACAGCACGGGTGCACTGGCTGTGTCCAGCCCATCCCCTGTGGTGACTTTGCTCTGTATACAGCATTTCCGTTTGGTAGCAGAATAATTAGACTTACCTGTGCGCTCATGCAAGTCGAAGAGCAGCTCTGCAGCCTTACTCAGGTACAAGCGAACCTTGGCTACTGCCTGCAGATAGTCCACGGATGATTCCTGAGGAGTTTCTCCATTGTTCTTTGGGAGATAGTTCTCTGGAAAGCCTCTGTCTCTGGGCAGATAGTTTATATGCTCATATCCAAGGCTGCCCTCAGACTTTTCACACATAGAATCCTAAATACAGGCCAGAATATTGCATGAGTGGCTGAACCACTTAAAGCAGATGTCCTGTGCTTTGGTACTTTACATCTCCAGCGCATCCACACTGCAGTAAGCCCATTAAACTTACATGTGTCTCACAGCACCCTCCACCCCAATGCCATTAGCTCCTCCCTGGGATCTCTCTGGTGCTCATCCTAAACCTCTGCCACAGCACCAAACACCTTCTTCAGCAATACGCCCAAGCCTTCCCCAATTTTTCCGAAGCATGTAGCTGAGCAAGATTGTTATGAGCATGCTGACTGGCCACACACATGCTGAAACACACATCACATCTTCCAAGATGCCAAGCTCTGCCTTTCCTTCCTTTAGCAAGGATATAAATTTCGAACTTCTCTGAAGTCTCCACATAAGAAATGAAACCTCTACCCTGCTGTCAAGTTTGTTTAAAGTTGTCCAAAGCATTAGAAGTTATGCAAGGGGAGGAAAGGGAACAGCCCAAACAGCATAATAGCCTAAAGCTCTGCAAACAAAACGGTGTCTGTGAAAACAAGAAAGTAGTCCAGTAGTGGACTACTGCAACTAGAATCCCCCCGCTTGCTGCACTCCTGTGTCAGAGTTTGAGTCTTATCGGGCCTCATTTAACACTCAGACACCCGTCCAAGTTGTCCAGGAGAAAGAAGAGTGCTGCAAACACACACAAGCCTCACCTCGAAAAGCAAGGCTAGTTACTGGAGAGCAGATTCTGACCAGGTGACCCAATATAATCTTCCTTTTGGGCTTTCTAGTTGGGCAGTAGTTATATGCACAATAAGCTTGCCTAAAATTGCAGAAGGATTTCTGTTCTTGACTTTATTCTTCCTGCAACAGTTTTATTGCCCAGCTCTTACCTACACAGCACTCTTACCTCTAAGCAGTTGACAAAAAGCAAGTAGAGTTCTTTTTTATCATTTTTCTCTAGGATCTCGTTGTGCTCTACCCGGGACAGGTAGTGTTGCACATCATTTTTCACTTCATTGAAGCTACAGGAGAAAGAAACACCCCCTTACCACAACTGCAATACTGACGGCTACTGCTTATGTTCTAAATCAGGACTGAGCTACTGGCTATGTCCACGTGACAGGTGGGGTCACTCTGGATCCATCTGGAAGATGCAAAGCAAGTGTGCCATCTTTGGCCAGATGTCACCTAGCTTCACGCTCTGAGCTAGGCTTTTAGCATCATCAACAATGCCAAATTAGCATTCCTAGGGTGTAAGTCATCTGATCTATTTGAGGCATCTGGTTTAGGAGATGATCACACTTGAGAAATGGCTTTCTGTGCACTGACTGCGAATGGAGGCTGGAGGAGCTCGTGTGAATGGAGAGGCGTGCAAGAACCTGTACGCATACAAAACAGCATTCTTGATTAAATGTCTGTGGATAAGGAGTATTGTCTTGCTGATCTAAAGCATATCAATTTGTCAGCTATCTTTAGGTTACTCGAGCCACTCATGATCAGCACAGGTTTAGGTTAAGAATAGCTAGGTAATCTTCAGCAAAGACCAGTTAGGTACTTCAACACAAGCTACGTGCAAGCCAGCCAAGTTGAATAATTAATACAACGGCACAGGATAAATTTCACCTGTAATGATTCAAATTGAGCTAATAGTATGAAGTGAGGAGAACAATCAGATTGGTCTGATGAGGTCATGCAAAACAAAGCTGAACCATCTCCTAGGGTAACATCAATCAGTTGTCTGACTGTGCTCACCTGTACTTCAAGAGGAGCTTCAGCATTACTGAGCGGATAACGGGAGTTTCATCTACCTCATCATTAAATGGGGACAGAAATTTTGTGTAGGTATCAGGATGACCTGTGGAGATGAGAAAAAGGCAAGTTTGGCAGGTGAGAGAAAGTGGCAAGAGAACCAGCTCCACGAGGCTGAGCGTCAGGATGAAGTGAGCTCACCTGAACCTTTCAGGAGGCTTCTGTGAACAAACAGCAGATTAAGGAGCTCTTGGATCACCTCTGCATCAGGGGGTTCATTGTCCTTGAAGCACATGGTAGTGATCACATCTATGAAGAAATTATTGCATCTCTGCCGGAACATGGCATTTCTTGCTATGGCATCTCTGGGGGAAGGGTGAAAAGCATTAGGATAAATACAGAGCCACTTCAGTAATGGATGAAGCAAAGCAGACCAAGGCAAGAGCGACCAAGGTGAGGCACTTTTCCAGCTTTCCAAAGGGCTGGATTTGTGCAACACGTCAGTATTGTTGTCTGCAAAGGCTGTATCACATTGACAACCAAGATCACAAATGGCAATGTGAAGCCAGATATATTTACGAAGAGTTTTTGCTAAGCTATCACAAAGCGATCCAAGGTGTCAAGCAGTTCCCTTGTCAGATTCAGCCACCGACAGTGCTTTGGCTTCGCAGGGTTTTGTGACTACAGTTTTCTTACAGGGGCCAAGGCAACAACCTCCCTTCTTTTGAAACAACAAACAGAAAACATACAGGACCTGTTCCAGTTCCAGAAAGAGCAGAAGAGAGTTCCCTGCACCCATTCTGCTTGTGGTGACAACCTCAGAGGTGCGAATCAGAATTTCCTCATGTAACTGGCCCCACTGCAATGCTTCCACCTTGGGCAGGGCGGAGTACCTGAGCTCCACGGAGACATTCAGATCAACATCCCCCACAGCAACTCTGCAGTATGGACAATGCATCTGGGCTGGTACTAGCCACATTCTGATGCACTTCTGACAGAACATGTGGTAGCAAGGCAGGCAGACTGGATCCTTGGGCTCTCCTAGGCAGATCGGACATGACATCAGGCCGTATCTGTAATTCAGAAACAGCAATGAATGCAATTGCTTCAATGTCGTCTCACCAAACGCCTTTAATAAGATGTTCGTCAGCAGCCAGACCAAGAGGAGGTAATGTAAGACCTGCTGGCTAACTGCTTAGCTTCAGGGTGCAGAATAAAATGGAAGTTATTGCTCTCCATTTGGCTTTCATTACATTGTACGCAGCACTGCCTGACGCCCGGAAATACGCTGGCAACACAGGCAATATTCCTACTGGACCCTGCGACTTGTCTCAGTGTCACTACCTGTAGAGCCTGTTGCTGACTTCATTCTTACATTCGCACAGTACTTTCATCACTGCAACAAAAGTTGGATGAGTCTTCATGTCTGAATCGTGCTGAAAACACTGCAGAGGAAAAGGACAAAGCTGAATGACTCAGCTCTAGTACCCGAGACAAAAATTCACATAAACAGCAGAAGCAAACAGGGAACATCTTTGCTTACCTTGGCAAGAAGCAAAGTATATTTTTTCACTAAATTCTCAAATTCTGGCATCAGAGTGTCGATGCCAAGCAACACATGTTCTACAAAGAGAGACATGGAGAAAATGCGGTTCCAGCAGACTCTGTGGGAAGGAAAGCGTGATTTCAAAAAGGACCATTACAAGCTGAGAGCATGAATGGAAGTGCAGTATCAGGTGTGCCTAAGGATCTCACTGCTTTTCATGCTCACCACTACAGCCCTTGTGTACTTCTCACGCAACTTTGTGCCTTCCCCGTTTGGTTATCAGCCCTGCTTTTTGTCAAGGAGAAAACACATAACAGCACCTAACACAGCGAGCTTATGGCATAGGACTCTGTCCTGTAGGCAGCACTGCAGCAGAATTAAGACCACTGCAAAGACCTTCTCACAACTCTAAATTCTGTATCATAGGAAGTAATTCTAAAAAATAATAATAATCACAATTAACTGAACTTTCTTCACTTCGGTTAAACAAAACAAGGTCTGTGAGAAACCAGGATAGCTCTCTGGACTTGTCTTCCAAGAGACAAGACTCAGTCTTAGGCGCAATGAAGTTCCCAATCTCTCACAGTCTTTACAACACATGGGATTAAGTGGGGAGACACTGCTGGTTGACAGGAACCTAATGGAAGTTTTACATACCCCCTGATCCCAGCTCGAATGCACTGGCTGATACTGCTACATTTAGAGGGAGAATCTACATCAGATGAGGAAAAAAACCAATCTGGTTCTTGGTGCTTGGTATGTAATTGAGCCTAGTAGGAACCTGGAAAAGTTTGCAGAGTCTTCATCTGAGAAAAGCAACACCAGAACAGCTTTCAGCCTGTACTAATATTCTTACTAACAGCAAGGCAAAAGAACAAGATTGTGAGCAGATCTGTGGTACGTACTCGAGTTCTTTTAGCAGCTGATGGCACCGACTCCCACTCCTCTGTAAATCCTTCTCTTTACAAAGAAACTCAATGGGCATACGAAGACTCTTCACCTTCTGGAGCCAGATCTCTGGACGGGCTGTCTGCACTTGATTCTCCAGCTCTTCAGCACATACCATTGCAGCTAACACATCTAAAACCTACACACACACACAAGGTGTAAATATAACTCAACAATTGCATTTCAGAATTATTTACAAACCTTGTGCTCTCAATCTGGTTTGCTATAGCATGTGTTGTACTGAATAACATTCCACCTGATTATCTTAAGCTCTGGAATTCTCATGCTCATGGCTCGGATCGCTACCACATCCTATTAACTGATGCAAAAGCAGGGCAAACTATTTTAAATCCCACTAGTAAGAATGACAACATAGCAGATCCTGACCAAGCTCGTGCTTCCCACTTTACTGCTGCTGAAATCAAAAGGAGACCGAATACTAATTAATTCAGTGAAGACAGAGCTCCCTGCTAGGGCTGAGGATCACCAAATGCCTGGCAGTGACTCTACCATCTCCGTATGTGGTATTCCATATCCTTCCTGGTTAACAAGGTAGTCAGCCGCACAGGGGTGTACAGCCAGGATCCTCGAAAAGTTCTGCAGGCGACGCTTGAACTGATTGTATCCAAGGTGGACCCAAGGCAAGGACGGCACCGTCTCCTCTCTTCTGGGAGATGTTGCCTTCCATTCCTCTATGCAGGATAAGAATGCAATTCGCAGGCACTGAAAGTTTAAAAAAGTTAAAATTGAAATTAAAAAATAACTTGTATAATTCATTTTGTGCTGCAAATCCTAGCAAAATTCTCAGAAAGAAGAGAATCCGTACTTTGCAAATATAGCCTTAAATGATGTGTTAATTTTTATAGGAAGTACCCCCTATGGAAGTACTTTTTCTGAGTAAGGTCTCAGCAATTTGGCAGCCATTCAATGCCAAATGCATCTGCTTTGTAGCGACCTTGCTGTTAGTCTGTCTCGGAAGGGGATTTTGTCCAAGGCGGCAAGACTGATAGACAAGGGCATGTTCACAGGCGTCATACTCTTCTCTCCACCCAAAGGGTGCCCAGCTCTTGTTCCAGACACTGACCTGCAGCTCCTCTAGGGAGGAGACAGCAATAGTCAAGACGATAAAGTCTGTGATATAGCACTGGAAGAGCATCTGCCTTTCTTCCTCAGTCAGAGCAGAGATAAATTTTCCCAGTGCCGTCTTCTGGAAGATATCCACAAACTTCTCAGACTGGTCTGGAAAATGAGAATGCAGAGACAAGCTGAATATTAGGAGGAGGCTGGGTTTGACACAGCTTCTGTGCTAAACAGACTGACAGCTAATTCATCACTGATGCCTACAGCACTCCCCTCATTCAGAGCACTAACGAGGGATTTGAGGCCAGGCCACCTCAGCCCAGGCACCAGTGTCATATTTAAGGAGTCTCATCTCGTAATTAACTCCTGGCATTTCCACAGCATTTTGAATACAAGGGCACAGAATATGTGAGAAAGACAAATAATGAGAAACACAAAGAAAAGCTGGTTGCACAAAGCTCTGCTGGCTCATATGAGCACAGAGGGATTGAAGGTGACTCTGGGGTCACAGAAAGGTAGAGACATGGCAGCAACAAACCGGAGTCTACAGGGCAGGTGGATGGAGATGCTCTGCGTCACGAGCTCAAGCCAGGCTCTCACCTTCAGTGTTTTGGATGTATTGAGCTTCCAGCCACATCTCATCCAAGTACTCCTTTATCCTCCAGCTGAAAGGCAGCTCATTCCCCACACCAGCAGACACCATCATGTTGTTCTGCACCAGAATTATCTCTGGCTGAGAGCTAGGAGATTAAAAGGTCATTAATACAGCGGGCTTTTGCCTGGGAAACACATTCAGACAACAGAGGCGGGAAGCTGCAGAAAGCAAGAAATTAGTCCTGGAAGGGGATGAGGGAAGGGGAGAGAACTGAAGCACTCATTAACACAGCAGATCCAGCCAACTGTGTAGCATTAGGACTTACTCAGTAAGCGTTCCCCAGCAAAAGTGCTGTAACAACAGCTCACGTGGGCTTCAAGGGCTGGGTAAGAAGTGTGAGCACACCAAGAGATAGAGAGCAAAGCGCAGGAGTGCTGGGGAGAAGGCAGAAAGAAGAGAAGACAAGAGAAAGATGGATAAGCAAAGGCTCCGGGGAGACCTCAGAGCAGCCTGCCAGTACTTAAAGGAGGTTTATAAGAAAGATGGGGATAAACTTTTTAAGCAGGGTCTATTATGACAGGACAAGGGGGACTTGTTTTAAACTGAAAGGGGGGAGATTCAGACTGGATATAAGGAAGAAATTTTTTACACCGAGGGTGGTGAAACCCTGTCCCAGGTTGCCCAGAGAGGTGGGAGATGCCCCATCCCTGGGAGCATTCCAGGCCAGGTTGGTCGGGGCTCTGAGCAACCGGATCCAGTTGGAGAGGGCCCTGCCCATGGCACGGGGTTGGGCTGGGTGGCCTTGAAAGGTCCCTTCCCACCCAAACCATTCTATGAAAGAGCAGACTTCTGAAGTCACCGAGAACTGCCCTGCTGCCTTCGGTCCGGCAGAGGGGCGAACCAACAGCATTAATCTCCTACACGGATTTCAAGCCAGCACTGGACTGGTCTCGGAGCTGCCAGCCAAGCCCTGCTGCTGCTCTCCCCAGTGGCTCACCTGTTCTTAGCCACACCGTAAGGGACAGTCAGAAGTTTTGTATCACTGAAGATGAACATCCACAGGTTTGTCACCCACTCAGCTGTCGGCCTGACCAACAGGTCCAGATTGCCATTTCTGTCTATGACAGCAATCAGGAGAGCCAGGAATGGAGTGATCACGCTCTGGACTCGCTTCCACAACGTGTGCCTTTGGGGACAGAAAGAGACCGGGAAACCCAGAGAGAAGGTGAGCAACAATATCCACGAATCCAGAGGTGGTTGTCCTGAAAAACTGCTGACATTTGCATGTGGAAAAACTCCCAATCCTACCTTTAAGCGGAAAAAACACCACCAACTAAAAACCCTACGCTTCTCTCGCTCCTGGCTCACCTGTAATCCCACTGTTCCACTGAAAGCACTTGTGCATTCGTGCACTCCTGTCCCAGTACAGCCTGTTCAGCTGTAAGTCACCCTCTCTCAGGAGTCAGGAGAGGACAAAACTGTTTTCAGAGAGTTTCCAGCACAGACTGGAGACTGACACTGCAGATATTCAGATTATACAAAACTGCTGTCTCTGCTGCACAGCTGCCATTTGCAGACTTTTCTTAGAAGCCTGCAGGTTACAAGATATTGCTGCTGTCCCCACCTGAAGGTGCCTGCCTCCTGGAGAGCACTGAGGTTGGAAGCCTCCCGAAGCACCCAGTTTTTTGGGTGAAGGGAATTTTCTTCTTGCTTCCTCAAAAGGTTGGAGAGACGAGCCTTTGTTATCTTCAGGAAGGAGGCTAGAAAACAACAAGGAACTTGTATTTTCTCTTCTATTGGCATTGGATCCAAATCCAAATATCACACCAAGCACAGCATTTTACAATTGTTTCAATAGTCAACCAGCCGGGAATAAAACAGCCACCAGAGCTAGCACAGCCAGAGAAAGAAGCCATGACCTGAGCTCCAGGGAAAGCCCTACAGCCATTAAAGGAGCAACAGATTGGAGCACAGACACATACACTCTTGGGAGATTGCTTGGGAGATCCACCTTGTCTACACCACAGCAAGCACCACCGACCTTTGGGTCCCCAGTGAATTAACTTTACATATATTGGTGGTCCCCCAGATGTTCAGGGACACTACCTGCTGCAGCCAGGGAGCACATACCTTTCAAGTCATCCTCTTTGGATAGAAGGCCAAGGAGAATTTTAATTCGAATTCTGCTTCGACTAAGATCTTCATTTTGGTCCCGTAACATCCCCACAGCACTTTGTACACAGGTCCTCAGGAGTACAGTGGTGTCCAGGATTTCACCCTTCCCAGGAACAGCATGAAAGAAGTTCACTACTCTTCAGTTTTACACCCTTGCCCCCAGCACATCCCTCTTAAAACAATTATAGTGCTCTCTAGAAAGGGCCTGTCCTCCTGGCATCCCATCTCCCAGTTTTCCTCTCATCTCAGGCTGCAAATCTAAGTTCTTCTTTTGCTTTTAAGTACACAATGCAACTTCTGTGGCCCTTTCAAACTGGCATGCAACACAGCGCTTGTATTAAGACAAGAACTCCTACAGCAGTTCAGGGGAAAAAGTGGAAATGATAAACATGACTAGGGAAAATATGCCCTTCCTGGGAGAAGCTGAGGCACTAGAGGGGCAAAAGCCACAGGCCGTCACCCTCGTACTGGGCATCCTCCAGCTAAAGCTGTCAGGGGACCATGAGCCAGTCATAACATGGCTGCAGCACAGCAAGGTCCACAGCCAACTCCAGCACGGCGTCAAACGCACGACTCAGCCAGAAAGCACGAACAGCTGGAGGGGCAGGCTCAGAACCACAGTTCTCAGCTTCACGATATAGAAACACCACAGATGCTTTTAAAAGTGATTTCTAAAAATTGGCAGCCTGAAATGACTAAGGAATTAGAGCATCCTTAGAATGGTTTTACTGCTTTAATGATGCTGATTTCGATTGGGCTGCGGGGGGAGGAATTTGTGCCTGACCATTAACATGCATGATGCAAATAATATTCCTGATGGATTTCAAGTGAATGGGGATGCAAAAGCTGTGTTGCGCCTATGGATGACGAAGAGTTGAAAGCCATATTGACAGCCGAGAAGCAAACAAATGTATTGTGAACTGACCTCACAGTGCTCTGCAGCTGGCACTGGTGTTTCAACCTCCACCTCGTTTTCCTCCTGTTCTCCATTCACAGGCAGAGCTACAACTAAGGTGTAGAACTTTTATTAGAAAGAAGCAGTACACTTCTGCATTAGTCATGTAAGAGTTTATTTAGCAACTGCATCCCAGAGGTGCAGAATGTCTGTCAGAGATCCATGACACCTGCATGAGTAGCCAAGATCCACCCCTCTAAACACAGCTACGGCTGCTAGGGCTGTCCAGCTTCATCCAGCAAGAACTGGAAAAAATGTGATGCTCGGAGCTAACACACTAGGCTCTACCAGAATCCTGTACAGCAGCATGGTGAAAAGAAAAAGTGTAAGAAAACACTGAGGGGAAAGAAGTAGTCTTTTCTAACCTTCCTACAGGTTCAGGTGAACAGATCGAGACTCGTGCAAGTGAGATATTCTCTGGAACGACCCCTTGTCAGTGGTCTCTGCCATGCAGCATCTGCTGCCTCCCGTGCTGAGACAGAGAACTCGGGGTGTTGAGCAGTGCAAATATCCCGTTTTTGTCAGTTTGGTAGTTTTCCCTTTTTCTTTTAACTTATTTGATAACCCAAAGTTGCAGTAACAAACTAAATACAAATACAAGTTGGTAACCGTGTTGTGACCCCCCACAAAAAACAGGTGCTGAGCAGAGAAAATCCTTAGCTATGTTGTACCAGGCAGAATTTCCACTAGCACCGAGTCTGGGGCTGCGTCTCCCCCCTCCTCCCCACCAGCACATCAACAGCACTGGCTGGCACAGCCAGTGTGCAGCTCACCTTTGGTTTTACCCAGATCCTCACAGAACACCTGGCTGATGGTGAGGTTCTGCAGGGCAGTCATATCGGAGACCATGTCTTTGGATCTGCGGAGATCGTCGATATGCACTGACTGCCACAGTCCTAAAGGCAGAGGACACAAAAAAATATGCCAATGCAGTTAGCATCGCGTTTCTTTGCTGCTCTCCAGCTGACTAGAGAAAGGACTCATCTGTCAGTGGGCAAGCAAGGTGCTCTGACAGAGGAGGCTAGGACTCCAAGGGGCAGTCCCCGCGGGTAAGGGAAGCAGCTCTGACAACCCACAGGACACACCGATTCCACATTTTGAGCATTAAAAAGGAAGGTGAACAAGAGAAATGTTGCTCTGGAGTGTTTGCCTGAAGCCAGTTGCCGAGTGAGGAGCAACAGATGGCCAGACCCACCTCCATGGAATCCCACGTAAGACGTTCCTCCTTCCACCCGGGAAAGCTTCATAATAAAGTAAACAAAGACAGACACTTCTCCCAGGTCCACCTTGTTGAGTTCATTAACAACAGCGTATCTGCAACAAAGAGGAAATGCTGTTGACAGATCAAAGACAGACTAAAGTTCACGGCCGCCAGGCCTTCCTGTGTAAGAGAGGGCACATTGTCCCCCCATACAGACATAAGTGACTCGCTCACCGCTTCCTCCCAGCTGGCTGTGCTGAGCCCACCACCTCGAGCTACGCCTCGAGTGATGCCCCTGGTCCTCAGCTCTTCAGCACTTCCGCAGCCAATGGCAAGAATTCACACTTCAAAGGGGATTATCTGGTAATTTGACCCATCTTAGTTTATTTTGACTTGGGTTATGAATCATTACTTGAAATACAGTTATTTCTTCTGGATTAATTCAGCTACAGAATAAACAGAGGATTACGCATCCCTGATTCTGAAATCCCCAAAACAGCACTAACGATCAAAGAGCGGCAAGGAGTCACCTCGCAGAACAGCTAGCTGGGAACCACTTCACACTTGACTTACTTGGCTGAGGCGATGAGCTGGGCATTTTGAGAGCCATCTTCAAAGTCTGTCTGAATAATAAGGACTTTATTTCCTGATGTGGCATCAAGGAAATCTCTGAAGAGCAAAAGGGAATTTAAAAGTAGTCACAAAGTACAAAACCAAAACATTAAAGACTGTAGAAGCAGTCAGTTCACATCAGCTTTGGCTGCTGCAGGTAGAAGGAGAGATTAAAACACCCATCCTAGGGACAGTGTAACTTCAAAAACCCACCTCAGCATGATGGAGCTAATACAGTTTGCACCGAGCCAGTCCACTGTTCAGCACAGCACGGCCTCTTGCCTCCCTGTTCCATATGTGCTACTCTAAATGTTCTGCCCACGCATCTTCCACCCAGACAACAGTCTGTTCAGAGCAGCATCCTGCAAAACCAGACTCACCGGATGCCCTTCAGGAACGAGTACTCTGTGTCAAACTGCTGCAGTAACAGGATCTGAGGCCTTTGCGCTCTACCCTGCACTTCTCTCTCCAGGCAAGCGGCATCAGCACTGGTGAGGAGCCTCGAGAAGGTGGTGACCTGGGAGTGCAAGACGCAGGTTTGCTCTTTGCTCAGGAATGCAGCAGGACGGCAGTACAGACTTACTCATCTGTGCTCCCAGACGCTGCTAACTTGCTGCAGAACTGGCCTGCACCCCAAAAAAACATTTATTTGCCCTGCCAGTAGGCAAAGGGTCAACATGGGCTGTTACACCAACCCGGGGCCACTGCTGGGTAGCCGGACACAATGACTCTTGGTGCTGCCAGAGACGGGGCAGCCAGAGACGGCGCAGTGGAACAGCTGCAAAGGGGCAGTCAAGGCTTTGAGAACCTCCTCGTGAAGCCCCACCGCGTGCCTTCCCTGCTAGGCTGCTTTCCCCGCAGCAGTCTCAGGGAGCAGCAAGTCCAGCCCCAAGAGAAAGCACGTGGTTTCCATGTCAGGCAGGAGAGGGAGAAATTCTCCAGGCAGTCTCAGCTGAAGTTCTTTAGTTTTGGTACTAGGCAAAAGTAAACCAGAGCTATCCCATTAATGGCCCATGAAATATCTGGCCACTCGTGGCTCAGCTGGCTTAAAATCTTTTGTGCCTTCAAGACCAGAGGCAGACACAAAGAAAAGAGTTCAAAGGCTCTGGATGACTTTTTCTGCAGCCAGTAGCCTGTTTTGCTGGCCGTGTTCACGGAGACAGAACTACTTTCAAAGTAAAGAGATGCATCAGCTGCCCAAACTCACTTAAAATCCCCACTTGCCAGGGAGCATCAAATACCACTTCATACGTAGTGGAGGTGTTGGATTCTTCTGGATGCAACAGCACACCTGCTGAGCTACCCACCTCTGCCCATCTGGGCACGAAGCAGCAAGGCTGCTATCAAGTCGACGCGGGTGCAGCCACAGTGCAGCCCCAGCAGCACAACCCAAAAACCTCAGTGCAGGCTGGGAGGGTTTTGAGAGGATGCTGCAAGATACTCACCTCCGTAAAGACCGTTTGGTACCCAGAGCCAGCGCGGATGTGGGCTCGGAGGAAGTCTGCAAAAGACATGTGTTGCTGCTGCTTGAAGTATACATTGGCTGGAGAATCTGCCGTGAACAAAGCCATCGAGCTGCAGAGGCGGAGGACGGAGTCCGGCGTGGCGCAGTTCAGCAGCGCCAGCTGCGCTTCTCTCTTCACGCAGGACACGAGCTCACTAGGAGCACACTCCGGTTTCAGCCTTTCCATCGTCTGCAAGACCACTGAGGCACAGGTATTGGAGTGGTAGCCCACAAACACATCAGAAGGGCTGTATTTCTGCTTGCTTATGAAGTGCTCTTCTGTATTGGCTGCAGCGAACTCCTGCACCCACTTCTTCAGCTCTGCCACTGTTTCTCTTTGCCCCTTGTCCAGGACAGTACTGATATCCAAGTAGTGCTTTTCCAGCCTGTTGATCAGTGGGATGGGAAAGTGCTTATATACCACATCTTTCTCCTCGATGACTATCAAACGGAACTTCGGGTGCACTCGGCACTTCACCCGGTGGGTGCCCAGCCCCAGATCCACATACTTCTGGTCAGCAAGGTACACGTAGTACTGATTGAGGGCATCATAGAGGCTTTCATAAAGGTTTTGCAAGTTGAGGAGCACAACCATTTGGCCGGTTTCCATGCAGACCTTCACACGGTTGATGTTCCTGCATATCTGGGTATACTCTTGGTCCTTAGGGAAACTGGAGCCAAAAAGAATTTCTGGCTGTTGCCGGGCAGTAAAAAAAGCTTGCTGGAGGATTGGCAGTGCTGCATAATTCTCAGTCAACACAAGCAGGTACCTGCAATCACCATCCTGACCACTGCTGTAAATGTTTTGTCGTACCAGCTCAATTCTGCTGATATCACGAGCATGTATTTCTCCTTTTTCTGGTAACTGCGAGGTGAATATTTCCAAGGCATTGACATCATCTTTGCCACCAAAGTTACGAAGAACAACTTCAGCTATGTCTTGAGGTGTCGGCTCACTTTTGGAGCTCTTAGCTAAGGCAAAAAACATCTTTATGAGGCTGTAGTAGTCACGCAGACCAAAGAACTCCCTGTCTTGGGCCTTGCAAATATTTTCATATGCATCTGCAAAGTGATAAAAATACTGTTCGACCTTCTGCAAAGCCCCTCGTGCTGAGCAACAAATCCCCTTCGCACTTTCTATGAGCTCCTCTTTGCTGGGGTCACCACGTGAGACAAAGATGCCTCGATTCATTTTAGCAGGATCCAACGCCCAGTTGGAAATCCCGACGAAGCCAACCTTTTTGTGAGGAAGGGGGACATCATCTATGCAGCCATCTTCCAAAAGTGGATGCAAAGTCTTCAAAGGCATTTTGGGAGAGTCTTCTGCCAGCCCAATCTCATCCAAAACCACCACCGAGACATACTCCTCCAAGTTCTTCCCTTCCTGGAATCGAGCACAGTGCTTGAAAGTGCCTATGATTCCCTCTGGAGTGGAGAGAGGGCTGCACTGGAAAGACACTAGATGGATCTGCTTCAGGTTCTTGAACAAATCCGAATGAGCTGCTTGGCCCTGCATAGCATCGGCCACAATGGTTTTCGCAAGAGATTTGGAGCTCCCAGGCTTCCCAACAAGAAAGAGAGGGATTTTCAACTCAATGCAGATGACCATCATAAAGACATTTTCCTTCAAGGCCAAGTTTCGTGCTATGGTATCTCGGAGGTGCACACCACTCAGGAATAACTCCTGCATCAGGGAGATTTCTTCTAAAATCTTTTTCTGGGTATCATAAGGTTTTGGAAGGACCTGGCTGATAGCACTTCTATATGCCTCCTTCTTTTCCAAGGATGCATGATAGCAGACCCCGACTGCTAGCACTAAGGACCAGATAACGGTGTTTCTCTCAGCGGTGCTCTTTGGAGCTCTCTTCTCGGCAAGGTACTTCTCCAGTTCTCTCAGCAGTAGTTCACTGCGCTTGTGAAACCACTTGAAAACTTCCATGCAGCGTTCCACGTCCCGCAAGCTGACAAAGCCGCATTCATCGTCCCTCTGCCTCATGTATTTCTGGGAAGCAAAAAGCACTTCTGTAATTACCTCTGCTTCAGACTGCCTCATTGGGACGTGTTCAGTAGCTCTCTGTACAATCTGTTGTATATACAGTTTTTCAGTTAAGTTGTTCAGCTGCCCAAAATCCCACACCAATGGGATCATGCTGGGTGGGAGCGCATGGACCCGGTACACAAGCTGTCTCAGTGGAATTGATCCAAGCTTATCCTTCGTCTCATCTGCTTTGACACGGTAGCCCAGCCCAGCTAATTCCAAGCGCTGAATCATCTTCAGTGTGTGCTTACGATAAGGGTTGCAGGCTGCTATGATCTGCAAGCCAGAGCAAGAGACCAAAGGCTTCCCCTGTACTGTGTGGTCACACAGAACTTCCTTGATGCTGCTTATGGCCTCTGTTGTGTTGGCTTCATCGAAAAAGAGGACTGTGTCCAACCCGTGCTGCTCCTTATTGGTTTTAGCAAGAGCTTCTGCTTCTTTGATCCTGGTATATATCATCTCTGCAGTAGTACCTCCATGAACTTTTACAAGCTTCATGTTCTCTACCTCTACACAGCTTCTGCGTAACTTGCACAGAAACTTTATAAGTCTGGTTTTCCCACAGCCTGTTTCTCCCATGATGACAACTGGGATGTTGCATCTGAATCGCATCTCGATAGCCAAGATTTTTAGCACATTGTCTGTCGTGAGTTCGTATGTCTCATCAGGGTCTGTTACCCAGGGGATTCCCAAAACCATGCAAAGTTTCTCCAGCTTCTCATGACGAGGCAGCTGATCAAACTGAACATTGAAGGGCACTCTTTGCAGTAACAAGCCCTTGTACAGCCGCGAAGTCATGACATTTTTCTTGATAATGTTGCCATTCAAAGGATTAATGACATCAACACCACCACTGCAATTAGGCTGAAAGTGGAAACCGATGAATGTCATGGACACACGATCTTCATTGAAAAACAAATATGGATGAGGCTCAGACTCCCACTTTTTCCGAATGCGGAAAGGAAGAAGATCATCTTCTGCAATGTTGTCCAAGCTGGAGGACTGCCTGCCTGAACTTTCATCAGAAATGTTTAGGGAGGGTGTCGCAAAATCCCTTGCCATTAAAATCATGAAGGTAACAACAAAGTTTTTGAAACCTTGCAAAGTATCCTGGAAAAAGTCAGGGTTGCAAAAGACAGAAGCTTCACAGTCCCTCAACTGGATGTTGAGAAACCACGTGAAGTTTCGGAGTTCTGACCAGGAGGGATCCATGATGCCACAGTGCAGGAGGAACTGCTGCAGGCACTCTGCTGGGTTCCCTTCCACAGAATCCACTTCGTAACAGAATGTGTCCAGATTGTACCCCTGGTCAAACCTTTTCAGATACTGGAAAGGTCTCTGGAAAGCCTCACTGCAAAATTCCTCCTCGTCCATTCCTGGATCTGAAATATCCCCAGACTGGTTCCCAAGGGTCTCCATTTCCAGCACTTCCTTGGGAGATTTGCATGTTACTTTAGGGAACACATCAAAGAAATTATACTTCTGACTCGCTGACATCTGGCATAAAGGAAGAGAAAATACGTCATCACAAAGCTGTAGCCCTAATCTTCGGTTTATTTAATCTGTGCTTACAGTATTCTTGCTTAAAATCAGACCTAACTGAATAATAGCAGCTAGCCTACATCACCATGACACTTTTTGCCCCATGCATCACTTTTTCCACTTAAAGGGCATCACAACAATTAATCCTTTTTCCTCTTACAGTCTCCTCCCTGTAACATCAGTCCTTTGTTACCTCCAGCCCCTTCTCAGTGCTACCACAAAGAAAACTAAATCCAAGAAAATGTTATTTATCCCTGTTACTTCTACACTCTGTTCTTATAGCTGCATATAAATATTCTATTGCTTTCAAACATGCAAAGTAACATGAGGACAATTAGATCTCGTATTTTTATGTTTCCTGTAAATGCTACAGTGGGGCCACCGAGGCTTGGACTAACAGACCTTGATAAATTACCAACCCAAGAAAGCCACAGCAGGTATCATTTACTGTCTAGTTTTAATATCGCTTGGTACAACATCAGGGACACCACTTTGTAATGGAGGTGCATCCCCGGACACAAACAGGGGATTCCTATGCTGCGTTTACAGTTACAGTCTCTGCAACTCCCGTGCATCTATATACAAACATATGTGCAAAATGACTGAGAAATTCCAAGAAATCAAGTATTGCTGTGCACGTACGTGTCTTGCTGCTTTCTTTGGCACTGGTGATACCTCAAGGATTTCAATGATATACAAGTGGTGCTTCTGTCGTAGCCACATATGTCCATTATTATCTGTCAGATACTGCAAAACCAACAGCTTGAACAGAAACTCTGGAATTCCACTTTGTACCTATCACAAGAAAAGACACAAAAGCATTTTCTCTTTATTTACTCATCATAACTTCACAGAATCATAGAACAGTTGAGGGTGGAAAGGATCTCTGGAGATCATCTTGTCTAATCCCCCCTGCTCAAAGCAGGCTCAGCTGGAGCTGGTTGCCCAAGACCACGTCCAGTCAGGTTTTTAATATCTCCAAGGTCAGAGACTCTACAGCTTCTCTGGGCAGCCTGGTTCTAGAGTTCAGCCACCTTGACGGTAAAGAGTTCTTCACGTTACTTTCTTACACAATAATTAGACAACACATCCTAATGAAATGGCTTACTAAGAAACAAAAGCTTTAAAGAAACAAATTCTGCAAGGATCCACACAGAACTTCTAGGACAAGGCAGCTGTGGGAGGATGTACGTACTGAAGAGGTGATATCAAAATGGAATATCATGGGCTTTGTCTGGTGTTTTCTCTTCAGAAAAGGCAGAAGAGATTTTAGCACTTTATCTTCATCCACTTCTGGCTCAACTAGTCTGATGGTTTTCAGAAGTCCTGTATAATAAGGCTGCTCTTCCTGCAGTCTCTCATGTAGCCTCTTCACATATAAAGATTTCCCTGTTATCACAAAAAACACCGAAAGAATTAAAGGCATCAATATCTAATACATCACATTAAAGTCATAATAGCAAGAAGTCAAATGCTTAAGTACGTACCCTGCCCTCTGAGATCTCTCAACCTTTCTAAAAGGCATTCCAGAAGAAGAAAGCCTAAATCTGGTTAGAGCAGCTGCAGCCTGGAACCAAAGCCATTGCTGCTGTTGGTCACGGAAGGCTGTCATTATCCACATGGCTTGTTTTGCTTAGAGGGCCTGAGAAAGGCTGTAGCTAACAGAATAACAGAATAGCTATTCTATTGTGTGGTTGTTTCGAAAGTCAAAAGGTGAGGGGGGCGTAAAAAGTGCTGTTGTCAAAGATAAAAGCACCCTTCAGTTTCCTGTCTTATCCTGTAGAAACTAATTTTGCCATCATTCGGGCAATGCCAATGACCTGGGTTTGTTTGTGGTTGGCTGGAGGTCAGATTCATCTTACCCAGCATTAGCTAGCTAGTTTATGTTAATGATGTTAGTCAGCAGAAAGAGACAGAAGTCGGATTAGCAAGACAAACCATCTCTAGGGATGCCTGTGTCCGGCACACAGCTCTCACAGCCCTCACCTCACTCCACTGACTGTAGTCTGAATCATTCTTTTTGACTAGATGCTTATGACTTGGGCAGGAAACCTGGCAAGGTGAACCCCACTCGTTTTTAACACTCAGCAGATCCCACTTTGCATGTGACATCTTACCCACGCCAGCTCTTTTGGAGGACACAATCCCAACACACATGTTGTCCTTGAACACAGAAGCAGCTGAGCTTGAAGGCTGAGCAACTCTGTAGTGGTGCTGAAGGTATCGCTGGATTTCAGCTAGTGGCCTCTGCGGTATCATGTGCACTTTGTACTGGCTGAAGACAGAAGGGATGTAGCTGTGCTCCCTCTCGCAGTTGCACAGAATGATGAGGCGATAGGTGCTGTTGTAGTGCTGCAGGTGCTGGAACAGGTCCTCTGCTCTGCAGCTGACATCGTAACTCAGCTCATCGGCATACAGCATGGTGTAGATTTTCTCTCCTCCGCTGCAGGGAATGAAGCACCTCCTGAGGAAGAGCCCCACTTGCTCAGCAGTGGTCTGAGGAGTGCACAGGAGAACTTCATCAAAAGTGGGAAGGGGCTGGTTGGGGCTGTTCATGTAAATAGCCAGAGCAGACGCGAGCACCTCAGAGCGAGGGCACGTGATGAGGTTGGGCTGACCAACATACAGAAGATCCCTTGGAAAGTCTCGTGTAACCTGCTCGCTCTCCCAGCCGGCCAGACTCTTCAGCCACCCACCAAGCGTATCAATATCCAGGCAGTTTGGAAGGAGCGAGCCCATGTTGTTCATGTAGCAGTCCCAGATGCACTCCAGCTGCGCAGTCAGATCCTTCTCCCCGTCCAGCATCACTTGGAAGTCAGAAATAGCCTGCCTTGAGCTGGGAGGCAGCTCACTCCCGGAGACTCTGAGGACATCCCGCTCGGTGCAGTTGTGTTTTAGGAACGAAAGCATCATCAGGGCATCCTGGCTGGGCATCCCCTGCCCCAGTTCTGTGCACAAATAGACCAGCTGCTCAGCAGTGTAGTAGTTCAGGTAGAAATGCTGGAGTCGTTTTTCATACATGAAGCTTTTCCAACCCTCCAGGAAACTCTCCATTATCTTGCAGAGGCCTGGGAGCACAGCTGCCATGTCTCCTTGCCCTTCTAGCACTGGGATCGGTCCCAAAGAGAAGTCTATAAGAACACGTGATTCTCGTTCGGGTGAACAATACACATGGGCAAGCCAGGAGCGGAAGAGCATGTTCCCAGCTGAATAAAGGTCTATAAAGGCCTGTGCAAGTCTTTGGACATTGGAAAAGATCTGTGTAAGGACAGAGCAGAGATAAATAAAACAACCTAAGCTGATTCACCAAGACAAGTCCCAGTCATGAAGCCACAAGAAAGACCTTCAATGAAAATAAAGGCTTTGGTCCCAAGCCTTTTACAGTGCCAAAAGATTCTCTGTGACTTTTTAACAGCAGTATCCTCAGGAAGCCAGGAAGGAATGCCCAGCTTGCTACAAAAAGCACAACAACCCTCCTGGCCAGGAGCATCCCCAGTGCAGCCAGAGGATGAGGGTACCAGTCCACTGCCCAGTCTCCGGCTTAGTTCCACCTTAACAGGGAACCAAAGAGGTGGGAACATCTGTCTGCCTGCTACCATTCATCCCCAGCAACTCAGCTGTAAACCAGTCTTAAAAGCTGGTATTCAAGGTGAAAAACAACCCCAAGCTCAATATCAGTAACCCTCTGGGTTTGAAATCTGACCTCAGAGAACTTCTCCACCTCCAAGCCTTGCTCTCCCTTTACCGACATGAGCATCAGTTTGTTCTGCAGTTCACGGAGCTCTGCCAGAGTGTATTTCCGTGACGTCTCGTTACCCCCAGAGCTCCCGGGGAGGGTGAAGTGCAGGACATTGTCCAAAGAAACCTGCCAGAGAATGAGTCATTAGCACTGATGTGCACTGAGGTTCTACTGCTGAGGCAGTGCTATGCCCAGCAAGGGGAGGACTTATGAGGCAGCAGCCCCAAAAAAGGAACTGTGCAAAGTGGGAGAAAAGCTACAGCACGTTTCTGACAGTCACCTATGTGACAGGAGTGTTGTGTGCAGGAGGGGGGGGAAAGCCAAGCAGCCTCACCTTTTGGCCATCAGCTGGTGCTCCAAGAACATATATTCCTCTGCTGTTGATGGCAGCTGCCAGCGACAGTGACGACAGCTCCACAGACCCATGGCTCTCTTTCACTGTTTTCAACCACTCTAAGTGTTGAGCTGAAGCATGCTGTGGGAAGAGAAGACATGGCACTGCCCAGATTGCTCTGACTTGGCACTTCTTTCCAGGATTACATCTGCATTCAGGACAAACAGCTTGGGCTGGTGTGAGAGTTTCAGGCAGGAAAAAAGGAATGACTACTGGCTACAGCCTGCTCTTTCTGCACAGCTGTTCTTTACCAACACCACGGGAGGCCGAACAAACAGAGATCACAGTGCTTCAGTGCCTCTTGCTATAGAAACATACCCTGCTGCAAAGAATAAGACAGTTCCCAGCCATCTGCCTTCCCTCTTTTGCATCATCATTCAAACTCTCACAAGAGCGAAGCTACACCATGTCGCACTGGAAAGTCTGAGCAGTGCTCTGAAGACATCCATGCTATACCAGTTACCACTGCTGCAGTGAATTTTGGTGCCACAGAAACAGGTTTTTCTTCCAATAACCAGAACTGCTGTGATGTCCCCACACAAGTGCAATTTGCCCTGTGCAGTCAATCTTCCAGCCACTCTTGGAAGGCAGAAACACAGGAGGATGCTCCAGCAGAACTCACCAGTTTCTTGGGAAGATTCTCATCACTGTCCAGGGCTCGCCACAGCTTCTTCAAGCAGCGCATGAAGTCCTCAAACCCCGACTCTTGCCTAAGCTCATAGAGCAGGGAAGAGTAGCCATGCACAGCATCATGGAAACATGCCACACGGTCCACATCCATGTCATTCTCCCCAGCAGAGATGGACGCCAAGTCTACAAACACCTTCAGCTCATTCATATCTTAAATGAGATAGACACATGAATGAACAACAAACGAGGCAGCTATAATGCAATTCCACACCACCACCTTTTACAGAAAACGCAGAAAGAATGCGTTTGAACAGTCTCCTGTGCAGCTTCCCTCCACCCACCCTGCCGGCAACTTTACTAGGCGATTCATCTGCATTAACGAACCTCGGCTCTGGCTTTTCCCTGCACTCCACAAACAGCAGCAGATTTGCAGCCAGGATGAAGCAGTGCAGAGGGTGTGTGTGTCTCTCTGCATGTAAGGTAATGGAGCCGACAGACACACAACTGATCAGACTGCCGCCATCCTGCAAACAGACGGCCTCTGCTCTCTTAAATAACTGGTCAGAACTGAACAGTAGGAGCTATTACAACCCTTCAGACCCAGCCCAGCTGTTGGGCAGGGTAGCTACTGTGTGCTGCATGAGACTACAGTGGCATGGGCATGTTTAAAGGGACTACTTCACAGCACATTCCACAACAAAAGCCATGAGATGTTTGCAACTATCAATACCGGAAGCTGTGAAGGCATCGAGCAGATAGCAAGTGGGTCACGGCTATGGCATTCCTTCCGCCCCCACACAAACTGGCATCCCTGCTGGCACTATCTGCCCAGTTCCTGGGTGAGCAGCACACACCTTTCAGCGCTTCTCTGACCCAGCAGACAAACTCCTTCTGCTTGGCCAGCTCCCTCAGACATCCACAACGGTTCACCGTGATCCCCTGCAGCAGTCTCTGGGCCTTCATAAGCTCAGGGCTGATGGAATCCAGCTTTTGTGTCTCGCATGATTCAAGCTTTTCTGTCTACAAAGGAAGCCGTGCAAACAAACATTCAGTCTGGAAGCGGGGAATACAACCCATCCTCCAGCAGAGAAAGGACAGCCCCCTGCAAAGCCACACCCCAGAGGAATACCATCCTCTCTCTTTTAAGAAAGATTACACAAACTCCCTTTGTTTGAGCATTTAATTTTTACCTCAGATAAGAATTCTGGGACAGGGATATGCCAAACGTGACAGACTGGGGTAGACCTGCAGCAAGGTTCGGATTTACCCAAGCTTTCTAGCCAACACCCTGACAGTACAGAGGTGACGAGGATACTTACTATGGCCAACAAGTTTTCCAGGATACTGAAGTCACCAGAGAGGTTAAAACTCTCTTTGACAGTGGCAATCATCTTCGCAGCATCAAAAGTTACGTGCATTTCATGGTACTGCTGGATCTGCTCAAATCGCTGATCAACCCAGTCTCTGTCTTCTCCAGGTCTAAGCTTACATATGGTATTTAGTTCAGTTTTGATACCTTCAGGGTGAATTGTGAATTCCTGAAAAATTCTATCAACTGCAGAAAGTGCGAGATTTCCAGATCTGAGATCGTTATACAACCTTTCGTAGCTCACAAAACAAGGCCGGATTAGACTGCTGAAAACATTATCAAGGTCCAATGCAGGAACAGTGTTGTCCTCCTCCTCCTCTTCCAAACTTTCATACTCCTCTCCTGCCTTCTGCGCTGCTTCCTCCCAGAACCGCTGGAAGATCAGGCTATGCTTAAAAGAGTGCATTTTCTGGGCAAATCCTTTCAGCTCTGGGCTGAAGCTGTAGTAGGTCCGCAGGGGTCTCTCTCCCACATTCACAACTGTGTTTAGTCTTTTTGAGCAAAGATCTTCCAAGTATTGAGATTCCACTTCACCTACATCCACTTTAAAACAGAGAGACAGGTTGGAGATGGATCAGATGTCTAAGCCTGTGCCCAGCTTACTCCATCTAACCCACCAAATTACAAAATGCTATTGGGCATGTGGACCTCTACAAATATCGCTTGACACACAAGCACTCACTTGATCCCTCAAACGCTCCAGCTTTACTTCCCCCATCCCTCCCCATCCTTGCTGTGGCGTTTAGAATAAAACCCGTTTACAAAGTCTAGTCGTTTTCAAAGAAAATAATGTCTTCTGGAGTTGCCACTTCCAAATTGCTCCCTCAAAACACTACCTTTCACAGATGCCTGCACCCTTCTACACATGCTCAGAAAAGTTCCTATTGCTTCTTTCTCTTTTCTTAGAAGTGCTACTTCTTCTCGCCTCCTCCAGAGCAATTCTTTCAGGTCTCTCTGGAGCAGATTTCTGCCTTCACGTAATAGCTGCTGGTGCTCTGAAAGAAAACTCATCGGTAGTCACAAGGCAGACACTTCCCACCCCCCACACCCATAACTCATGTTTGGATTCGCAGAGTCACAACCACAGCGAAGTGCAGACAACACGAACTGGAGGTGGGAGCTCCATATAAAGGACGAAGACAAGGGCAGCACTGCTAACTGCTGAAGCACCTAACGAGCATTGCTAATCACTGACGCAGGTTAACAGAGTAGGCCATCGATCACTACAATGACACTGTAAGCCAACAATGCCACCTCTGAATGGGGCTCTTACTTATCTCCCAGATACAGATGAACTGTTCCTCATGCTGGAAAATCTCTTCCAGATGTTTCACAAGGATACACCCTTTCTGGATGTCATAGGCGACACTCATAAACACAGAGTCTGCTGTGGCAATTATATTCTTTGCTTCATCTGTAAGTTTTTCTAGGAGCTTTGTGTTTGTTCCTGTTCCAGAAACAAAGCATGCAAAACCTAGATCAGCCTTGCTTCACAAAAACTGGGCAGAATCAGTAACTATTCAATGTCATGATACAGAGTCCTTGCGTTTCCCATTCGAATCCCTACCCAAAAGCTTGTGAACTCATCACACTGCCCTCCAACCCCTCATTTTTTTCTGAACAGAAACAGCCAGGATCTCAGGAGAGCAATTCAGACACCCTCCCATGGAGAGCCCATACCCAAAACCTGTGGGGGAAACACAAGATATTTTGATCCATTCACATGACAAACGCTTTTTCATTTTTGTGTAGCAATAACTTATTAGAACTCCTCAGAGAAATAAGTTATGCTCTACAAATCCACTTGATTGACAGGTTCAGCAGCCCAGTACAAAAACTGAACTGGCTGCAGTGGATTAGCACAAGAGGAATACTAGCTCCCTCTTCCTTAGCCTTTCTTCTCCAAAACCAGGCTGAATACCCTGAGCTTTGAGACCCTGAATAAAACAAGAGCAGGACAATTTTTATGCTTGCTTGCTGCTCTGCAAAGTGGGAGTGGCAAGGCAGAGGACAGCTTTTTACAGACTCCTACAAATATAACTAACAGACATACCATTAAAGTGGAAGATACATTTGATGTCAGGCCGTGTAAGCACACGGTGCAAAATCTCATCAAAATAATTGTCAGATTGCCCACTCTCGACTGACCACAACTTCACAATAATAGTTGATACAAGCTGGCTGAACTGGCTCGTGTTGTAGGAAGATATCTTCTCCAGCAGATTGCTCTGAGTCTGCACAAGGCATACAAGACAGAGGGGAGGAATGCATCAGTGTTTTGGATTACACTGTGTCCATCTTTGTCTGTCAGGAAGTCACTCCCCCAGTGCGGAAGCAAATTCCAAAAAAGCCATATGACATGACATGACTGATGCCAGAAGCCATGATGGCAAAAGCTTTATGAGTATTTTTCATGTACCCTTTATAACTGGATCCTTATTTCCCTTGTCAGCATTTTTTTTTGTTGGTTTAACAAATTTAAACAACCCATGGCAACCCAAGCAAGAAGAAGCTGAATGTGCAACTCTCCTTCTACCACAACACACATCCCTATACTATACAACAGGATTTCTACACAACAGAAAATTTGACTTTTCTTTTTCCTACCTTGAGGGAAAATACTATACCTGGCAAGCTGCAGTGACAGCCTCTATGGCACAAGTATGGAAACACCAGTCAATGGAAGAGTCAAGTCGTGTAAACTGGTAGTGCAAACAGCAGTAGGCTAAGATCTGGTGAACTGGAAGCTCCTACAGGGAAAAAGGGAGATTTCCTATCAACTTAAAGTTTCCAAAGTGTTTCTTCTGAAAGCATGAAGGAGTGATGCTATTAAGACAAAAAAAGGAACTAAGTCGAAAAACTTAAGTTTCCTAGCAGAGCCAAGCATCAGCCCATTAATCAGGGCCTAGAAGAGAGATGAAACACAAATAACTGTTTGGAAAATCTTTCCGTCTAAAATGTGTGATTCCTTAATACTCCAAGCCAAGCTTCCCCCAGGAAATATTGTTTTCCTGATTATACCATGAAAATCAATGGCTTAAACAATTTTGCAACTGATGTAGAAAGGAGATGAGATTCAGGAGTTCAGTTTAGAAGGGACCTACACATTTGGGTGTGCACTTGGGAGCCTGGACAACACAATTTCTGCACAATGAATGAAAAGAGACAAGCACCAACTGTGCTCCTCTAAGTCCTCGCATGCTTACTTTATACCCGCTGTTTCTTAAAACTACAGGGGTGGTAATTGCTCAGGATGTGCAGTTTCCTTTAGAGCACCAGGATGTCAGCCACTGCTAGAAACAGACCAGCACTGTGGCCAGGCTAGCAGGCTGCCCCAGCCCCTGGCACCAACAACACAGCACGGTACAGTTTCATGTCCAATTTCTGAGCCTCCACAACATGGTTTATAATAGCAATGGCAATTTTTACGACCAAAGCCACAGTGTTTTCACATGCCCATTCAGGCTGTAGCAGCAATTCTCTAAGCAGAGCAGAAGCCTGTCTACCCGCTCTGAACCTGGCCCACGGCCATGCAGTCACTGCCTGCAGTCCCCCCTACCGCCTGAATTCTTCTCTTCAGGTCTGCAAGTAAAGTCTTCCTCCACCTCTCCGTGAGCTGTTCAGCTGGAAAGCTGATCTTCACAAACTCGTCCCAGGCCTGCAAGGGGAGAAGCAAACAAACCCAAAACGCTAAGTGCTAGAATTTAACATTCAAATAAGGAAATTAAAATAACTATGCTGAGGAAAGGCCCCACAGTCTTCAGACAGTCTGCAGGTATTTCCATTAGGAAGAGAAAGAATACTCCCAGAGCTGCAGCAGCCAGTTTTTAAGCCCAAACAGTGTCAAAATGGCCCCGTTGCTACAGGAGACATTTGGAAGAACCACTTCCACCTTGATGCAGGAAACTCTCCCTGGGAGGGCTGGGAGCAGAGCGAGTCGGTCTGCAAGGAGCTGCTCTGTGCGTTGCCTGCTGGAAGGCCTTTGAAGAAAAGCAACAGCTCCAGCTAAACACCAGCAAGGGCCAGCTCATCCCAGCAATGCCTCTCAGAGCAGCCAAGAAAAAGCAGAAATAAGGTGAGCTGAGCAGCACCAATTGCAGCCCTTTGCTTTTCAGCCCAACAGTGTTTAAAACAATGCAGCTTAGCTTGTAGTCTGTACTGCCTGTCCTCATCCCTCCTTACCCAGCCACAGCAGCTACGGCTCCCAGCGAAGAACCATTAGACTAAAGACTATCTGGTTAAGCTACGGCAACACACCTTTTTATTCATATTATTAGAAGATGACAAACCTGAATTTCCCAAGAAACAGAGAACGTCACACTCTCCAGGTATTCTGTCAATAACTTCTGGTTTAAAGCATTTCTGAACCAGGTTTGAGTGTGTCTCAGAGTTTCACCAAATACTTCTACCACTAGAACTTCCTCCACAGCATCTCTTGGAACCTGCCACACACAGAGGAGAAGAGAAAAAACTAAGAACGGTTTAAGCAGGAGAGCAATGTACAACTGATTTCAATAAATACTAAAAGAGATGGCCTAAATGCATCCAGAGCACAAACATGCCCAGCAAGAGACCCACCACTACTTGAATAAAGGATAGAGGGAGGCTGGGAAAACGCAATGCTTACAAATAGTTCCTGCATAAGAACGCTTATTCCAGGAAGTAAAGTCAACATAAGGAGAAAAAAAAACAGACAGAAAACAAAACCCATGACAGCCAGCTTAGGCACTTGACCTTATTTTCAATAAGAGTCAAAATCATGAAATGATTTCACAACTTTTTGAATGTACCATAATCTTGGTTAATTTAGAGTATTAAATCTCCCAGATTGAGAATGGATATGATCTAAAATCAGTTTGTTGTACCATCTTTGTAATACTTCTAGATATCATGCTCACATCAACCCATGAATGGTTGCTTGGTACTCACTGCTGTGGGCTGAAGTTTGGCAACCTTTGAAATTATCATGGCAGAAGTGGCAGGAACCATGAACCACGGCCCCACCTTTGTGTTCTCGCAGACCCTCTTGTGCAGCTTGAGCCAACAGGTCAAGCAGGACTGCCAGGAGTGAGCTTCAAGAGCTCTGAAGGACAGGAAAAAAGAGGAAGAATTTCTTTCCTGCTCAAAGGAAAAAAGAAAAGAAAAAAAAACCCCACCAAATTCAATACAATGTGGCAATTAACCATCCCTTCTTGACATGGAATTAAAAAAATGTTGCTGATAGAAGAACAGAAATACAAGATTCTTTTATTCCTACAGATTTTTACACATTCAAGCTACCAGCAGAACCCCGTCCCACAGGCATGGTGTAAATAAAAAGGATGATGCTCTCAAAGGTGCGCTTCAGTTACCTGGCCTGTTTCTCATCCAAGGTACACAGCAGTGTCTTCAGAACACTCTCTACTACCTAAGATAGGAAAGACAGAAATATTAAACCATGGAAGGAATTTTACAGACTGTTTTTTCATTAGTCAAGAGCATGCTGTGAAAGAGGGAATTCAGTATTCTTCCACGCCTTCTCCAACGCTTTTATAAATATGCTATAAAATTGCAAAAATTATTCACTGGATGTCAGACTCAACATATAGGTGGCTAATATTTGTACAAACGAAACCTGCACTTCTTACAATCTAGGGGTTTCAAATTTATTATTATTAGTTGCAATGTCCACTTCCTGCTGTACCCATACAAATATAAGTATTTGCACAACACGCAGGAAAATCTCTCAAACCAGCAGCACCTTGCCCAAACCCCCAAGAGCTGTGCAGCAAATAGTTGCAAACAGCCATCTGAGGATCTCGGGATTAAAATATTTGCCATCAGTGACTAAGAGCAAATCCAGATAAGCAGACCCTTCTCCCATCAATGCCAACTACATTTTTTGCTACAGAGACACCCTCTCATCTCCTCTTAGGAGTCCCCTACTTCAGAGCAACCATTTTTGCTTTCAGCTGAGCTTTAAGCTCCTTGTGCTCCTGCTTGCTACCAACCACATTCCCTTCAGGACAGTCAGTTCTGCTAAAAGGCACGCTACAGTCCAGTTTCAGCCTTGAGCCCTTAGCTGGGTAAAGGTGCCAGAAGACAAACCTTAGAATTCTTCCACGAAAGGTCAACGTTCTCTAATCTGTAAGCAACACCTTGAAGAATAGCTAACAAATCACTGGAGAACTCTTTTATAAATGCAGCCAGGCTCTCCAGGGGCAGCACACAGGTCCAGGACTTGACCAGAGTCCTATCAAATTCCATCAAGTATTTCTTTTCTTTCATTAGTTGCAGTAGGGGTCCCCTGGATGGAAGAAAAGACAAAATCTTCAACTTTTCAAGGTACAAAAGGCTAAAAGCTTGTTCAGCCCACAGAGGACTCATTCTCACTCCTCTGCTTTTTTCATTTACTGCTGAAGATCGGTAGAAGACCCCAAGACCCAGTAACTGCAGAAGCAGTGTCAAACTACTGAGCAGAAGCACTCAAGGAAAATAAACTCCAGGTCTTGCTCAGATTCTGCACAACACATATCATGAGCTGCTTTAACTCGCGTCAGGCATCACCACCCACGCAAGCTGCTCCACAGCTTGCAGAATTAAGGGTTGTTTGTGTCAAAGGTAATGTAATGCACAGCTCTGCTACACACTACAGTCTCCGAGCAACCAATACGGTCTGTGTTCACATATCCCAAATATCCACCATCAACATGCTACATTTCTTATTTTTTTAAAAACTAGAGAGTTGCAAAAAAGAGATAAAGGTGACCCCCACCAACTACAATGTCAAAGCACTGGACGTAACCAGTAATTCTGGAAAACTCACATATCTTGATTCTTCTTTGTTTCAGCAAACGGAAGCCCTTCCAGCCACACACAGTAATCTTCTTCCATCGGCAAATGGTCACACTGCACAGGAGCCGCAAAGAAATGCAGAAGAGGAAGAATCCACACCCACTGGTCTACTTGCTGATCAATGCATCTCTGGCACAAGTTTGTCAGGTGAACCATCAAACTAAAAAAAAGAAAACAATCAAGACACACACACAGAATAAAAGAACAGCCTTTCACAGGGCTCGAGAATGCCCTTGGCGGGGGGCAGGCTACATCTCAGTCTTACTATGTACCTTCATATAACTTATGATCATTATTTTAGCTCAATCTTATCTTCACTGAAGAGTACATATGATAAAAGTTTAAAACTCAAAGCCTGAATCTTACTTGAATCTCTCTGCACAAACCCTACTAATACAGCACGAAGAAGTGCCAATACTGCGTCTACAGTTTCCAGGTGAACCCCTCCAGCTCAGTCAGGGATCGGGCAACACAGATGCACAGAGCCAGGCATTCTAGGGACAATTCTCAGCCTCCTTGGTTGGGCTGAGGTACTACAAAGGCCTCCAAAAGGATATTTAACAGCTGCAGCTGCGCAAGAGAAGCACTAGAAATTCCAGTGGCAGATAAGCAGTGAGGTAACAGTCTAATAAGCAGACACTCGGAGGAAAAAAATTCAACAAAAAACCACATGTAATGATGCACGTTAGAGAAGACAAGAAGAATCCAAATACGGCATTTATATTTAAAGGAGTAGATATATGATGATCCCCGATCATTGGAGTTTGTAAGTGTGAATAGCAAACAGGTAAGAAGGTAGAAACTGCTTGACAGAAAAGAATAGCAACTAAGATTTTTATACATAAGAAAACCCAATAGTTTTAACTCAATCTACTACTCTGGCAGCCATGAAAGGGAAATCCTGTCTGGACAAAAGTAAAACATTGTTCACCCAGAGAGGTATGTGGCTGTCAGAGGGCCCCAGAGAGGTTGTGCAACCTTCATTCCTGGAGTTTTTCAGAACTGGACTGCAACCTTGCCTGGACATTAGCTCTGCTTCGAGCAGGAGGCTGGAACAGAGACCTCCAAATGTCCCTTTAAACCTGATTGTTTTTCTGATGCTCTGACACTAGAGAGCTAAATCTCTTATTGCTTTACCACAGGGTGCTGTGCTTGCAGCAAAACCAGCCCAGTTAGTTACCTTGCAAGTGTTCCAGTAACTGCTGCAAAAGCCTTTTTGATAGGATTAATTTCTTCCAGTATGGCTTCTTGTGACACCTTATCCAAGCACAAGAGGCTGCACAGGTGAACCAGATCATCTTTAAGTGCTGGCAGCGTGAACCCTTCAACTACTGTGAGAACGGTGAGCCCCAGAGCTAGTTTACTTTTTATTACTATGTCCTCCTGCGATGCTTTTGCACCTTCTGGTGCAAGGAAAGGACGAGCTATTTTCCTCATGTATTTCAGCAGCAAATCATTCACCTAGGATAAAGAAGAGAGGAAACAAAACAACCACAGTATTAGTTCCCCAACAAGTTTTTTTCTTCTGAAGCCATCTTCTGCTGCTGGTTACAGCGAGGACACTTGATAGCCCCGTACAGCCCACGGCACCATGGTGGTACCGGGATCTAAGCACACGTGGTACTGACCACCACCAGAACACCAGGCATGACACCCCAGTACCTGTGATGGTTTGGTGCCCCTCTCCGTGCTACCAGCTCCCACCACTCAGCTACTGCTGCCCCTTCCCACACCCAGCAGAGCTGGGAAGCGCCAAGGGACCAGGGCAGATCTCTGTAGGGGAACCCGTGAGCTGAGCAGTTGTACACCGAATGCTGCCTAAGGTCACCACTGCACTCTGCAAGCAGAGACCAGCTTCCCAGAGGACTTGGGCTTGGTTGGGAGTCAGCAAAAGGAGAGAGTTTTCTGTCCTCACCCGCAGACCCCAAAAGCTACTCTGAAACCACGTCTAGGGGGTCCGTAGTACTGTGGTCCCTGGCAATACCAAAATTGCCCTTCTTAAAATCAGCAACGACACCAACACCCACGGACTCTGTGGCCTCTCCTGCATCACCAGGAGCAGGGAGGCTGCAGAGAGTTGGAAACGAGCAGCCCTGACATCGGTCCAAAGCCCCAAAAAAGGACAATGTGACATTTCTGCCACATTTCATATTTATGCCAGGGAAGAAATGTAGGACTCCACAAGCCCTGTCTGCACCACTGCTTAGGAATGGACCGGGAAGATCTCGTCTCAAAAAAAAAAAAAAAAAAAGGCAGACTTGGAGGCCAAGATGAGCACAGAGATATCGGTGACAGAGTGACTGGCAGCAAAACTACAGGGCAAGGCTTAGGAAATTAATGTCCAGACACACAACCCACTCCAGTAAGAAGCCGCCACATCACAGCTCTGCTGCGGACCAGTCTGGGATACTCCGAACAGCACCTAACCGTAAAGGTGTGATGAAGTTCCCGAGGCAGACAGTGGCAGTCACCCCGAAAGGATCCCGCCACTTCTCTCCCACCTGAACTTTTTGACTAGAAAAACAAAACGAACCCAACAAGGTCAAGAACAAAATTAAAGTTCTGTGTTTAGAAACTGAGTGGCTGTTTTCTAGTATCTGTTAAAAGAAAACGGATTACCTGCTGCGTTCCAAAGTCTAGCTCTGTCCACGGCATTTCCCGGCCGTCACACACCCATGGGTGACTTGTTACAACATAAAACTGTGTCAGCTGGGAAAGGAAGTTTCTCAGGTTGTCGGGACTCCAGGCTCCAAGAATGCTGAAGATACTTTCTAACATAATGCTTGCTGCTATCATCTTCCCTCTCACCACATCTTTGTTGTTATTGCGAGAAAATATTTTCTGAATGTTTTTCATTATAGAAGGCTCTGCACACACAATGTCGTCATACTGATGCCATTCTAGAAGGAGGAACACAGACGAGAACACAGGAAAACAAACACATATTTGCGCATGCCTTCACACTTTCAGCTCCCCACAGAAATGCCTCCACTGACTCATTAAGTTTCCAGCTTCAGACAGTGCTGCCTAATAACCACGCTAGTCTGTATGAAGTCAGAGATCATCCCAATACACAGATGCCCTCAGAAAAGCTCACCTCCACTGCTGAGCAAGTCGCCTTCTATGAACAAGCAGCGATTCACATGATTACTTGACACGGAGCGCTTGTAAATAAATTCATACTTCCCTCCACTACAGGTAACCCAGTATTTGTAAGGAATGGGTTTATTCACACTTTCTTTCGCAAGAGTTACATTGCCTTCAATGAGGTATCCATGTCCTTCGAGACGCCTGGGAAACACAAAACACAGCAAAGGAGGGCAAAGGACAAATCAGCTGATCTATACACTTCCTTTTCCACACATTACTCCATTTGAATAGGACCGGTGATTATTCTCTCGCGATGAAAGTTTCAGAATAGTTACCTCCACTGTGAAAACCCTCGGTAGCCATACTGACCTACGGACATACAGCTACAGTCGTACGTATGAAATGAGGTACCACACTGCATCCTGTTCTTCAGAGCCAAACCACCTCGGTGCCTCCCTGCGACTCCAGAGGGTACTCACTTGGTGCAGTGCAGCTCGCAGATGTTGTCCTTCCAGCTGGCATAGGCAGCAATGCCTTCAGCCCTGATGAACACTTTATGGGTCTCAGGGTCTAGTTTGAAGTCTTTGGATAATATTGCGTGGAAATACACTGTAACACCTTCACGTCGGCTCACAGAACTACAAAAGAGAATTAGAAGGAAAATAGAAAGAATTCTAATTTTTACCTTTTTTTTTTTTTTTTTTAAATTGCACAAATCATTATAAACAACAAATGATATTTGAGCCACTAGCTTACTGGATCCAAGACCCGTAAGCTGTGTCAGCAGCTCACTCAGACTGATGTGACAGAACAAGCCGAGCCCAAAGCCTAGAGCAAGAAGGAAAACTGGGTTCCTACAGGCAGCATGAAATGCTCCGGCCACACGCATCTGGGTCACTGCATTGGCAAGCCAAGAGAAACTCCTCACCCAGCAGTCACCTGAAATGGCCATGCTTTATCCCTCGTCCAGCTCACACCCGTTAAGCAAAACAAGTGACACTAACCAAAACAGCTCTTCGTACCATTGATCTGAAGAGTCACATCTCTGAAGCACATCTGGCTCCTAACAGTAACAAGAGCGCAACCTCCTTTTTTTATTCATCAGATACCCAAAAAGGTTCAAGCAGCAAGTGTACCACATTGCCCAGTACACGACCTGTGCTGCAACTCCCAGCTGAACGTTGGCTCTCTTTTGCATAAGCAGTTTATCTCGATTTTAAGGCAAGTCTATTTCCACATATCCAAGACACACACAGACCTAACCTTTGTACTTCAATCCCCTGTCTTATTCTGGAGTCCTCTAGTGCTCCTCACCAAATCCTGTCAGTGAAGAACGCTGGGGATCAGCACGGGGGTACTCACCTTTCTTTAACCTTATCCACAGGTCGCTGGTTCCTCTTTTGCTTTTTTTCTGTTACAGCTGAAGCATGATCCTTTCTAGCACCCTCAGGTCCTTTGGTTGGACTTGCCTTCACAGTCACCTCACGCACTTTCTCACCTGGGGTCCCCTTTTTCTCCTTTGCGACTTCGTTCTGCGACAGGAAGACAGACAAAGCCCAGTTCAACAGCAGACTCTGGCAGCACAACATCCGCAGAAGTGTCCAAAATCTCTGCAGAGGGGTGGGGATTCCCAGAAATCGCAGCACACCAGCTAGCCTCACACTTCTGCAAACGCTCATCCCTCACAGAGGAAAGACACTGGCTAAAGAAAACACTGCAGGACTGCGAGAGGAATCCAGCCCTCAGACAGGGGCAAGAAGTCAGGTCAGGAAGCCACAGGTCCCCCGAGGACGGGGCACAAAGACAATGACAGATAACTGTCGTGGTGTAATGGAAGCCAGCGAGAGCTGAGTTAACACACACCTGGAAGAGCTGGCTGGAGAAGAGACAAGTTCACTGCTCCCGGGGGTAACTGAGCAACCGCTCAGCGAGAAAGCTGCGCTAGAAATAACACACAGGAGAGCGACACCCAAACGAAACACCTCGTGTGCTCCCTGCTGTCTCCCCATAGCCCCAGCCCCACGGTCTCCAGCTTTACCGACAGCACAAACCAGTCACAAAGGGAAACTGGGCCCAACTCAACCAGACACGCACCAGAGTGTGCACTCCCACACTGACCTCGCGAGTCGAATGGCTCACTTTCTGCCCAGTGTCTTGTTGATCCTTCCCAGCCTGCAAGCTTCTCACTGCAGGTGGAGTCTGTGCATCTTGGCTTCGACGTTCAGCAGAAGCAGCCGCGGGCGTATGTCCAGGCGCTCCCATACCAGGAGATGGCCCAGACGAAAGGCTCGCTCGCTCACCGGTTGAGGCCGCTTTCTCGCCACTACCCGAAGACTGGGAATCTGCTCGGCTTTCTGCAAGCTGGCCAGCGTCAGGGGCATGACTGCCACCTCCCACACTCCCTTGGACCGTTTCTCTGTGCTCTGTGGTGCTTCCACCCCCCACCTTCTCCTTCGGGGCCGCAGGGCTTGGAGAAGTGGCAGCCACATTATCCGCGCCCCTCTGCTTTGGTGGGGTCTTCACATCTACGCTGCTGGGACTGCCTTCTGCAACTGCTTCCAGACTTCCAGCTTCCTTTGCCGAGTGACCCAACGCCCTGCCGCTTCCACCTGTGCCTCCACTGCCACCACCAAGTACATCAGCACCCAGCTTGGCTGCTTCACCACCTGGGCTTTGCATTTCTTCTGCAGTAACACAGGCATCGGGCANCTNTGGGCTTTNAGCTGCTGCTGTGCTTAGAGGAGGCAGAGNCTCCTGCTCCCCNGAGATGGAAGGATCCTTCTTTCNTTTTTTCCTCTTCTTTTTCTATTAAACAAAAAAAGGAACACCACAATGTCTGTTTATTCATCAAATAGAAATTCTTTGTCACCTCCTCCACCGCAGCTGGTACCAACATCTTCCTGCTACACTGGGTGAAAGGGGAAGGGTCAGGAAGAGAAGGGACAAGGGCAGCTGCCACCCACTATAGCAGGTGAAATGCAAGTAACACTGGATTGCAATAGTTTGTCAAGAGCAGTTTTAGAACTCACAACTTTCTCATCAGGAACACACAGCGGCCCTGAGCACGATGCTCACTAACAAGACCAGACCTACTACTGAGCTGAAATCGCTGCTGCTTCCCTCGGTGCAGCAAAGCTCCTGTCCGGGGGAGCTGCACCGCTCAGCACAGCAGCTGCCCGCACACGCAACCCTTCACGTAAGCAAACGCATCCAGTTTGCCTCGGAGCACAGGCAGCAGCACCGCAACGCAGGCCAAGGGGACCCGTGGCGATGCACTCAGGCTCCGTGCTTGACAAGAGAGAGAGCAGCGAGCCACCAGCTCCCCCTGCTCCTCAGCACCGGCAAAGAGCCTTACCCTCTTCCGCGACTTCCCAGAAGAATCACCGGCCACGCGCCGGGCTGCGGCCTCTGAGCTACCGCTCGGAGCCGTTACACCCTCCAGCAGCGATGCTCCCTCTTCCCGCTCCTCCCGTGTGTCGGCAGAGGAAGGAGGCCCACCCGCAGCGCGTTCAGCTGTGCTCTCCGGGGCACCGATCCGAGCAGCCTCAGGCGCTTTGGTTGGACTTGCCTTCACAGTCACCTCACGCACTTTCTCACCTGGGGTCCCCTTTTTCTCCTTTGCGACTTTGTTCTGCGATAGGAAGACAGACAAAGCCCAGTTCAACAGCAGACCCTGGCAGCACAACATCTGCAGAAGTGTCCAACATCTCTGCAGAGGGGTGGGGATTCCCAGATATCGCAGCACACCAGCTAGCCTCACACTTCTGCAAACGCTCATCCCTCACGGAGGAAAGACACTGGCTAAGGAAAACACTGCAGGACTGCGAGAGGAATCCAGCCCTCAGACACGGGCAAGAAGCCAGGTCAGGAAGCCGCAGGTCCCCCGAGGACGGGGCACAAAGACAATGACAGATAACTGTCGTGGTTTAACCCAGCTGGCAACAAAGCACCACACAGCCGCTCGCTCACTCCCATCCCCCCAGCGGGATGAGGGGAAGAGAACTGGAAGGGTGAAAATGAGAAAATTCATGGGTTGAGGTAAGAACAGTTTAATAATTGAAATAAAATATAATAATAATAATAATAATTTAAAAATGTAATGAAAGGGAAAATAACAAAGAGAGAGAAATAAAATGCAAGGAAGACAAGTGTTGCAAATGACAACCAGTGCTCACCACCAACTGATCGATGCCCAGCCAGTCCCCGAGCAGCGGCCCCCCGCCCCACCTCCCGCCCGGTTTCATTGCTGAGCACGACGGCATACGGCGCAGAATACCCCTTCGGTCAGCTGGGGCCAGCTGTCCCGGCTGTGTGTCCCCCCAGCTCCTTCTGCCCCTCCACCCTCCTCGCTGGTGGGGCAGCGTGAGGAGCAGGAAGGGCCTTGACTCTGTGTAAGCACTGCCCAGCAATCACTCAAACATCCCGCTGTTATCCACACTGTTTCCAGCACAAATCCAAAATATAGCCCGGTACCAGCTACTACGAAGAAAATTAACTCTACCCCAGCCAAAACCAGCACGATAACCAACAGCAACTCGCCACTTGACACGCCTGTCCGTGAGCGGAGCACAGACACTGACGAAGCATGAAGACCTCCGCATTCGAGGAGATCCGACAGAGCTCACGGGAAGAGCTGGCTGGAGAAGAGACAAGTTCACTGCTCCCGGGGGTAACTGAGCAACCGCTCAGCGAGAAAGCTGCGCTAGAAATAACACACAGGAGAGCAACACCCAAACGAAACACCTCGTGTGCTCCCTGCTGTCTCCCCATAGCCCCAGCCCCACGGTCTCCAGCTTTACCGACAGCACAAACCAGTCACAAAGGGAAACTGGGCCCAACTCAACCAGACACGCACC
>Ga0065711_1027370_pt1 | contig 50285 bp, 31 predicted proteins | sample Hoacrofraction12_FD_59098 | JGI IMG/M metagenome (GOLD analysis project Ga0065711, IMG submission 59098) | Hoatzin crop microbial communities from Cojedes, Venezuela - Epithelial fraction 12 v2 (version 2) | ecosystem: Host-associated > Birds > Digestive system > Esophagus > Crop | place... | reverse complement strand
ACAAGGTCCTGTGCAGCCTGCTGTAGGTGACCCTGCTTCGGCAGGGGGGTTGGACTAGATGACCCACAGAAGTCCCTTCCAACCCCTACTGTTCTGTGATTCTGTGATTCTGTGTTCTGGCAGCTGCTACAGTTCTTTATCTCGATGCAGGGATGTATTCTTTGCCACTTCTTGCCTCCTCTACATGCTGGGTACCCCTGTCTTCCCCCCTGCCCATGGTTCTCTGAGCTGCTGACACCTCTCTTGTCTTGGCAGCAGCTGATAAGAACCAAGTGTATCTGCTCTACAGCAAGACCCTGAACGTCTTCTCTGGCACCCCTTCCACAATTTGGACCTGGTCCCTGTGGTCAGAATGAGCTTGAATTTGTCTACAAAATAACACTGACCAGTGCTGGGCCATTGCCATTGTCCTGCTCCTTGGGAAGTCATTCATGTCTTCCAAAGGCAAGATGCCCATGTCTCATTGACACTGCTATCTGCTCCTTTAGCAAGCAATTCTGCAAGGAGGCAGAGCAAGAGAAAATTGGCCTTGTGTAGGAAACTCAGGCTGGTTTCCGCAGCTGGTAAGTGGTCCCATTCTCGAGGAATTCAGAGAAGCTGGTGTTAGTCTACGCAGCAAAGCCCTAAGATACTAGGGGAGGACCTGGCACAAGCTTTGCACTGCTTATGTTTTCGAAATCCACATTCCAGGAGGGAAGAAGGAAGAAACATTAGCATAAGTATTGACTGTGTGTGCCTCATGTTTCCCCCATGTTGCTTTTTCATTGCCTATTTTTCAAGAAGCAGCAGATTGCTAACGCTCCCCATCAGCAAGCCGCTATGGACTTGCTTTCATATTTGGCAGCTGTCAACTTCTGCTCTGCAACCACTTTATCCCGCTTTCTGCTGAGGGCTATTTTTGACTTGCTTCTTTGAGACCCAAGTGTCCCACCTGCACAAGCAGCTGGTTTACTGCGCTCTCTTCAACCATGCGAGACAAGCAGCAGTGCTGTTGTGTACAAAGCAGCACAAGTAGGTGACAAAGAAGTGAATGGGGACACAGGAGTCACTCTACAGTACAGTACAGAGGTGTTCTCAAAAGTAGCGAGTGATTTGGGAGGAATCTCACCTTTCAGGTGTTTCTGTTAAGGGCTGGGATTCATCTAATTTCAGACAACTGCAAACATCCTGAGCTGGGCACTGAAGGTCTTGCAAATACATCAGACAAATGGAGATCTAGAAGTTCCCATGCTTTTCCACCAAGGGCAGAGCAAGCTCAGATATGCCCCTGCATCCACATCAAGTGGGTTTCATACAGATACAGATCAGAAAGCTGGAAGATTTGGAATTCTAGAAGACCCACATCAAACTGAAATGGTGTCCAAGACACCAGTGGCACCCTACTCATCCAACAGTACCATCTTGCTGTCCTCTCCAACCGGTGGTCATCTTGCTTCTCATCTGTATACCGACTGTAATGTGTGGAAAATATTTATGCATTGTTTTCAGACAAGCTAGCTTTCCTCTGAGGTCAACAGCAAGAGCTCAACACTCTGGATTTGGCCCAACCAAGCACTGATTCGGTCAGGACAAAGTGAGCAGATGGTGGTGCTCCACCATCCCTGCTGCATGGGATTAACCCATCCACACTCAGAAAGAGCCAGGTACACCACAGCTTCCACTCAGCGCATCGCACCCACCCCTCCTTGTCCTTCTGCCCTGCTCACTTTGGATCTTAGCTGTTTGGGCCCCATCTGACCATGGTCACACATACAAAGGTGTCACCCAGACTGAATCTGATGGCCCAGCAGCATCATGGATGCTGAGAAACAGGTTGATAGCAACAACCACAGAGGTCCTCTCTGGGGATGGCCCTGGTCAGAACATGAATTCTCTTACACGCAGTTAGATGAAACTCACTCCAAACCAACAGAACTCCCCCTGTTTCAAAAATGTCACTTCTCCCATCAAAACCCACAATGCATATACCTAGCCTCTCTTCCCAGCTTGCAGTTTTGAGTTATGGAAAACACTACAGAGCTCCAGGACACCTTTAGGTGCTTTCTTTTCAAATTCTGGACCTGGCAACCCATGACCCATGCTTTCCCCTGAAATCCCCCCAAAAGATAGCTGAGCCGTACCTCTTTGAGGACCAGCACACACTTGCCAGGCCCGACAGACTGAGGTAGCTCTGCTATTCTGCCTTTGTTTAAATATGGACCTGAGAAGCAGCGGTGGTTGATGTAGAGCTGGGGGCAGCAGTATCTCCCATTGATGGTGCCTGCAAGGAGAAAGTAGCAGTGATGTGCGTGTAGCACTTTTGTACAATAAATTAAGGGCTCTTCATCTTCCTCCTAGATGTGGGAAGGAGGGGAGAATAGTAAATGAGGCACAAAGAAGTCTTCCCTGGGATAGGAGGTAGAGAAGCCTCTGCTACTCGAATCCGTCCAACACAAGAACAGCAATTGCTTTTAATAGCAACTGATTTGGCTGCACACCCTACCAAAAGCAGAATCAGGAAAGGATTTCAGTCATAACGTGGCCTGAGGCTCTTTCATAACTTGTGTCGCAGATGGACGTGACCGACTCAGCTGCGACTTGCCAGAAAGGGAACGTATTAGCTGCCTCTGACAGATACGGAGTCGGCTCAGGGAGAAATTCAGGTGGAGGGCTCCACAAACCCCTGTTCATCTACTGTCCAACCCAGTAAGCACTGAGGTGCCATTCCCCTGACCCAACGTGGGTCTACAGAGTAGTTTTCTCTGTACGGGTTGATTACTCTGGGCTCCTTGGAGAGAAGTAGGTACTTCTAGACGTGGTTCATGCGCTATCCGAGTGGTTATCCACTTTCTGGTTATCAGACCCAAAAAGAGCCTGTTTCTCCCCATTTGATTGTAACAGGGCCCTGGGGTGTTGGCTCAGATGCCAGCGCGTGCCCTGCAGTCTGCTGAAATAAAGCGAGTTAAATCCTGCCCCCCTCTGCTGAGTCTACACAATTAACTGCACGGATATTGCACTCTCGGAGCCTCCTGCCATTGCTAAAGGGGAGAAAAATTTGCCTTTAGCAGAAGTAGCAGCCATGCCACGTGGCCATGATGCTAACACAGGGACACATTAACTCCTGGTGTAAGCGATTTCATTGACGCCAATTAAAAAGTCGCATCCATCTCTGCCAGGGCTTCATTAGCCTGGCCCTAACATCGTTAGCTGGAATGGGCAAGCTGCAGGGGAACTCTGACAACCCCAGCAAGACACAATGTTCACAAGCAGAGGACCGGACCCTCGCATGCTGTACATCAGAGACTCCTTGCACTGTTGGTGGGTCCACACCACCTCACACCTGCAAGGATGTGGCCCCATCTCCCCACCCCTATGACCCGCTCGCTCCCTTTTTGGGGTCATCCCCCTCCATACAGCCAACAGGTCCTTGAAATAAGGATCCTGTTGGTGCTGACCAGCCTTACCTGTTGTGTCTGGCTGAGGAACTGGGCAGAGGTCATGAGGTATTTTCTCAACAGGCACTGTGGATGGTAACCTGTTAAACAGCAATTCAGTGTATTTAATAGTGTCTGATGGGGCAAAGGGGCAGAACCAGCCTTCAGGCTGGACCAAGAGGTACACCAGCACCTGCCTGGACCAAGGAATGGGGATACTTCAAACGCAACCCCACTTCCACACGGTTTATCACAGCCCAGGGCCAGCATATTGCAGAAGCAGCAACCAGATCCACCCCTCCTCCAAAAGTATACTCTGGTCTGTGAGCTTTAGCCCTTCAGGCTGCAAATACTCATGCTTAAGTCCCTTAAATTCTAGTTTCTAGAAACCGCAAGGGCTAGAGAGGGAAATGCCCTCCAGGAACATGCCTGCCTTCCATAAGCATCCCTTACTGGCTATTAAATGCTGGCTACACAGCCCCAGCTAGCAAAGTATTTCTATTGCAGACTTTCTTACATGCTGACAAACATTTTAGAATTACAGGAACCTCCTTGCTGACTCTGCTGCAGTACTGGGGCACTAGTTAGCAAAGTCACTCAGCTGCTGTGTATTATCTCCACTGGAAGACCTGATGCATCTCTAAAAAACACCACCTAGAACAACAAAAACTTACTGCTTTTCTGGTTGCACAACTGCAATTCTTCTCTTCCTTCGCACTGCAAGAATGAAGCAAGGAAGAAAAAAATAGTTTTGTACTCTTCTGTCCTATAAAGTATACCCATAGTGCATAAAAAGCTGTACAAACGCACTGACTATAAAATAACTTCTAACACAATGAAATGGTACTTAATTACTATCGCCATCTTTTCTTGGTATTTTTTAACTAAGTCACTACATCATTAAAATCTACTTTAAAGATGTAATAATACATTTAATCTTTCCTCTGGAATGCTAATATTGTGTTTTATGGGATCAGTATAAAAAAAATTAAAATAAGAACACAAATATTTTTCCATACGAAACACATATGGATAAAATTACATTTTTACAAGCATGATTACCTCCAGCATAATTTATCCCTAGCTATAAATTGTGATACGGCTGCATAATGTTGCCATAGCAGTATTCTCCCAAATTAGGCCCCAGCTGCCTGATTTTTAACTTAAGCATATTTAACTCTTCAAAAGGGTTGACACATTTTAAAATCTGCCTTTCAGATGTTAATTAATATAAACAGTGAGGCTAATTTTTCATCTAGTGGCTTGAGATCAGGGTTGGATAGTTTCTGCGAGGCATAGGAGAACGACACCAAACACTCACGAACTGCCTTCAAATGCAAATGGAAAAAATTGGTCTTAATATACACTGGAGGCAGGACAAAACACCACGGACTTAATTGTGCCAGAGAGATTTAAATTTAACACTAAGGAAATCTCTGAGCTGGTAAGGGCAGTGAAATAACGGGACAGATACCCTTGGAAGGGGCAGAAACTCCATCACAGAAGACCAGCAAACATTTCTCATTTTCGATGGAGCAGATCCTGTTTTGGAGAGGGAGCACCTGGATGGCCTCTTTATGTCCACTCCACCCTGTATTTTATGGGTTTTCTCCAATTTGAGATCCTGTGTTGCTAAGTCACTCAGCTGCCCAAGTTAACTTTGCCCAGCGCAATGAAACCTGGTTTCACTCCGACAACCCCACTGCAAACTCGCAGCCCACACTGTGCAACCCCAAACCACATGACCGCCTTTCCAAGCACAACCAATCCCATTTTCAGTGGGACTGATCACACAGACCAGTAAAAATTGCATTATACCAGCGCTGTGGAGTCTGGTCACTAATTAGATTTATTACTATTTATTACAGTACACTCACAGCCTGGTTACCAGTCTTGCTAGCTAAGTTGGTAGTTTCAAAAACTGGATTACAGATGTAAGACAAACTCGCTGATAAGTCCACTGATGTAGTATCTCTGCTGCTTGATGTTTCCATGTACTTACAAACAGCTTTGTGTGGTGGAGTTAGGTTATAAGCATTTGCTTCACACCAGCCAACGGGGAAAATGTCCATAGACTCTACATCAACTATGTACTCTGGAGAGGGCATCTGTAAACCTATAAACACAAATTTATAACAAGTCAGACATGGGAATACCAAGCTCAGAGGCATTCAAGCATTCATCATGAACCAAGGGAAGCAAATGATGGAACATACAAAAATAAATCTGCTTCCCTGCGTCAAAATCAGGCATCATTTCGTCTTCAATTTTGCACAGACAGCAATGATAAGGCTGTTGCATTTACAGTGCAATGTAATTCCAGAGAAAATCCCCATTAAGAGCACAGTAAGGGTGCACAGCGAAGCAGCCAAAAGCCAGTAAGGCTAAACATGCATGACTTTCCCCAGCAAGACGGCCTGATTGCCCCCTTGGTCTTCTCATAGAGTTGTACAAACAAGTTAGCAGAAGGCCAGTTGTGTGCTTGCTCTTGCTGGTAAGAGCACGCACATGGGCTGTAACAGGGTGATAGCTAATGTGATAGGCCTGTATGCCCCAGTGCCCCCCTGAAGCTTTTTCATGTAGTTTTGCCCTTAATACACAGTTTTTAAGGGTGGGAGGTGGCCACTCTTCTGTCTAGAAGTGCCATGAATTCTCCTAGGGCTCCTCACTATAACGTGACCTGATGACCCAACAAGGGAGAGGCAGTATAAAAATCCAAAGTGGGACAGATGCACTAATATCTCTGCCATAATACTGACTCCAGAGCCCCACTGAAAATCTCTTGCTTAAAGCAAATCTCTTCCAGTTTGGTTATTGGGTCTCCTTTAGCGGACACTCTCCTCTCTTGGTTTATGTGGGTCGCACTCAAAGACACTGCAGCAAATGCAAATATTCCTGCTGGCTTTGAGTTCTTCTGAAAACAACTCTGAGTCCTGAGTCAAGACACCATTTAATTACTCCAATTCAAGTCCAACCGTGCTGGCACACCCTGGCCAGCCACCTCACCCTCCTCTGCCATTCCCACCCTACAACCTATAGCTCCAGCACCAGCATGAGATGATCTCCTAATAAAAGAGACCAAAGGATCAGCAGCTTTCCCTGCAGCATCCTCGCCTTTGCATCTGTTACAGCATCTTTGCCTCCTGCTTAATGCAGCAGTGTTGGACTGTGCACAGACAGATGACTACAGGGAACTTCCCACTAACGAATGTTCATCAAGGGCTTGCAGCGTAATTGAAACAGTAATTGAACTTTGTGATGGGAATGGCATTGAGGTTGAGATGCAACATTTGGATCAATCTTGTCTCTAGCAATAAACTGGATGCACTTTGAGAGCGTGTGGTTGTATGAAAACCCAAAGGAATCAGGAAAATAGGTGCTGGTGTTCATATCGCAGGAGGAAATAATTAAGAAAATGAAATCATGATGTCTGCATAGATTCATGGATGTCTTCATGGAATTCCTTTGAGCCCTGCATCATGTTCATGGATCATACATTGAAGATACAGTCTCTATTTCACTAGGATATGGGGAAGGGAAGAGGATGGGATACAGGCACATTACACAGGACGTGACCTGCTCATATGAGGAGCTGAGCCTCAATGCAAGGTCTCAACAGCCGGCATTCCTTGCAAAGCCGTTTCCCTCCATGGGAAAATACCCAGAGGTCACTGCTCATTCGAACCTGATGAAAGCTGCACTCTTCAGTGGGCAAAACATTTTTGCCTAATGCCACAAATCCAGCCAAGGAACTGATGTGAGAACTGCTGAAGTCAGCGGCAAGACACGCACGAAGTGAGCAAGCCATGGATCAAGCCCTAAACAGAGTAAGAGATCAGCACGGTCCCCACTGAAATTTCAGTAGATCTGGGAAAATCCAGCATTTTCATTACTGTAACTGTTCTATAGTGTTATTCTGACCCAATAAACAGATCAAATGTACTTTCCTGCTTGCAAACAGTCACAGACGTGACCGAGATGTGAAAATTCTGTTTTTAGAGTTTACAGCTGCAGTCACCCTGACGAGCAAGGAAGCACCATAATGTCTGTTCTCCTGCAACACCACTATTCCTCTTGTAAGACATATTCATAGCTACTCTGTCCTCCCAGGCATTGCTTCTTCCCTCTGGCAATCGATAACCCTGCCTCACACTTCCAACATCCTACTGCTTCATTTGGCCTCACTCCTATAAGCGGAAAACAGCTTGTTTGAGACTCATTAGTTTCATTTGCTGCATTTTATGCTGCCATTTTCCGAAACTAAGATATGTCCATGAGACTTGAGAGGTTAAATGGAAAAGAGAATGGGGAGACTGGAAATAGGGTGAGGAAAACTTCCATGCCCCACTACAAATCTTGGGCAGAATTGAGCAGCAACTCCGGAAAAGTCTCAATGGGAAAATTATGCAAAATCTCCCTGGAGAAGTGATTAACTAAAAGGTTTTCCTCAAAGTCCTAGGCTGTGAAGAGAGTGTACATTTTTACTTGTACAAATTCACACCAGAAAGCTTCAGCTTTAAAATCTAAAATGAACCAGTAAAAATTAACAATGCAGATGATGAGTAATAAAGTAGCAGAAAGTGATGGGATGCGCACAGCCGTGGATCAGCCCCGTGCTTCTTTTCCACCATGGGGGAACGATACTGCTGCTCATTAAACGCTCGCCCTGAAGTTTACAGAGTTTTGCTACTGTACAAAGCGTGATTTATTAAGCAATGTTCCCTCATGTCTAACTCGGCGCTGCTTAACTACTGTGTTCTGTTTTATGGCTGCAGTTGGGGCTGTCAAACAGCAAAACCGGGAGGGCAACAATGCAAGCTTCAGACGTCCCCATGATAAATGGTGGGACCCAAGGTTGTCAGCGATGGGCTCCCATGGTAGCTGGGGAGTCTTGCTGCTACCAGAATATAAATATTCAGTTAGAAACAACAGTGTATTAATGGAGTAAAAAAAAAAAAATGCCACAGTTTAAGCCACATTTATTTTACAATTCTGCAAGCAGGGTTTGGGGTTTTTTTTAATGACCGGTTTTAGCCTAACACTGTGCATACTGTAGTCACGTATTTCAACAGCAGCAAAGATTTCCTTTTATTTTTGCAGTCTTTTGCATCTTTTCCTTTTACTACAGATCATTCTGTTCCTGGTATTGAGATATAAAACAAGCATAAGGCATCTATATATCTGAACACAAAAGACAAAGAAATGCACACAGGTTTTTTTTTTACGGCAAGTTGTAAAAACATCCTTTAAGAAATTAAAAGAGTAAAAAGCAGGGAGAAAGAGATGAGGCAGGAGAGCAAGGCGGGACTGTGTGGCCCTCTCCCTGCCTTTATCCAGAGTCTTGGAGGACGAGTTGATGTAAAGACCCAAGAAACAGCACTTCCTATTGACTATAACAGGCAAGAGTTTGGTGAACACTGAGTCCCTTTGAAAGTACTACAGCTTGGGGGGGGAAGAAAGATTCCAAAATGGCTTAAAGTCTGCATACAAAAGTGAAGGCACCTGGCCATTTAAGAAGGTGAGTTACCAAAATGGGCCAGACTCCTTAAGCAGATGGGTGTAAATTCAACAACAGCCTTAGTGAGAACTGAATTTCAAACAAGCACTGAATCCAGCTCTTTAGCAAAAATATTTGCCACGTGTCCAGACCAGGCTGCAGATGAGCTTTTGCTACTTGGAATCAGAAGGCAACCAGTTGTCTGAGATGACAAAACCAAAACCTGCCGTTGCACACAGCTCCACCAAATGCAAAGACGCAAAGTCGTATCCACTCTGTACACTGGAGATAATCACAGAGGAGACAAACTGCCTGGGGTGACAGCTTCTTGTCAGGGTTGGAGAAGGATGACAGTTCAGCTCTCCTACATCTCCCACCTCTGCTGCATTCGGGCACACACCTGAAGCTCTGCTCTCCTCACACCTTAGCCGGCCCAAACCACAAAGCCTAGCAGCCAATACACAAGAAGCACGAACGATTTGGCCTCCCAAGCTTTAGGTAAGGAGGACTCTCTCTTTAGGTAGCAACTGAGTTATAAATCTCTGAGAACAGGATTTATCACAGAGGCATCAAGAAAGCCTTCTCTACCATATAATGCTACTTTTGTAGAGCTAAACACCACAGAACATCTGCCTTTCTTATATTTTAGAGCAAGCTGCTAGCACAGATGAGGTACTCTGGGTTACCTAACAACGTTTTTACCAACTTTAAGTGCCTTGGTTAGAGACCTTTCCTCTTGGACAAATGGCACTATACATTGTCAGATACTGAAATACTTCTTGGGATATTATAATGAATGCTGCACGATGCTGAAGGTGACGTGCTGGATGATGGTGAAGCAATACAGTTAATATCAATCTGGCTTTCACTGTCTTGCAGCCCTAGAATACCAAGAGCTGAGCATCTTGCAAAGGAGGGAAGGTGACTTTTTGTGCAGATCAGGCTTGAGACTTCGTCTCACATGCAATCTTTGCAAGAACCCCTTGGCACGACCCCTGTTCCTCTGTCCTTTCTGGAAATCATGTATTTGACTACGGCTTGTTCTCCCATTAGCCCTTTCCTCGCTGTTTCATCCTGTAAGGACCAAAATAAATTTGCATTAATCCCCGAGAACAAGGGTTCACACTGCTTAACCAGAAACAATCTTGACAGCAGCCTGGATTTAATGCACTTTGGGAAAATTACTCATGAGCCAGCATACCAACTCCATGGGCCATCAAAGACATGGGTGACTCCTTTCCTCCTGCCCACCTGCTGCTACAGACCTCCCAGGGAGCAAGCAGGTGTCACTGACTTCAGCAAAGGAAAGACTTATCATAGAATCACTGAGGTTGGAAAAGACCTCTAAGATCATCAAGTCCAACTGTCACCATCATGCCTACTAAACCATGTCCTGAAGTGCCACATCTACACATTTCTTGAACACCTCCAGGGATGGGGACTCCACCACTGCCCTGGACAGCCTATTCCAATGTCTGACCACTCTTTCAGTAAAGACATTTTTCCTAGTATCATAGAATCATAGGTTGGAAAAGACCTCTAAGATCATCGAGTCCAACCAACACCACCATTCCTACTAAACCATTTCCTGAAATGCCATATCTACACGTTTAATACCTCCAGGGATGGGGACTCAACCACTGCCCTGGGCAGCCTGTTCCAACGTCTGACCACTCTTTCAGGAATGAAATTTTTCCCAATATCCAATATAAACCTCCCCTGACACAACTGGAGGCCATTGCCTCCCGTCCTATCTCTAGTTACTTGGGAGAAGAGACCAACACCCGCCTCATTACAACCTCCTCTCACGTAGTTGTAGAGAGCAATAAGGACCCCCCTCAGCCTCCTCTTCTCCAGACTAAACAGCCCCAGTTCCCTCAGCCACTCCTCATAAGACTTGTTCTCTAGACCCCTCCCCAGCCTCGCTGCCCTTCTCTGGACACGTTCCAGCAACTCAATGTCCTTCTTGTAGTGAGGGGCCCAAAACTGAACACAGTACTCGAGGTGAGGCCCCACCAGTGCTGACTTGCTCTGTTTCCTTTCGATTCCACTCTCTGCAGGGCAACTCTGTAACCTGGAGGCCAGCACAAGTTTCATTTTTCCCCATCCTTTCTTCCTCTTAGGAGTCTGGGATGCCATCAACATGCATTATTCCCCGAGCTGCAGAATATGACTGCGCCCTGCTTTCCTCCTAGCTCACTAAGACAACATGTCATTGTATTTCTTGGGGTTGTACACAGCAAGTGTTTAAGAGACGTTGCTCTTTCATCAGCCCAGTCTCTCAGAGATGCCTTGAAACATCTAGTGGCATCCATCAGAAATGCAGAATGTATCTATCTAACAGCACGTGGCTGCAAACAAAGAGGCGGGGATATTTTAACGTCTCCCTGAACCATCATGGTAGCTTAACCAGATGCATTTTATTTTGCAAATGGGAGGGGCTTCCAGCAAGATGTTGTTTTTTGACTGTGTCAGGGCTGGCAGCACAGGGGAAGGCATGTCTGCCTTACGTACTCATCCAGAGGCAGAAGCACAGATCTTACAGAGGTCAGTGGTGAGCACTACTATGGGCCACCAGAAGTTCCTTTGATATTTTCATGGTTCTCCAGAAGAAAGCAAAGAAGCATATTGCATTTGTAGTTGATGCTGACCCAATTATTACTGATTTCAGAGGGAAACTGAAGCTCCTATCTTCCTTATAGATGAAGCCAGTAGCTTCAAATAATAGTGTGTTACCTTGACGGGTAAAAATTAGACTATGTTGTGACAATGACAGATGCTACAACAACTTTATGGTTTATCACAGTGCCCATCAAAACACTTAAATGACCGTGGCTCAAAAAAACCCCCACAGTTTTTAAAGCAACAGTAATAAGAATCCCTACTTTGTTCTAAATTACACTTACTTAAGAAGTCCTAGCCCAGATGAATTGAGAAAGAAAGTCCCAAGAGCAAAATCACATAAAAAATGAGCTCACCTATATGTCATTTCAAGAAAGGTATAAATGGAAGTTTTGATATGGTATTATGCTCTGCTGGTTTTTCAGCACTCTCTTAATACCGCTTGTACAGTGGTGGTGTTCTCCACGAGGTGATTGCTTTCTAGATCAACGAAGGAAACTACACACTCACAAGGAGGAGGGATATGAGCACGTGATGGCCATGGTGAGGAGCAGCATATATTGCAGAAGTTTTATGGACCTAGGTGACAACAGGGAGGGAGGGAGGGAGGAAGAGAGGAAGTTGCAGGGGGACAGGGGATCCCATGAGAGTGTGTTGGGTATCACAGTGGAAGCCTCAGCCGCACAAGTGAGGCAAGACCTCCATTCCCAGGATGGAGGTCTACCATGATGGCAGTGAGAAGGATTCTATCATCCGTAGAGATCACGCTGATAGAGTCCACATGGATGGGAGGGCGGCAGGTCTTGTGGCTCCCTCAGGGAGAGAGCAGGGAAAGATAATTCTTTATAATGTATTATTGGTCAACACGTATAAAAAGGAAAGGCTGGAGAAAGCAGTATTGTGCAGAGGATGAAGGACAAAATTGAAAGAATGTTTGAGTGAACCACAAAAACAGAAGAAGCCTTTACAGCACATACCTTCAAGGTGAAGCCACATTAACCGTCCTTTAACTGAGGTGATAGAAGCGACACATATCTCTGCAGGGTTCCTGGGGTTCACCGCCTCCAGCTTCATGTTCTTAGTAAAGCCACGGCTGAAGGATGTCTGAAAGAGTCAAGGACCCACACTTAAGCATGGAACTGCAGCGCTGCATGACTTTAATTAGGCTGTCCACTGGGAAGCATAAATTCAGCAGGGTTTGCTTTTCACTGGCAGTGCAGAAGACACTGAAGAATACAAAGACATCCAGACTGAAAATGGAGCTGCCCTGGACACCCATATGAAAAAACAATGATGGCAACAAATCAGGAAGCAATGTATTTCGTGGTTTATGTCAATCCCTAACGCTCAGAGACCGGGAGGAGGTTACTCCACCAGCCTGAAGTGTATTTAAATGCTTGCTAGTGATGCATTTACTGTACACCATTGTTGCTGGGACGTTACACAGAGGGTTCCCAGATCTACTGTATTTGAGCATCTCTCACATTGCTAGGAGAAACCTTGTAATGCAAATAACCCATCTTGCCTTAGACCAGATAAACTTCCTCACACATTTAGCTTCCCCAAAACCTTCTCCACAAGCCAAGCCTCGAGCTACTCGTCACACACTTTCCTCCTTACCCTCTATCCCTTCTAGTGCTCCCTCTCCTTTCATTTTATGCTCAGTCTCTTCCCAATATCCCCAACACCACTACCCCTAGAATGCACTCATGCAATACTTGTGCCCATGCTGCGGCTTCCTTTCCTTGCATTTTCCTCCCCTCTGTCCTACCTGTTCTGCACCACATCAGCTGTGAATGCTTGAATTTCTCTGCACACAGTAGCAAAAAAAGGTTCCCATTCTTGGCTGAGACTTTGAGATAATAATTAGCATGGGTAGTAATTGTCACTGACTCAAAAATGGCACCAACCTCTCATCCAGCAACCCCATGGAAGCAACTGGAAGCCAGACTCAAATTCAACCCTTCCGCCATTTGTACAGGCACTTCACCTTGAACAATCATTGGGAACAATCTGTGAGACTAAAAACTTTGTATTTGGTCTTCTTTTTCACCAAGGGGCCTTCCAAGAACGTGCTGCTAGTGTCTAACATTGCTTGGACTGTCGCAAGCCTTGCTCAGCTCACAGACCAGCTTCACCCTGTAAAAGCTGCCAACAGCCAGGACTGCAGAACAGCACAGCGAGTTTGTTTAAATGCCTTTTGTGTTGCCTAACGAGGAAAAGTCATTTATCATCGCACCGGCTCCTTTCATTGCAATTTGGTGCTGGAGGCTAATTTATACAGAATCAATGGCAAAACAGTTAGCTGGGAGTTTATTTTACTAAGCATTTGGTCATGTCAATCCATTTCATAACTGCCTCTCCTTGTTAAATTTCCCCCCCTGGGGAAACAGTTACAGCACATCCACTTCCAGCACCACGTCTAGCTGCACTAGGTGGAAGATGTGCTTGCAGTACAGCTCCTATCAAAGAGCTGCTCACAGCCATGAAACAAATGGACCGGCTTGCCAGGGAGGGGGCACAAGTGACAGCAGCGAGACTGCATCTCTCTGCAGAGAACCGTATTATTGAGAGTGAAAGAATACAGACACATGTTCATCTGATGAATGTTTCCTTAAAAAAAAAAAAAAAAAGACAAAAAAAGGTGCTTAGACCCGATTTGATCTTCGGAGGATATTACAGACAACTATTCTCACAGCTGCCAGTGTTGAGAGTACAGGTCCACTACTTGACAAAACAAAGAGAGATATAAAGAAAACGGAGGGGTGCTTGCAGAAGAGAAGAAATGCAGCAGTTGTCCCACTCTATTGGTACGATGCAGCATTGTCCATCTTCTCTCAGCACCTGCAGAAATGTTTGCTTGCAGTCCATTGAGGCAGAGGTTTTGCAAAGGATGGCACAAGAAATGGGGCAAAGAAATCCTAACTCTGACTGGATTCCCCGGTCAAACTGCTGATGATACAGGTCCTCTGAATTAATCAACATAAAAGTGTTCAAATTCATCAATTTGCCATCAAAGGTCTGTTCCAAGTCAGACTGCCCTTGGGCCACCATAGCAGAGGAAAAACATGGCTGGTGGCTTGTGAGACCGTCTCAATTCTGCTTTTCACAACTTTGCAAACCCTTCTGAGCTTATTTTAGGTACCGCTACGTTTTCAGTTATTGATGGTATCTCAACTTCCATCATTTGATGGGAGCATGAAGAAGAGCACCAGGTTGTTGTAAAAGGCAGAAGGCCACATCTGCGTTTCACCAAGTGATGAAGACCTGTTGGATCAAGCCACGTCAGACTGTCATAGCCAGAAAACAGCCTGCAAAAGACTATTTCCAAAGCTCTGAATCTTAATGGCCTCGAGTGTTAATGATGTGCTGCTCACTCTCACTTCACTGTCGCTGTATCAAGGAGGCACGTGAACTGTCACAAAGACCAGAGCATCCATGCAGGTTGATCACTCTTATACTCTGAGCTCAACAGCTTCAACCTTAGCTTTTAAACACATCTGGTTTGGTTGAACACATCCCTTCAGACACCTAGCAGGTGACAAGGGCCAAATGATATCATGTAACTTTTTTCTACCCAGTTTATGTTTTTTAAATATTACTTGAACCACTTGTAACAGTCACTTAAGATTGTTCTTGTGGTAGGTGCTGTACAAAATCAGAAAGGAGATGAAGAGCAGGAAAACTAAGTGCATCAGATAAAAACAAGAGCAAGATAGTATGTTTTCTCTTTCAAGGATGGAGACCTGAAACACTTTTCCAGCTTCCTTCCTAAGACAGGATCATGGTGGTCTGGGGGAACCTCCCAAAGCCTTGCTCCAGCTTTTCTGTGCGAGCAACCGCGTTTCGCATGGATCGACAGGAGCAACACAGAGGCAAAAAGAGAACTTACGTTTCTAAAGCACAGGTGAGGTGCTGCCTCCGCTCCACACTGCTTCTGGTAGTCTGCCCAGTCAAAATCCTGGCCAGAGTAACCTGCAGGATGACAAAACAGCAAGTGCCATCAGCCTCCACTTCCCACCAGAGAGTGAGCATGAAATGGGCCCCAAGGAGATGACCATTTGTGTTTCAGCATCCCATCCCACCCCAGTGAACTGTATAGTATCAGCAGGCAAGTTCTCTGGATGCCTCTTTATACAACATGAGAGCCAATGCCAACACTTCTCCAGTCCTCACTCACACACCTTCTGCATTCCACTTTGAAAACAGCTTCTTCATTAAAAAAGTAGTAAAACATATTTCTTTTCCTTATTTACCCTTGCCTGTGAGCATCTCCTAGGCTTTAATAAACCCATAACTACCCCGAAGTGCCACTCTCCAGGTGGGGCTAGTCATGGACTTCTTTCTCCTTTAGCAATCTAAAAAAATGGTGTTATGGACCTGGACACCTAGGGTTCCTCAGCAGTGCACAGGGAGAGGACAAGTACAGTCAGAAGCTGATCCATCTTCTCCCTGAAAGCATGAGATAAAGTCTCCTCTCTCTTCACTGATATGGGTGTACCCTCCATGACTGAATTTCCAGCACTTCAGCGTATATGAGCTGAATCCTGTCATAGTAAGCATGTTATCCAAGGTTTATAGAAAACTGGAGCAGAGCTGGAAAATGAACGCAGATTTCCCAGCTCCCAAATTAAAGTCTCAGCAACTAGATGAGCCCTTCAGTCTCTGCTTCTAGGAAAAAAAAAAAGGGAGGCAACATTGATTTATATGAGAATCTCTCTAACAGTCCCAACACAGAGACAAAACAGACCTCTGTTCATTCACTCTTCTTACCTCGCTTTTTAGGCAATAAACTCTTGGGACAGAGAGGGGGTTTTTTTAAATCTGCTTTTTGGGGTTTTTTTTGTCTGTCTCAGTCTACATTTTCAGAGTGCTTAAAACCAACGAATGCTAATCCTGGCCAGAGCCCCATGACAATACTGTTGATACTCTAACAAGATTATTGCAGAACTACCCTCACTGGCAAGTTTCAGGAGTTGCCTAAAGGCCAAATTCAGTCTCCCTGCCTGGCATCTCAGCCTGGCCTCATTTCACAGAAGGTCCTTTAATGCCTTTTTCATTGATAGTCAAAAAGGGACACTCAAGATCAGATGGGAATGAATCATTCATGACAATGAAAACTGTGAATTTTTTTGTAGGCAAGAAAGGACTGGAATACTGAATGCAGTCACCTATCAGTCACGCAGATCCAAAAAGGGAGGTAAAAATTCTCAAAATAAAGTCCCAAGCATCTTGCTAAGATGCAAGTATCTGAGATAACATGAACTTCTAATTCTAATGATTGCATACATGCCAAACAAATTAATGACATAAAGCCTTGAGCTAATATGTTTGTCTCTGTGGGTCATGAAAGTGCATAATAATTGGAAATCTAGAAATAAACATGCACAGGGAAGTTAACAAGGGCAATTACTTATACAGAATGTTCATTTTTCATACCAAAAAAAAAAATAAAAAAAAAAATCCCTGCACTGTCTTTTAACAACCAATTTCTGCAACGGCATTTTCTTCCCGATTCTTCTCCATCGCCTTTTTTCTCTCCAGTTATTTGTTTCCCAGACACTTTTCAGCTTTGTAAAATGAAACAGGAAACAGGAGGAGAAGCACACATCACGTCAGAAGGGGATTCATCAGACCACATACAGATGTTTGCAGTGGAGACATCTATACCTGCGCCTGTCACCCTGGGTTCCCTAAAGAGTCAACAGAGAAACAGGCAGGTCTAGAGGTGATCCGTCTGTCCTCCTACAGAAGGAGCAGAACTGCCCTGTGAAAGTCCCTCTCATTCTTCACTGAATCCAGAAGCAGCTAAGGTGATGGGCTCAGGTGGGGACAGCCACTGCGTAGTTGTCTACATTAAATTACCTGGGGTCCACCCCAGCTGCCAGAGCATGTCACCTTGAGGAACCCAAAAACCTGCCCACGCCTTGCACGTTCTCTCACCTCTGATTTAAACCCCTCATGGGTAAGTTCTGAATCTTAATTGCAAGCTACGTAAAACCTTAGCAGAGTGGGGGAAAAGGCACATTCAGAAGGCTTCAGTGAGATATAAAAACTTGACTGTGTTGTCACTGCACAACTGTCTTCTGGCTTGCCCTGCACCACTGAAATTGCTGGAAGACCTTTTGCTGTAGACTTCAGCAGGAACAAAACCTGGAAGGGCAGTTAGCGAGTTTGCCATAACTCACCTCAGGAGCCCAGTGAGGTTGGCTCCAAGAGCAGCATATTCAGGAACTGGCTTCCAACAAGCCTGGACCTCTATATATGACCTTTCCATGGAGCACCATAATACAGGCTAAATGTGTACCCCCGTTAGCACATGGCATTCACATACTGTTATCCTTTAAGGCTCAGCCCAAGTAATAACATTCAAAGCTTTGCTGGCATGATTCACCCGCGGCTCCCCAAACACATAAAACCTCGTTGTGTTTGCTACCTCGACTCTCAGCATGGAAGAGCCCAGCAGTTTAATCAGAAGCAAATAGAACAATACAAATGTACTGAAGGTTTTGGAATTGGGATTTCCTTAGTATGCCTTACAACTAAGAGCATTCCTTTTTCCCCCAACAATGGTTGTTACTCTAAAGGGAAGTGGTCTGTAAATCCAGCTCCAATAAACATAAACAGCATTTGTTCAATGTTTATACAGCAGCAGTAAATGGGCATTCATTTTTGGCACTGTACAGGAAAATACTGCTCTCTACTTCTAGTAGCAAATGTTTGCACCTCCTGTTCATGACTCATCTACTGTATGTTTGGCATCAGCAAAGGCCTGATAGGCAAAAAGGCAAGAGAAGGGATATCAGAGAAATAAGGGACTCCGAACCCAAATACCCCAACCTGGCACACTGTTCTGACGAAATAAAATCAGTTAATTTTAAAATCAGAAAACTTCCTAGTCAACAACAAATTAACCAAAATACCCAAGCAAAGAAATACAATACAGCAAAGAAATTCTTTTCACAAACAGAAAAAGGACTTCTTCCATTGTCATATGGAAACTTCTTGCCTTTCAACAGGGAGAGACATTTAGGCAACACTAAATATTGTCAACATATATTCTGTTGGCCGGGAGAGCATGAGCGCTGAGGAAACAGGAGGCTGGTCAAATCTGGTGCAAGAAGGGTCCATTCTGGACACCCCAGCGCAGGTAGAGCTGTCCAGTGATTTGGGTGGAAATGGCGGGATTTCCTCCTCGTTCTGCAGACGTGCTCATTAGCAGCCAGCTCACACCACAGCCTTCCTCACTTCCACAGCGCTGCAGCCCTCTCGTATCAGTCCTGCTTATTTCTTTATCCAAAGCTGATATTATTCTGCTCAGAGAACACGGGCTCCCTCAGTGGGGGTTTGGATGCTTTTCACTTTCCCTCTCCTTTTTTTTGGTGGTTTGTGGTTTTTTGTTGGTTTTTTTGTTTTTGTTTTTTAACAAACAATTCCAGTGTCTGATTACCTTTTAGAGACTCCAAGAGCGTGCCTGCCCATGGAAGAGGTTTTTGACACCGCAGGTACTGAGATGCAGTTTGGGCATGCAGCCCTCATAAGCTGTGTAAAATATACGGCAATATATAGCATCCATCTATCTCCCACTTGCTTTATGCCTGTTTAATAGGTTTCCTCCAGGATTTCTGATCTGACAGCACAAAGCAAAGTTTATTCTCATGAGGGGAATGAGGGGAGACTTCCTACACTTTCTCAGGAGCCCTGGTGGACCCCAATTACCAGGCATCCCACCAGATATTTACTTGCCCCTTAGACTTTACTGGCCAAGTTGAGAAATATCCGTGCAACAGACGCTACAGCCACTTCTAAAAACGTCGGCATCTAAAAACGAGTTCGCATGCACTTGACCCGAAAAATACCATTTCAGACAGGCTTTGTACCAGCACGGATTGGAAATTATTAGGCCATGACCCTGTAAAAACAAATGTCTGGCCTATGGTCTACTTTAGTTAATTAGCTGGTCTGGGGGAAGCTCCATGTGAATTTGGGGTGGAAAAACCAAAACATTCCATTTACTTTTATTTTTAGCAACTTTTCTTTTTTAAGCAGGAGGGAGCTAAAGTATCCAGACAGCACATTTATTTCACTAAAGGCAACAGTGTAATCATAGATGCACTGTATGCAGCTGCACACACAGGACTCCAGGACTTTGGTGGGAATTTCAAATTACATGTGCTGAAGAGACAATCTGGATATACATAAGAGTCCGCTGAATCTGGTAGGGAATAACCCTTCGCTTCCCTGGCAGCATACTTTTTTCCAAAATTACAACAAATCTGCACACGCAAAACTTCGTGGGATTTTTTTTTTTTTAGGCATTTCTTTTTCTCCCAAGCAATACCGATTTTTGGCAAAGGGTCAACATCCCAGCCAGCTTAAAAAAAAAATCTAAAATTCCGGAGAGCCAACACATTTTGCAAGCAAAGAAATGTTGCTAGGGCACCGCAGGTGGTTGTCTGAAATCGCAAGTAATTAACTGCACTGCTATGAAGTTGGGAAATAGCACGGTTGGAGGCTGCTTCTCCTGGCTTTGACCTGAACACTGCTCACAATTTGCCCTCGCCTGGGATTTTTTGAGACAGCTAAGGAAATGCCTACGTGGTCTTGGGCAGGCAGCCTGTGAGTTTAGTTTAGACATTCCGATCTAGGAGCTTTGCTGGGCCTTGGTGTTGTACCAAGGTGGATGCTACAGGGAGACACCTTGTTTGCCTCTAGTATGATATGACTTTTAACGCTCCTTTTGCTCCCTACACAAAGCATCGCTAAGATGCATTGTACAGGAATTCGTTAGGCTTTGGTGCACTGCTTCAGACTACAAAACACGTGGACATCGACTTGCCAGCGAGATGCATTTGCAGAGATGTTTGTGTGGTGGTGTGAGCCAGAACAGCCCCAGTGACTCAAGACAGCTTCTCTGGCTCGAGATACTTAGTGTGATGCTCTGCGGTGAACGGTATCGTGGTTTTCAAGACAATACAAAGAGGTAAACTTCCTTCAGAGGAAACCCACAAATCACTGAGTAGGTATACGAACCCTTGGGAGGTGTGAGATTGACTCCATTTTTAAGGCACCACTGTATTGGCAAGATCCCTAAGGAATCCGCATGGCAAAGCATTGAGATTTTGCTGGGTTCAGGTCTCAGGTCATCAATGGTCACTTGTAAATAATGATTGTTAAAAACCTAAGGGGTGAAAAAGAAGAAAATAAAGTCAGAAATTAAAATTTGCTGTAACATTAGGTAATATGGAAAGCTGAAACAGCCAGGCCCCGTATTGAAATGACTCCTGAAAATAACTCACTCTCACCTAACACTTTTCATGAAAGTGCTTCTACCAAAGAGATCAAAGCCTGAGTTTTAGAGATGGATAAACTGAGGCAAGGGAAAGTGCTGTGGTTCAGGGTCACTCAGTGTGCCCATAGGAGAGCAGGAACTGGAGGCAATCCTGGAGACCCCACAGCCTTCCTCTCTCTTGCCTTTGAGAGTGTGGGTTTAATATTCAGCTACCACCTCCACCCAGCTGTTTCATTTCAAAAGGTTTCCCAGATGTGGAGGAAAAAGATCTATGCATGGAGGGGAGACAGAGATAAAAGGGGGATCGCCTTTTTTTGCATGGAAGTGGTAGATGGACATGCTCATCTCCATTGCATCTAAGTGCATACAGTCATCTGGTGATTCTTGTGGGTAAGAAACAACTCACTAATTAGGAACACCCATGGATTTTAAACATATTTCTTCACATGTTCTCCAGCCAATGAAGTACAACTCTTGACTTTTCCTAAACGTGGTAGAAATCAGTAAGAGGTTCCTAATCAGGTCCTTTTCATCCCTCCTTTCTGGGAGCTCACCTTGGTCACTGATGCAGGACAGATATGAAATGGCTCCCTTTCATTCACTGCCTCCAGCTTCATCCCCACAGTGAAGAAGTGGTTTCGCAAATCAGCATGGTCCTGTGAGAAGAGAAACACACAGTGTGTCAGTGCCATCCACCAAGGAGGGGTCAACATATTTAAAAATCTATTTGAAATGTGTCCATGTGGATTTTGTCACTTAGCTGACCATCAGACTGACTTCCAGCTCCAAGTGGATGCTCCTGGTCCTATACTCTTTTCATGCCAACCCAACCACAGAAAGAGAGGGGACAGCCCATCTTCTAGAGGACAGATCTGTGGGACCAAGCCCACCATATCTCAAGTGCAATGTGCATCCATCTCATTGGTAGCATCTAACTTCAACTTAGTCAACAAGGAGATTGCACTTGACAAAATGAGGACCTGTCTGAGAAATAGCTACTTGAAAATCTCCCCTTTGTAGAGCCTCTTCACCTCCAACAGCCATCTGAGAGTAACCAGAGGTCCAGAGGTGTCAGGACTCAACGTTAAGGTCCCCCAGGGTAGTGCACAGCATGGGTGCAAACAGATCAAGATGGCCTTGATTTACCCTGATGGATGTCTGTCTCCTGCAGGGCACCAAAATAAGGACGTGGGCTGGTTTCCACATCCTGCAAGATGGGAAGGTCTTTTCTCCAGCCAGGAGACTAAAGGTGGACTGAAGCCCAGACAATGAACTCAGACCCAAAATGTGGGCAACAAGAGAACACGCTGGTGGGAAAACATGCAGCTGTGCTCATGTACATGCCCACCACAACACTTTCACCTGGGACCAAATCTGGCTTCACCCAGAGGGTCACACACAGCAGCTTTGGGGATAGCAGAGGATGCAGTCCCAAAACTCAGAAGCAACCCAGGTTCAGCTCCCTGACTGGCCACCAGTTTAGTGTTTAATATCTACCAAATTACTCCATCCCTCATGACTGCTGTCTAATAGGTGTACAAGCTGGCATCCTAATTCCAGAGTAATGATCACATTCTGTGTTTATTCAACAAAAATGTCCTACAGTATCTCGCAACCATCTGTGTATTAGCCAGTACAAGCGTAAAAAGCGATAATGTTATATTTAAGACACACAGATGACTCCAAAACTCCAAGCAGAAAGCTTGCTATCTAATAAGTGGTTAGCAATGTCATTCCCATCTATATTCATTGCTACAAGTTGTATTCTTGTTCCAAAATGATTTTCTATTGATCCAAAGTTGTATGTCATTGTGCTTTCTTTTCCCAAGAACTGTCTTCACTTGTAGACTTAACAACTTCTATTTTGGTATCTTGCATTCCTGCTGCCATTAGAGGTAAGGATTTTTACAAGCTCCAACTGTGGCTAAATGAATTGTTGTTTACATCTTACCACCCTGCAATGTTACAGAGCCTTTCCTGTAAGAACTAAAAAGCAATCAAAAAAAAGAATCATAATGGATTTAGTCTCACAGCAGCTGAAGTCTATACTGATGGGGAAACTGAGGAAGATTAAGCAATAATGGCTCAAAGCCCAATGAACTAATGACTGAGGAAGGAGCAGACATTGAAGAGTTTGGGCATCCTGCAGCGCAGCATAACCATCAGCAATACCTGCACTTGCTGGCAGTCGCTTCCAAATCACTACAGCCCCAGAGGGACAGGAGATCCATTTCTAGCCGCTTCACACAGAGAGTATTTCATCGAATAAAAGTCTGAACCAGAGAAGAGGATTTGGCTCCTTGTACATAGATGTTGCATTGTACCAGGGATGTACCGGACAGACAGGTTATCAAAATTGCCATCTCCACGACTGAAAAGGCTTAAGTTGGGAAGATGATTGCCGCAAAAATCAGACCTCGTCAGCACTGAACTTCACATCTCCAATGGCAAAAAGCGTCTGGACTGGAGGGCTGCCTCCTCCCACATGAGGATTCGCACCCGGCAGCTCTTAATCCTTCGGGTGAAGTTGTAAAGAAAAGGCAACTTTGCAAAATGCACATCTGGAAGTAAGCTTACACTGCAGCATCTTCCCATTAAAAGTTCCAGTATTCAATTTACGCTTGTATCCAGCTTCAGTACATCATAAGCCAAGTACCAAAGTACTTAATCATGTTTATCTTTAAACATGCAAGCAGTTTCATCAACTTTAAGTGATTTGTTGATTAAGACCAAAATATATCGAGACCAAACCATACTGCTTCTCATTTTTGTTTCAATCCATTTCTTTGGTTCTTCTCCTTCTATTTGTTTTGGCCCTTTTCAAAGGGAAAAAAAAATCAGGTAAGGGGGGGAAAAAAAGCTAGTAACATTTAAAGCTATTTTACTTCAAAGCATGTCCCCTTTTCTCCACACACTATGTACCTTAGGATCAAATGTCCCTTCTCATTCAGCGTAGCGTGTAAATATCTTCCCCATTAAATTAACAGCAAGAGTGAACTCGCAAGGGGAGCTCATGGGATCTCATGTACGTCTCCCTTTTGAGGGTCAAAATCCTCTTTGAAGCAGGAACGTACATTTGTTTGGAGAAGGGCTGCGGAAGTAAAAAGCTTGTCTGTGTTAAATGTCATTTTTGAGATGGAAAAGCTTTCATGGAGAAAAAGCCTTTGTATCGTACCTCTCTGGCAAATGGTCAGGGTCTGGATATCTGATCTCTCTTGTATATTTGCTAAAAAGAGGCATCAAAATTCACTGAAACAGCCTTAGATTTTTGCAGCCACAAAAGGAAAAAACGATCCTGATACCGTTCTCTGGTTCCAGTGCTGGAGTTGCCTCAGTCAGCAGGGAATTACTTAGGATTTGGCATATGCTCCTCTTCAAAACTCCAATTAATTTACATAATTTCTAAGAATAGGTTCCACAGAAGTGAATGCAAAGCTTTTAATTAGTATTAGACTCAAAGTGATACACTGGATAATGAACTGCTCTCTCCTCCCTTTATTCACATTGACAGGAACGGCGCCTGTTTAATAGAGGCAGCTACAAGCAGAGGACTGGACGGGTGAGACTTTCCCCTGGTCCCCATCAGGCTCTGCAGCCAAGCAAAAGAAATGCTTGTAATTATTATGGGTGGCAGAATTCAACCCTTTACCACTATTCCATGGTATTCAAAGTCACCGCTAAGGATGTCACCAGCCATTATTTTCTCGCAACTACTCCGAGTGAGTTTTCTTTGAAATGGAGATGAATAGGCAGAGTATTTTTGACCAGTTGGAGAATTTTGTAGCCTCATGCGTGGTGAACCTTTACAGAATCACAGAATGGTAGGGGTTGGAAGGGACCTCTGTGGGTCATCTAGTCCAACCCTCCTGCCGAAGCAGGGTCACCACTTGCACCCAATACTTCCCAGGAGCAGCCCCACTGACTACATGGATTTACACCAGCAGACTGCCTGTCCCAGTGTTCAGGAGCCCTGGGTGGGCGATGGAAATACCCTCTGACTGCTGGAGAGCAGTCAAATAAGCTGGAATGGCAAGGATGTAGAAGGGTCCCTCACAGCAAAGTGAAAAATCATACCAAGGAAAGTACAATGAATTAACATGGCACGAGCACCACAGTCAATCATTCAAAGGGTCACAATCTCTAATATGATGGATTACAGCCTGTGATGGCACTCACAGGTAATGAATGGAAAATTGCATAACCCTCCACTAAATGAACGCCTGTCGCTTACAGCCCAAACCCACCGGCAAAAGCCAGGGCTGTCACAGCTCTCACTGCAGACCCCAAGAAGCAATTAAACTCAGCCCCACACTCACAGTTTTAGAGCAGTACGCATTTGCAAATTTGCCAGCATGCACAGGCTGCGACGCTCCGGGCCGCTTGAAAGACGGCCCCACTTCGATACGCATCTGCACCATTATCTCCCTCTTCGGTACTGCATGTGTTTCTGCAACCCTTCTGCAAAAATACTGAAGGGCTTTGCAACAGCTCACTGCAACCACCTGCAGGGCTGAAAGCTGAAACATCTGAAGGTCAAATAATAAATCAGCAACAGCGCTGGGAGGAGAACCAGGCTTCTAAATCCCAACCCTCTTCTTTAAGTACTGAGATAGCTGTATCACTTTCTCCTCCATAGCTAACACCTCACTAGCAGTGCAGGTTTCATAAATTTCAGCTGACTTGGGAGCCTAAATGTCATTCTAAAACACACCCAGAAACAGATTTACAATAGTATTCAGACTCTTTAATGATGCAGACAGGCTATAGGGAAGTAACTGTGCGGGTGACATGCTGAAGTCCTAATAACAAAATCACTAAGCACTGGCTTTAGAGCTTGAGCTCAAAAAGATATACTTCAAAATTATCAGAGTCATTTGCCCTTTCTGGTGCCTAAACACCTTGCTAAATCTGGCTTCTGAGTATTTCTACTCAACAAATGTCATCTAGGTGTAAATAAACTCAAATTTGTTCACATCACAGCAGCGTTCTGGCCACCAAAGGGTGGAGCTCAGGTAATTTTAATTTTACAGTGGACTGGGTAATGCAGATAGAGCAGAGGGACTTGGCTAAGCTGCTCTTGCCCATGACATTCAGGGAAGACGTACTATGGGCTGGTTGCTCTAGCTGTGTCCACAAACCCAAGGAACGGCATCGTCTCCAGATTGTGAAATGCTCATTTTCAGCCCATTCTGCTCAAGCTACAACACTGGAGTCTTCTCATTTTAAACCCAGCAGCTTACACAGTGTATAGATAAGAGGAAAAGGATCTAATTTGAACTCGAATTTTCAAATACCCTAAAACTCAGGGCTTTTTTGGTCCAGCATAGTTATATTCACACCATTTATAAGACTGCAACTTTGTGCAAAATTCACAACTAAGTCTCAATGCTGAAAAGTTGCAAAGTTGAGAGGCTGATTAAAAACACTGAGCACTTAGTAAATGATTGACCTGAGCCTCCTTTAATCCTCACCAACTGTAACAGTGTGAAATGCTATTGCCTTCAGTCACATCTCTCCTGGTTTACCCTATTAAAAGACACACAAGAAGTGGGCCCCATCTGGTATGATTGGAAACATATTATCTGATTCAGTTTTTGTTTTCAAAGAAATCGCTTCCCCCAGTGTTTCCCCTAATTCTCCAAGAAACTGCCTGCTTCTAATAGCCTAATTTTAATCACAAAGCTGATGTGTAGTAACCAGTCACAAACACAGTAATAGCAGTGGTTAAACTGCCTCTACAGGAATCTGGCATTTGTTTTTTAATTGAGCAAAAAAAATAAATAAAGAAACCCTCCCAAATGCAATCCTCTGCATTATTTGCAGATGAATCAGTCTTGTTTGCGATTCATCAACTTCCTTTGCTAAACACGGAGCAATTTTCCCTGAAGACACACACTCTGCAGGGAGACAAAAATCCCCTGGTAAGACACAACATGAGCAAATTGTCCCTCAGTTTGACAAGTGCAGCCACGGGAAAACCAAAATGTAGAGACGTGGGGTGAGATGAAGAGGAAAGGGTGCTGGGAGGGAGGCTTTAGAGATACTGTGACCCTGAAGTAATGAGCACGAGGGCCAGCCACGAGCTGCACCTACTGAAGAGCCCCTTACAAACTGCAGATGCTTCTGCCGAGCATCAAATTCAGCCCTACAGATTTTAAGCTCCTCTTGTTGAATAAAAAATAGTTACCATAGAAACAGCAACATTGCTGAGTAGCCGGTCTAAATCCAAATACACCTTCTCCGTATGGCTCGGCCCGCCACAGATGGCATTAGGGCAAAGATCCCCTCCTACGCAGCGCCTGCTTGGATTCACTCAGGCAGTGGAAGCACGGGCAGCAGAGGTAAAAGAGACGGATATGCATTCACTTGGGGTTTTTTGGTGTGTATTTGTTCTTGCTTTTTTAGCATCTTACAGCGTTCAGGACTGCTGCCCCACTCCACAAGTATTCGCTAACGAATCCTTGTTGTCTCACATGCACAGGTCCGGTTTCACTGGTGGGAAAGTCAAGTGGAAAGGAAAATGCAGGAGGGAACACCAACTCGAGCACTCAGAGTGAAACCATCAGTGTCTCTTTTCATACCCTTAAGTACTTTGACCATGCAGAGGGACTGAGGCCTCACAGGCATTTGTTTGGATTGAGTCTGCCCTCAGTAACGTCATGGCAGTAATTGCTATTGAGAAATCAATGGGAATTTGTTAGAGGAGAGAGGATCAGAACAAATTCAGTGCACACTGTGTGCTGCAACTACCCTGCAAAACAGCTATGGACCAGACCTGGTTTTCACCTTCTTTGAGAAAAATCTTCCATCTTTAGATGGATGACTTTCAGGTATCACCCACCCTCTACAGGGGAGCAGACTTGGGTTGTAGGTGCCCATCAGCCCTTCTCAGCGGAAAGCATTGCCATGCTCAAGAATGCAGGAGGCAAGAGCTCAGGTTGTCACACACAAAATCTCCCACACTGAGTCTGGATGCAGTAAGTAAACTGGATCAGGCCCTTTTGCTAACTTCTCACCATCCTGAGAGACCCAGCATGTAATGGAGAAAGAAAACCACACATGCTGAACGTGCAGCCAGAGAGACAAGGAAGGCTGAGGGACCCAGTTCCAACTCAGCTTGAACTGTCTCTGGCATTTCTCTTCAACACTGACTTCCACAGGGTTCTGCCAAACAGACCCTCATGGTGTCTCGGACAAGTCTTGACTTCATTCACCTCCTTGGATTGCTCGTCCCACCCACTTCCTTGCAAAGCGCATGGTCAGGAGGGAGACGGAGCAAGATTAAAACTTCTCCCTGGTCCACAGAGGGACCACCAGACTCCATCTCATCTGAGTGGCACCTTTGATATCAGAGACATCCTTGCTCCCAAGAGCCATGAAGGCAGATACATTTGTAAGGACCTTTGTGGAATACTCCTAATGATGGTTATTGGGTCTTGCAAAGATAAATGGCTTTAACAAGCTGAGACAGGAGTGGGTTAAAAGGCAGCCAAACAACAGAGGGATCAGGACACCGTGGACATCTCCCAGCCAGGCAAAGCGCAGTCAGGGAGAAGGGCTGGTGAGTGCTACGGATGGGGAAGAACAGATGGAGTATAAATAATCTGGCAGCCTGCAAACAACATGGCGACTCACGGGTTATTAAAGCACAGCGTGCGCGATGAGGGCAAGCCAAGCCACAGTGCATGAAGGGGCTGGGGATCGCTTATGCTGGGATTTGGCTTCCAAGTCAAACCAAAATCACATTCATTTTAAGCTACTGCATCAGCACGTGCCCGTCTGTTACAGGGGCTGAAGACAGAAAAACCCTGTTGGACTTCAAGCCTATTCATCCATTCAGGTCAGGATTGCCTCTGCGCAGAAAGTAACCCTTGGGTTTCTCTATCCTACTTTTAATCTCCTCCAGAATACCAAATAATGGAAGAAAACACCCTAAAACATCCAAAGGGTTTATTAATTTTTGAGAGATGTTGTCTTCCTTTTTAAAAAAAATCAGTCCGGGAGAAATAGTCCATCTTACTCTCATAACTAACATGCACAATTCATGTGATGTAAAAATTATATTTTGGAGGGGGGAAGAAGTCCTGTTTAATATTTGTCTTCATACTTTTGAGTGTAGAAGTAGAACCACCTCTCCATCCGGAATTTCAGGGCCAGCTCTTGCCTGGGTGATGGGCGGTCCCTCCATCACTCTCCTTAGGAGAGATCTGTCCCACATGATTCCTTCCACATCATTAGTCTTACCATTAACACATGCTGTTACCGATTACAGGAAACATCCAAAAGCTCCAGTCAGAAACAGGGGCACACTGGGCTGGGCACAGTGCAGAGCTTTTTTTGCCAGAGGGTGAACCATTTTGAGCTGGAAAAAAACGATGACAACTTTAGGAAAGGACGACCAGAGGGTGGAGACGGAGCAATGGGGCTATAAATCAGGGATCGCCACCTGTCCTAGATCACCTCTCCCTCCAAAGCGTCTGTGCTCTTCAAGCAGTTTAACTGAGTTTGGGTTAGGGATATGGCTGGTGACCGTTCCACCCAAGTTAGTCCTTGGGATCCATTTAACAGCCATCGGAGGGAACTGGGAATAGGACGCCCATATGCAACATCTATGGAAAGACGATGAGCACTGCAAATTCTGGGTAGGATTTAGTTGCCCAAACAGAGCTGTCTGGAGTGAGCTGAATGACACTCAGAGATCCACATCTGCATGGGATCCACAGATACGGCACAGGAGACCAGCGGGAGCATAGTGGGATGTCAGACAAGATTCCCAGGAATCCTGCCTCTCTCTAGGAAGCTAAATCCCATGATTGTGACCAACATTCTTTTTTACCAGGGTTCAGGGCTTTAACTTAATTTAAAAATGCATTGATTCATAAATATTAGGGGCGGAAGGTGCTGTGTTTGGACTCTGGCTTCCCCATGCAAGGCTTAGAGAGCACCAGCAATGCCATCACTGAAGCAAACCACTGATATTGTCACACTTAACCTGAAATCAGGCCCTAGTAACAGTCCAACCACCCTTATTCCTACCCAAAGCCCTGGCTGTTTTCTCGGATGTCCTCTAAGGCCTAAGCCATCATTTGTGACTGATACCTAGCCAAGCATGGGGGCTACCTACAGCACCCTGAAATCGGAGCAGAAACAGCAAAAGACACATCCCCTTGGGTTGTGGCCTTTCAGAACAATTTGTGATGCTAAACTATTCAAATACCCTTGAAAATCCTGCCTGTATTTAGTTTTCTTTAAGGATCAACATGTTTTCTGAAAAGAACAGAATGACAAAATAGCGGGTGTGTTGCAAAAAGCTTTTGTGAAGAAAAAACTTGCTCCAGGAGGTGCAGTTTGCAAAATACTATGTTTAGCAGCTATATAATTACAGCATTTTCTGGCAGTTGAACATCACGTTCCTTCTCAAAGGATCCCAAACCATCTTACAAACACTTTCAACATATGGCCAAGTGTAAAATAGCACCAGAAAAAAAAGCGGATCCTGTTTGCAGCCTTCCCCCTTGAATTTTGCAACCAGCTCATGTGGTCTGGTGGCTGGTGCCCTCTCCTTGGATGCCAAAAGGGGATGAGGGCTGTGCTTCTGCAAAGGATTTTTGGATCTCCTGCCGAAGATCACAACATGCAAGTTCAGCTCTGCCATACTTCTGAGTGTTGATAATTCAGGCTCAAATCCATGGCTTATGACATCTCAGGCAGAGCCCAACCCTATTACACCAAAACCAAAGAGCATCACCACCGACAGCAACAATGGGCCAATGGACCCATAAGAGAAGTTGCTTCTCCTGCTACAAATGCACGTTTGCTTTCCTGTCCCCACCACCTGGGACCAGTTTGATGGTGCATTAGTGACACCACCCACAGCCATGCACAGCTCAAAGGACAGCAGTCACCTAAGTCGTAATCCAGCCATACACGCACATGCTCACCCTAGGGACCACTCATGGCTGTGGAGCAAGCACACACTTACGCTCTCCTCACTGATGGATTTCTGTAGTGAGATGTGGAAAACCCAGAATATAATTGCTCGGTGTGCAGTTTACCATGTCCGCCAAAGTAAACATTTCCAGCTTTCCAAAAGATCTTTAACAGTTGCCAGCTGTCAAACCTTGTGTTTTATATCTCATCTAACACATGACAGTTACAGTAGCACAGAGCCCCAGGCACCATGTAGAGACATTACTTCTGTGCTACCTTTGCAAAAAAAAAATTAAAAGAAAAAAAAAAAAAAGGCACTTTTGTATTCAACACTTTTTGCTGGGACCTGGGATTCTCCTTGAAGGTCACCCACATAAATATTGGCTTATCTTGTAAGATCAGACAAGTGTAGTCTCATATAGTCTCCTAAAGGCTTTCCTTAACTCCTGTTTAAGTCATGACTAGAGCAAGACAATGCTCACAGGCACTGAGAAGCTCTCATAGTTTTCTTCTTAAGAGGCACAAGATGAGGTTAATTGACTTAAATTGGCAGAATAAAGTGATGCCTACATGCAAACCATTTATTCAGCCTCCTGCCTTCCCAGCACCGGAACCAGGGGCTTAGGTAACACCAGACACTGAATTCAGCTCCCCTTGTGCTCAGATTTTGCATTACAAAAAAAAAAAAAAGCCCTATTGACCAAATGCTGCCTTTCTGTCGTGTTTGGCCCCAAAGTAACTCTCCTCTTGGGCCATTCAAGCATTCGAATGTTTTGCAAGGTCCAACTGCATGGCACGGCAACTGGGATGTGCTGAATTTATATTTATGACCCTCATGCAATAATTAAAATAAGTGGGTATGAGTCTGGCATGCTGAGAAGAGGCAGCAAAACAGCTGTTAGTTATAAACTTTAAAAAAAAAAAAGGAATGCTTTACGAGCCTCATCAGAAACATTTTTCACTCTTTCATATAGACAAGAATAAGATTTACACACTAGGCATTCCCTATTCTGATCTAATCCCTGCCCCACACAACGCATTTTTCATCTTGAAACTGCAAATACAAACTTTAACCGAGTTGGCAGATTGAAGCGTTGTATGAAATAAATGGCTGAGAATCAGAACTGTCCGCACGCCACTCCGATCACAACACAGGGCTGCTCAAACCCACGTGCACGCCGAAAGCCGACGCACAAATCTTCCCACTTCTCCCAGCCTAGCAGAGCTTTCACGCTGCAAGCAAATGAGCCACTGCCTGGGCCATTAGCAAAGTGTTCTCAAATTAATGTTGCTAATTGAAATGCATCTCAGCTGGGCGAGGAGCCTGGATCCCTCACAGGAAGCTGCCAGCATGCCCCCGCAGAAAGGGTGAAGGTGGCACCAGGATGGGAGACGATGAGTGCCGCCTTCCAATTATAGAATCACAGAGTTATTTAGGTTGTGACAGACCTTTAAGATCATCAAGTCCACCTGTAAATCTAACACTGCCAAGTCCACTGCTAAACCATGTCCCCAAGTGCCACATCTACACATGAACTGCACCAATGGCATGGGGTGTTTTGGGGTTTCCCAGTGCAATGTTCCTTTAGGGCAGGAAGCAACCCGGAGGGTCCCCAGGCTGGATGAACCAGGAACGGTGGTGGGGAGGTCACTGTGGTCCACCAGGTCCCCAAGTAGGAGGGGACACTGGAGACAGCAGGGCATCGCTGTGCTTTAACACACTTCCACGAGCATCCTCTCACATGAACCTAGAGGGTCCCCAGGCTGGATGAGCCAGGAACAGTGGTGGGGAGGGCACCATGGTCCACCAGGTCCCCAAGCAGGAGGGGACACTGGAGACAGCAGGGCATCGCTGTGCTTTAACACACTTCCAAGAGCATCCTCTCACACCCACAGCCGCACTGCCCATCGTGCCGCAGCAAGGATGTAACTCCTAGAAACCAGACAGGCACAGCTAGAAATCAGGATTATCTGGAGCCATCATGATTATGGATAGGAAATTAAAGCTGGTGCCTCAGGGCTGAAGCACATCTCTAACTATTAAAAAACAGAGTGAGAAGGGAAAAAAAAAAATAAGGTGGGAGTAAAACTATCAAATTATCTCCTACTTCCACTACGGATCCCTGAAGCAAGTTTCTCTGACTTGTGGCTCGTGATCAGATGAAAATTTTGGTGCAAGGCTCACAGAAAGCTGTCCAGTTTATGTCAGCTTTCACATTCGCAGCCTTACTATTTCATGGTTGTATATGATGCCTTTGCACAGGTCTAACAGAAAAAGACACACGAAAAATAATGTTGGAGAAATCAGTGCTGATCATCCCCAGTCCCTACAAAACACTGACTGCAAGAAATCAGTTCTCAGAATGGGAAGTCCACACACAAAACTGCATTTTATACAAACACCTCACCTGTGACCTTTCACGGTGATGTATTAGAGCAACAGCCTTTCCTGCAAAAGTTTAACATAAGCCGCTAAACACTGCATCATATTTATTAATCATGGGCTCTGTTAGTGAAGGAAAAATGTGTATCTCTTACCTTGAACACTTCCATTGGAAGAGGAAAATTTGCTGCATCATTAAGGGATTTTTCCAGAGCGCATTTCCACTCAGATATAGTCTTCAGAGAATAGATATCTAAAGCGATGACAACAAAAAACAACAAAACCAAGAGGTGACTGTTTGGGGATCATACATTTCTGAAAGATTTCAGTTCCTATGTCATAAAAATGCATAGTACAAATGAAATGAACAGAGTGTATCTTTAAAGCCAACACAAATGCAACTAGGCAGGGGCACATTTGAAGAAGATTGTGTTTTCTATCGTGGAGTAAAACCCAGAAAAATACACAACCTTCATTTTCTGTTGAAGAAACAAGAACTGTACTATCTCATTACTTGAAATTAACAAAAACTTTCCTTTCATTTTCAATATTCAAAATTCCTGATGTTTTCCAGTTTGAGGAGTCTCAGGTCTTTAGCCAACATTAGTGATATTTGAACAAAAACAGAAATAGCTTTGCCAAGGCTTCTGTTCATTTGAAAGTCTTTTTTTTTTTAAGCTGGGTTGGGGTTTTTTTGCGGTGGGTGGGGGCAGGTGTGCAAAAGAACATTCCAGCCAGATCTCTACCCAGGCCCGTTTGTTGGTGCCACACTCAAACCACACTATCACATCAATTCAAAGACTTACACTTATGAATTTTCATCATTATAGTTTAGGCAACATCTTTGTGCAGATTCACATTGCTTTCAGTGAGTTTCTTTAAACAGGTTTAATATTATTAAATCATTATTTTAACAAGCCCTTTATGGTTCAGTGCAGTGAAATGTCTATGAATCATCAAAAGAAACAATGTAGGAAACAATACTATGATGAAGAACATTATATTGGATTTACTTCTGCCCTAGAAAACATATTGTTATCCTGCACATAACAAGTTATTGCAGAACACTCGTATCAAGGTCTTAAAGAGACAAGATAGGTAGATAGATTACAACAATTATTAAAATGGAAATGAACATTTACTCAGTAATAAACTTGAACCTTGATAAGGAGTGAACAGTGCGAGGCTTTTCTTTTGTCAGTTTGGCTTCACACACTTACATCACAGTTCAATTTGGCCCAATTTGCATTTAAATTCTGTACATTTAATAACCATATACATATTTACCAGCTAGCAAAGACTTACTGCTGTATCTTACAATTCTGAAGGAGGAAATAAAAATATGTATAAAAAAAGGAATTGGCAAGCGCTGTTTTCACCTAGCACTAGCGGTACAAGAGAATTTTATGCTCTGATCTTAACAGATTTAAGACCTTATCAAAACAGGATTTGCAGAATCACTCACTGGAAGTGGATGTATTTATACTTCCACTATATCAAACCTCCCTACTTCAGAACAGACATCAAGGATATGCATACGAATTTAAACGCACTTAAAAGGGAAATGTTAACCTTTCAGGGCTGTATTTGCAATTCCTCAACTGTCTGGTTATTAATGGGAATATACATTTCAAGTCTCTGTTTACAGCTCGTGCAGTAGTCACAAGTGTTAAGAAGTGCACTCTTCAACTAATTGTTCATTATTTTATAGCCCTGTTCATTATTTTATAGCCCTGTTGCTCCAGTTCTCCCTTACGTGCAGAAGCTCTGATTGACTTGAAGCGCAGGGAGGGAAAGGACTCACCTTGTTTCTTCCTTTTGGTTTAAATGATGCCTAACGCGGAAATACCCAAGACAACATGATTTTGCCCCAAGCTGCAGCCAGCCTGTTGTTTCAACTATCAAAAAGTCTGAGTTTTGGAAAACGCTGCTGGATGCTCCCCAGCTCCCTGGAGAGAGCAAGCTGAAAACAAACCCTCGTTATCTACCGTGATAGCAGTGAAGCGCAGGAAAGAAAAAGAAAGTGGCATTTTGGGCAACTTTGCCCAGTATCAGTGAAAACAAGCAGCAACGTCTTCGGGCAGTGTCATCAAACTTTCAGAGATAAGGACAACTTCAATGGCTTCAATAACTAGCAAGCAATATGTGATGCGCATTTAATTAGTGGCAGCTAGCTTATGCTGGCAAGTATATGGACACTAAATCGCACGGTTAAAAGAGCATAAAGCATTTTGTTTAAGTGATAGGGTTGCAGGTAATTGAACAAAGTCTACTGTGTCAATTTGTACTTAGGCTAACAAGGAGTGAGCAATTAAAATGACTGCCAATTTGTCTTTAAATAGAAAGCAACATAAAACGAGATGATCTCTTCCTGCATAAGCAGTCGAGGCCAGACCATCAGCGGCTCTGTGTCAAGCAGGCTGCACCAATTTGCACTACCAAGGAGGCTCACTTTGGATTCAGACATACATCTGAGGGGAAAAACACGCTATAACCCCTTTGCCTCAGTTAAAAGGGCTCGCAAGACACATAAAGCCCCTGAAAGTTGCCATTCAGAGAAGACAGCCAAGATGCTATTTCTTAAGAACCCTCTGGCACATTCTCGTATGTTAATTGGGTGCTGGGATGTGGATGGCTTCAGAAAATAAAGACCTCTCTGTCTATCAACGTTTGGATCCATGGGATCTCCTTGGTATGAGATGCTCTGCAACTTGAAAGACTGACCTCAAACTGCTCTGCAAGGTGAAACACAACTTGGCAGGTCCCAGAGGTGGATCAACACATAAAAATCACAGCCCAGGCACAAAGGGAAAAAAAGATAAAGGTGCATATGCAGCATCCAAGTCAAGGGTAGGCAAAGCATGGTAACAACGTGCAGAACTGATGAGCAACTGAACATCCTCCTTTGACATAGTTGAACACACAGCCTGATTTGGGAGCAACTGCATGTCCTCAGCATCTATTTGGAGGAGATTCATAACAGCTTTGATATAAACCTGTTCCTTTTTTCAATCAAGAAATCACCTGAACTGGCTTCAGACATTCAAGTTATACAACCAGGTCTGTGTTACTTACTTTCAACACCAAAAATAGGTTTATGACATAATTTCATCTGACCTATGTTGGACGTGTCTTAGGCATCCCCTTTTCTCTGCTGATCATAGAGAGCAAGCAATAGCTCATGCTGAACTGTCTTCAATGCCTACACTATGGCAGGTGAATTTAATCCCTGATGTGTAAAAAATTAACATACTGCCCACAGACTGTCTCTCTTTCCTAAAAACATCTGTATTAGGTCCTTCACACAACAAAAGTCTATCTAGTCCAAATGCTATTTACTACAGAAGTCGCTAGGAAGCATGTGAGCAAGCAGGGATGTGTCCCTGGCACACTCTCCTGGCCTGAGGTCCTTAGGAAATTGCATCCTTTAACAGTCTGTGGTTTAGTAGCTCCATCCCTGCTGCTGCTAGCATCTCACCCTGCTTGCTCCCAGATTTCTTTTGCAGACCCTTTAATTTGAAACAGATCCCCTAAGACCGGCCACTTGGCTTTTTCCCTCTTCTTTCTCTGGGATAAGGTGATAACACAACTGTCTCATACACTTTATTCATCCATAGTGGTTTATGAACATGTTGATATTAGATGGACATTAGATGGCCGATAGAGTCCACTACATCAGCAGTGTAACAACCAGCATTGCTGCCTCCAGAAACTCATCAGATTCCCATTTATGATTGGCTGCTCTCCGGAGTGCAGAGCCTGACAACTGGGTAGACCAGAACAGGGGATCAAAGAAAGCTCTTTGAGGCAAGTGTTCAGGAGAGAACTTGTGAGAAAATTGAAGGGTTGAGACCCAAAGGGTCCTTCCTCAGCAAACTCCTATGAGACACAACTTTAGAAGATGTAATGACCATCTGCTTAAGTCAATGGAAGTCAGGAAGATGATCTTGGGCATTGAATTCGTAAGTAACAATGATGTTCACTAAAAAGTGAATGACCAGAGAAATGCCAAGGAGAGGAAACAGGTATCAGATGAAGGCAAAGGAAAACAAGAGAAAGAAATTTTAAAAGCAGTTAAATCAAGGAGAGGGGAGAAGAAACATAAACAACTTTAGCAAATAAAGAGTCCAGTAACAAGTTTAGAGACAACTGAAAAAAACTAAAAGAAAAAAAGGTGGTGGAGGGAATCCATAGAGAAGGAAGCACAACTGGATAAAAGGAGGAAAGAGTACAAAGAGAATGGAATAAACAAAGAGGAAGCACAACTCTCATTTAGGCCATTTCTGTATTGATCCACCAAACCTATACAGGCCAAGAGGGTTCACAAAAAGTCAATGAAAAAGTGTTTCTCTGTAACACAAATACTCTCCAAAATAACAAAGTGAGTGATATTCATGCTTTCCAGCATTCGCATCTAATTTGGAAGTGATGGGGAACATTGATTCCCACCTATCAGTGAAGCAAAACACACGCTTCCGAAAAGCATTCGAGACCCCAAGTTAGACCCAAGACCCAGACAGACTTGGGAACATGGCAATTGCATGTATCAGGGTAACCACTCTGTGGCCGGTGTGACAGAGAGAAGTCACATCAGAAATATCTATCCAAAGAAGGACTACCTTTCTCCTATCATTTGACACCCATGGGAAAATTTCACCCTAGGCACAAAGGAAATGAGGCACAGACCGGGACAAGTTGTTCACCTACACAGGAAAAGGTGGAATACATCTGCTAGGCCAAAACCTGTGCATTAATCAAGAAAGCACCTCGTCTCTCAAAGGAAACATTAGTCCTGGGGCATCCACCTTGGAGGTGCAAACAGCCAGCATATTGGGGCTACGCTCCCCAGGACTTGGCAAACAGCTTTGCGGCCCCAAGTTTAAGCCAGAGCTTTATGAAAAATACAGATGCTGCACACTATCTGCCCCAAAGAAGACCATGCATGTAACAGCCTAATCTATCATGTTTAACCAGATCCCTAACTCCAAAAGAAGTCAAGTCAACCAACGCGACTCAACCAACTCAAGTCAGACCAATGCAGAGCCAACACCCTGACTAGAGAGAAACCCAATTGCTCAGGAACTTTCACAAAGTTTTCACCAATATTATTGGTGTGGTGGAGATAATTCACTCTCCCAGTCTTTCCCTGCTGCAATGGAGTACAGCCTGGATGGAAGCACATCTCCAAAGCCAGTCCCAGAAGCTCCTGGTGAATGCCTCTGGAAGTGTTTCTCCAGGAGGCTGCCAGCAGCCCTTAGCCGCTGCTGTGTGCTGTGGTCCCGAGGACTCATCCTGCTTGCTAAACCTTAGTAATCCTTAGTTTTCCCCTACTCTCAGCCCTGCACTCCTTCTTGCCCTGCTGGTTTGATCCCACTCCTTTTGCCAAACTCAGTCCCACTGCTCAAAGTCCGATTCAGGCTGACCCCTAAATTCTTCTCTTGCCCATCCTCCTGGCCCAGCCCGCTTGTGCCTGACTCTTCTGCCTGGCTCCTGTCCCTTGAGGTTCTCCTGCCCCTGGATTTGTGACTTCCAGTTTCTGACCTCAGACTGGCTTAACTGCAGTCCCTATCTCCCTCCTCCCAAGCTCGTCTGAACACTAAAAACTCTTAAGAGCTTCTTCTCCAAGCTGCAGTCTCCTGATGTTCAATCTGATCTGACATACTCACAAAGACTTCACTCCCCTGGAGAAAATGCAGGACAAAATCTGTGGTCTTTTAAATCTGAAAGACCCCATCAACCCTTATTCAAAGGAGTATTTTCTCAGCTTCTAGCAATAGACATCCCATAACTCCTCAGTGGGCAGGTTGACAGGGACAGGCAGACAAACCCAGCACCCTCACTGCACTTTCTGACTGGTTACACACAAGGCAGGTCTCAGCTGGCATCTGTACAGCAATGTTATGGCAGAACATGAAAGACCTGTGTTAGAAGGACCATGACGGTCCCAAACACTTTCTCCAGCCCTGGGAAATTTCATGGAGGTGTACTGCTACCCAACAGAAAAGTGCATGGTCATGGAAAGACAAACAGGCAAGAGTTCTTTGCGTGATGGGAAAGCAAATGGATCTAGTATATGCTGAGAGGTGTCACCTAGCACTTGATTTGGACAGCAGAAGACTGGCTCACAGGGTGGCCTCCACCAGAATTCCTACAGTATGGCCACGAAGACCTGGCCCCTGAAACGCCACTGGAAAGGGTTGGGCAAGCAGGCACATCCTTGCAGTATCTCCATCAGCTCTGCTTCTTGGTGAAAAACTGCATGAAATTGCTTTTATTGGACACTGCTTCCTTCCAGGAGTAAGCTAAGCTAAACTGAATTTATTAAATAAATTTAATACAGTTTACCTGGCCCATTTTGAACCTAAATTAGATGACTCTCACATGCCATCTGTGTTACCACTAGAAACTACTGTCAAAGCAATGTGAATGCTGGAGAAAAAGAAATGGGTTGCACAAGAATCTCAAAAACATCAGTAAACACCACAAAGGGAGACAGTATTTTTAGAAGGCTCTTTACCTGCAGGTGGGTCCATTCTGTATTTATTCTCTTGACACCAACCGACTGGTCGAAGTCTGCAATCCAAGTAAAACAACCACTGGTCATAGGATTCAGTCTCCTCCAATCCCACATAGCGAAGGCGTAATCTTCCTCCAACATTTTCAACCACACTAACTATCCAGTACTGAAAGGGATTCTGGGAATCCTGCAGCTCTATTAAGGAATCAACTGTAATGAGGTCTACAGGGTTTTTTCCTCGCAGAGGCTGTTTGAATAGAAGCAAAACTCCTTATTTTAAACTTTATTTGAAGACTTCTCAAGGAAACAGATGACAGCAGAAGATTATTTTTGTTTTTCACACCATCATCCAAGCGATCAGCAAACAGTCTGTTCTTCTTCTATTTTACCCAATGTCTTCCAAGTGCAAATTCAGAAGTAAAACAGAAAACAACAGTTGTGCTAATTTCTCAACCGACATCATCAACAACAACAAAAAAAGAATAATGAAAGGTGGAATAGCTCATAAGGCACATCCACTTAAGATGGTCCTGAACGACTCAAAGCCCAGTTATACTGGAGGATTTCAAACCAAATTCTCATTGCCTGCAGCTGATAAGAACCAATCACAGGACTGGACACTGGCATTTAGCTAAAAGACAACTATCTGGAGCACGACCCTGAAATTGCCCTCTCTGCACTGATCTTTCCCACCAGAGGCTTTCTCTTGCTCTTACTGGCATGTAGAGCAAATAATTCCCCACTGCCATGGAGGCAAGAGTCCATGGTGGTTACTCCAAAGCCCAACGCCAACGGCAGGTTCCCATCAGCTTAAGTGGCCTGAGGATCAAAGCCGAAAGCACACAGGACTTGCTGGATCAAGCCACCAGGCCCCACAAACCCCAGTGAACGAGGTTATTTGCTTACACACAGGGTTTTCTGTGATCCCAGTTTTGCAACCGTTTACACATGTGCTTAACTTTACACCTGCAATGCTGCCAACCACAGGCATTAAAAAACCATGAGCTGCTTTGCAGAACGACACCTCTGGGGCGCAGTGTTTTTGTTTTGTGATTGTGAGCATCCCTCTGTTGTTAAGCTTTTCTCCACTAATGTAACAGTTACATTTCTTTTTTTTTAAATGCAAGTTCCATTTCTTCTGCAATTTCTCAATTCCAGCACTTTAAGAGCAGCACTAAAAAACACCTCAAGAGCTGGGAGCACTGGTCCCCAAACAAAATGCTAAGTACATAAAAAATATATTAAAAACAAGGACTTATTTTTTTCCTGTGTGTTTGTCCCGTTTCTATTTAATTAAACAATATAAACCTTTCACAGTAATTTTTAAATATTAACTCTGTAAATCAGACTAAGTCCAGGATGGTTCTTTCTCGGGGTGGCTAGGAAAAAAAAAAGAGAGAGAGGAAAAAGCCTTATTTTTCAAAAAAGTTCTCTTTCATACTGAATTTTGAAAATATTCACAATTTTGAAATGCAATTGGTTTTGACTACATCTCTCTTAAGCCAAATATGCAGGTAACAGAATGAGAATTTGGTAAAAAATGTAATTAAAATTAACTATAACCTTATCACACGTACAATGTTAATCAGCTCTATGATTAATAGATATTTCTGAGAACAATACATTTGCCATTATAAGCCACTTCTCTACAGTATAAGCTACAAGCACCTGTATAATCACTTCAAATATTATTTCATGGCAAAATGCAGTGTCAGAATTTAATGATGTAATAGAAATCTACTTTAATGGGTTTTTTCTCTCGTACAACTGCTTCATTGCAACAAAACATTCTTTAATATGAAACGATGGTGTAATGATTTAACTTACTATAATAAATCCTCAGCTGTAAAAAAGCGAATATTGCTTCTCTGATTTGTGTGCTAAATTTTAAGCCAATGAGCTGTCACTTACCCCTGAGAACCGAATGGCTAAGATTAATAATCGGCCTGCATGAAATATTAACATTTACCATAACGCAAGAACTCTTTATATGCATAGCTGGCATGTTAAACAAACAACAAAAAAAGCATCACTACTTATTGATTTAATGGTATTACAACAATCTGCAGCACTCCCGAAGAGCAAACCTGCCGACAGGGGGTTACAGACATCGCACGGCACACAGCACTACGCACACACACCGCATAAAACGCCGGAAAGGGCTTCAGAAACTGTTTCAAGCCAACGCAACTTTTTCCCTCTCCGCGTTTCTGCCTGGGGCTGCCTCTTTTCTCTGCCTGCGGAAAGGGAATGGGGAGGTTGGCGATGGCGTTGGCGTACACCAGAGACGGGTGTTGGACACTGCCAGCTTTTTGCCACCTGGGAGCGGTGCGGGAACTGGGATGCAGCAGACCTGAGGACATGCATCGTTTTGGCTGTGCAAGGGCTGTTTGGCTAACGGATTGGAGGGGAAAAAAAAAAAAAAAAATCCCTGACTGTACGCTATTAATTCTCCCTGCCAGACGGCTTGTACTGCACAGGCACGTGGAAAAAGGACGCAGCTGCAGCTGGTGGGAGTGACCAGGGACAAAATGATCAAAAATGGTGCCTGGATGCACACGTGCTTCCAAAAAGCCAACGTGAGCGCTTACACAAAGGTAAACTGCCTGTATGCCTTCACTCCCAGCCTAAACAAGAGGGGCAGAAAGAATTATCTCTTGCAGGACGGGTCTTCTCTCCAAATGCCCACACAGCATCCACACAAGAGCAGGGCAGGTCCTGATGGAGAAGGTGCCCTGCTCCCACGGTTTCAAGGTCAATCTATGGGATTTTTGTCCAAGATTTCAAGGCAAGCTGAGGCTGCACCAGGTGCAAGTCACCCTGTGAATATGCTGCACAGACTGGGTTCTTGGCCGTATGGGTGCATCCAAAAACCAGCCCCTTCTCTCCTGACTACAGATGACTGAGGCCACCTCACTCTACTTCCCTGCTAAATCTGACTGCTGTGTTAAGGAGGAGGGAATGTGCTTGGGGAATTTATTTCCATATATACATAAATCTGACATTGCTCCCCCATCAACCTGCTAAACCCCCTCTCCTGGCCTGTAATCTCAGGTCACCAGTTTGGTGGATCTAATGGGGCACTGAAGGGCTGAGTTCTCCTTCCTGCGGACTCCCTCCTCACTCTCCTTCACCACCCAGCCTTTCTTGAGTACCCAACTTTCTAAGCACCACCCTCCAGCCTCAAGGCGAAACAAACTGCCCATCACTGGGTCAGAAGCAGAGCCAGCAGAGTCAAGGAACGCTGCCACCGACTTTTGGCCAGCGCTGGATCAGACCCCACTGCCGGCACATGGACGCTGAAAGCACACAGCCCTACACGTCAGGAGCACAAACACTGCAGCAGCATGCACATCGCGACACCGTATCGGATAGAAACTGCAATCTAATACATACGCCTTCCAGTAAATTTGCAGGTGCGGTCCGGGCGCCGGTCAAATCGTGTATGAGAAACTCCGTCCAGTCCATGTATTTCTCTTTGATTGCTGAGGAGGGGGAAGAAAGATAAGAAATGCTTAGCACAGTATGGATTTGCCACATGTGTTTTAAAGACTCTCCTCAGGGTCTACCAGCTCTAAATTTTCAGATACAATTGCAATCCAGACCAGCAGAAAAGCTGGTTTGATGTGCAGTTCCTTGGGCAACCTGTGCACACTGTTACATCCCAAAATAAGGGAAGGTGTTGCTCCACTGTAGCGACTGACAGTGATTTACAACAGCGTGGCTTATCATCTCCATCTCTCCCATTCAGGACTGGCCGTCACTTGTGTGACCATTCATTTCCTGCTTACCACAAAGGCTCAGATATGATTTATGAAGTCCCTTTGTATGTTCATTAATGACCTAAGGGGGAAAAAAACGCTGTGCAAACTTTCAGTTCCTCGACAGGACAAGAGAAACGCCAGGTGTTTGCCACCACAAAGCACAAAAATCAACCCTGAGAACATCTTATGTCAGCTACCGACTCAACACACTTGGAAGAAGAAAGACTTGAAGAATTTATCAAGAACATCTATTTAAATTCAAAAAAATGTCTGAATAATTTCTGAGCTAAACACAGTCAGCCTGTGCTACTGTGGGGATCTGTATCCACACTGTTTCATAAGATACGAATTGAAACATATAAACGTTGCTTCTGGGATTCAAATTCTGGTTCAATTCTTGTTGAAATCAGCAAAAGCTGGGCACCAAAAGGCAACTCAGCAAATCTCAGCTTTCGGGATTCAGATGCCTCTTCAAGCACATTGTGGATTTGCAATCAGAAACCCAGAAACCAGACTTTAATTCCACCTGCTTGTAAATGGGAATCAGATTACATCAGAAATGTTTTTCTCTCCCCAAAAATCTTATTTATGTGTGAGATAGCCAACAGTGACACAGGTATGCTGCCAACATGGCAAGACCTATAGAAGGGAAAAACAGTAAGCATTTGAAAATTAAAACATTTCACCTGAACAAACAACTGGATGCATGGTTTAAAGACCACTACCCCACACGGGAAGCCAGGAAGGGCTATAATTAACCGGCATAGGTCCAAAATAATTAAATGATTGCAGCCCTGGGTTTTGCCCAGGGAAACACAGTCCTTTGCCCCACTCTTTAGGGAAACACCACGCTAGTCAACCGAGAGCAACCCAGTTGGAAGTGCTTTGCGCTTTCACACAGATCAGGGTGGGATTTCTAAATGTTTTAAAAGCTCGGTGACCGTGATTTCGCAGCCCTTCCCAGAGATGGGTGTCAGCCACCGCAGTGCCTCGACAGCGCAGAACCTGAGCTGTGGGACCTCTGAGAAGGTGCAGTCTCGGTGGTGAGAGCAGGAGGACTTCAGACGGCAAATGCAAACAGTGATGTGAGAACAAATATTGCCACTGTTGCTTCCAGACAAGGAGACTGAACCTGAGCCTTCTCAAAATGCACCCTCAAGCCATCGGCTGCCAAACACTGAATTAAAGAAATGCAAAGAGGGAGCATTGGGTTTGCCCAAGGACAGTTACATGGCATGGCCACAAAACATGCTCACGGTTGGGCTTGCTTCCCGCATGGGTGCTTGGCACACTCAGACTCTGTCCCACACCCAGTTTATACCCTAAATACCTTGTGCAATCCATACAGTTGGCCACAGACAAAGACAGAGGCCATGCCCAGCAGACTGCACACCAGACCTCATTTCTGAGTTGTGCTCCTTCCCAAAAAGCCAGTTCTCCCAATGTCACTTGAATTCTACATTCAGTTTATAGACTTAAATTACTTTGAAAGTGCATTTAAATGTATTTAAAATCAGCAAACTTTAAAGTTCTGGACTCGAGCCTTTGTAAAATAACACTTAAGCTAGCCTGGAACTGCTCTAAGTCTTTTGCAGCACCGATTTTGCATGATTTCCAGGAGATTTATAACCTTCACATTATTTAAGATGAAGGAATAGCCTGAGAAGAAATGGTTTATACATGACACTTTCAACATTCCTGTTGCATACACCTCATCAGTTCCTTTCCACCTACATTAGGATAAAGAAAAGAAGCTTAATTTTTGGCATCAGCAAGAAGATAGTAATCGCCATAATGAATGAGACTGAAGTCGCTCTAGTTCAGACTTCTGCCTCTCACTGCGAACAGCACTGGGTGCATCAAAGAAAGGTGCAAGTTTAACTTCACTTTGGCTCCTACCCACAAAGTTGTCAGCCACATTTTGAATGCCAGAGCTTCATTACTAAGGAATGACAAATGTGATAAAAAGAACACGGTTCGAACTTTCAAAGCTGGCAGGAGGGGGGAAAAAAATACTGGATTTTCAAAGTTGACAACAGATTTCAGGGGCCTACTTTTCCAGATGCCAAATTTGAGATGTCTTAACAGTGCCCAATTCACAGATCTTGCTGTCTGTCCCCCTCCTAATGTCTCTCAAAATAATCTCGTCCTTTTTAAAAGAATTGCACCTCATAACTTTTTGACACCTAAGATGGGACTCCTCTCCACATTCAAATCTGGGTTACAGACTTCCAAAATCCAGAAGTGCCAAGGTGACCTTTTTTTTCAGGCTAAATGGACTCAGCTGAAAAAAAACAAGCTACTCCCAGTTTCTGACTGGTTTCAGACCCATCCTCCCCAAAAAAATCTGATATCTGCTGTTTTGCTTTATTTTATTCTTCTTTTGCAATGTAGATAAAGGGACTGAAAACTTCTGAGAGAGAACAGATTGCACTGGAAGTTTTAGGAACAGGGATTTGTGCTTTCTTCCATGTCTATAGTGTGGAGTCGGCCTTCTCAGTACTACAGTTCAAACCAGTACAATGCAGATATTACTTATTAGTAGTAATGAAGTGAATCTAAATCATCATCATATCTGCAAAAGGCTTTGAGGACCAAGCAAAGTGTTAAACAAGAATATTCAAACAAAGGAAAACCCACTCGGTAACTGAGAATAGCTGGCAGTGTAATGCATGGGTGCCCAACCTGAGCACGCACCTCAAGAAGCGCCTGGTGCTTCTCTGGTGTATCAGACTCAGCACCTGTGAACTGAAGCACTGATTTTCAATGGCTAACACATGCTTTCACTTTTTAGCTACACAAAAAGACCCAAATGAACCTCTCCTACTGCAGACAGGCTGGGAGAACTCTGCTTTCAGAGCCCATCTGCAGCTGGCTGGCCAACCAGTGGGATAGGAACATGGACAGGACAAAAGATCTTGTTCCACACGGACCTAAGCTCCACTATCATTGCTACTTTCAAAACCTTTTTTCCTTCCTTAAACAACTTCAGTGAGTCAGGAGTGGTCTACAGGGCTCAGACATCCACTTTTTCTCTGCCTTTCAATGGATCCGTCTTCCCAGAAGACCTCTGTGAACTTCCCGCACTCAGAACCTGTCAAGCTGAACACACCTCCGGGATCTCAGCTAACATCTGCGCTACTGTGGGAGGCAGGGAAACACACAAGAAATAACACAAAAGAAACCTCCTCCTCAAATACTTTCAGGGAGAACCATTTCATGCAAGGAGGTAGGTCCTCCTAAAAAAGCCGAAAGCCACAGAGGACAAAATGTGTCCTTCAAACTTTCAAATGGAAATACTCTGTCGAGACCCCTCCAACCACAAACTGTGATGGGCACAAGCAGTAATTTACAAGTGCACAATTAACATCACTCTTAATTCATGCCACCCATGCTCTTTCTGAGCTGCAGACTCAAAAGGTGATAAGAAATCTTCATAGTAAGAAAGTCCCTGGTACTTCTGCCTGGGTGGCACAGGAGGAAACATGGCTTGTTCTTTGCAACCCAGGGAGCTGCCAAAACTAGGAGGAAGACTTTGATCAATGCGTAAAACCCTCCCCAAGCAGGGATAAGTACTGAAAGCTACCCTTCCCTTTGCACACCCACCCTTCCCTCACCAGGCACAGCTCATCTGTGAAGATGGCACCTTGGAACAGGACTGTCATCCACACCTCAGCGGGGCCCCAAATAGGCCCAAAGACAAGAAAGCATTTGAGATATTCTAGCTATATTGGGGCTACTTTGGAAATGACACCCTAAGCAGCGATGGCTTGTTTTACCAAGACAACGGTAACCTAATCACACTGATTGGTCTTCGAGAGCATGAGGCTTTGATGCTCTGCGAGGTCACAGCTTGACCAAGAGTCCCAGTACTGCTGTGAGCAACACACCCATCTTCATGCCAGTCCTGTGGTCCTGCACAGGGTCTGCTGTGCAGAGGAGTGACCAATACCAGGCTACGCAATGGTCTGAGACCCCGGGGGCCAACCGCCATCAAATCTATCAGTGAGAGGAAATGATTCAAGGGAAGCACAGACATGGCAGCAGAACAGGAGACTCATTTTAGCAATCCCACCAAGCCAAAGGCCATAGTGTGAGCTGACCTAAACGATTAAACACTATAAAATCCAGATAGGAGATGGGTATTAGCAGCACTCTCAGCATGGTAAAAGCATCGGTCAGAGCTTGCACCGTATTAGACACAGTACAGCCCAAACACACATCACAAAGAGATGCTCCCGAGATGCCAGAGCTTCTGTAACTGCTTTTCTTTCCAGGTTCAGCAGGTGACACCACAGCCCTGTTTGGAGCTGCAGCCTGCGTACACAGATGTGCCTGCTACCTTTGGATCGGGTTCAGTTCATCGTGGAGCCGGTATGGGTGGCTGTTTTCACGCCTCTGCGGCTCCGAGGCCAAAGGCTTTAAAGCATCTTCCTGCCATAAAAACGCCACAGAACCACCTGCTGTAGAGCAAAGCAGCCCAAAACAGAGGCCAGATCTGCATGTTGCTGGGCCAAGGTGTACCCATCACAGAACCAACAGCTCTGCAGCAGACCGCATTCATGCAGAACAAAAATGCACAGAGAGGAAAATCCATCTGGATCTAGATCATCACAAAAAGACCTGAGAAAGATCCCACATTTCTCTCCCCAGTTCCTGCGGAGCTGTAGTACTGGTGCACCAATTCCCAGGCTCAGCAGCGGACTGGGCTGGTTGAAGCTGAGTGCAGGCTTTGTCTCCTCACAGACCTCAGTGAAATTATCCACCCCTGCAAAAGTAAAAACCAAGTATCCTTGCTCTGCTGCCGTCTCTGGAACACACCACCTTGGTGTCTCCCGCAGGAAAATGCAAAGCCTTCCTGCCTCCTTCAATGAAAATTATTCATTTCAGAGAGCAGCTGCTAGTTTGGCAGATATTACAGCAGATTCTTAAATGACAAAGAAAAAGGACCCTTCCACATTAAGACTCTATTTATCTCTGCAGAAGTCACAGTACAGGTTATAAAACTGAGCTCCCCTTCCACAGGGCTGAACTCTATCAAAAAACAGATCGCACCCAGTATCCCTCAAACAGTAATAATTCTTCCCACTTCTTTCTCCACTCAATTCACCCTGCACCCAAACCCTGTGACTCCCATCCCTCTCTCCCCTTTCGACTCAGTGACATTTTCTTCACTTTTACTCATTTGTCTCATTTTCCCAAGCAAACGACTCCGGGTTGTGGCTGGACCCAACCGCTCCAAACCTGGGCACCACAGCAGCAGCTGAGAACCAGCTTACGGAGTGATGAGGGGACTGGAGCATCTCTCCTATGAGGAAAGGCTAAGGGAGCTGGGCTTGTTTAGCCTGAAGAGAAGGCTGAGAGGGGATCTCATTAATGCTTATAAATATCTTGACAGTGGGTGTCAGGAGGACGGGGCCAAACTCTTTCCAGTGGTGCCCAGTGACAGGACAAGGGGCAATGGGCACAAACTGAAGCACAGGAAGTTCGGTCTGAACATGAGGAAGAACTTCTTCCCTCTGAGGGTGACGGAGCACTGGAACAGGCTGCCCAGGGAGGTTGTGGAGTCTCCTTCTCTGGAGATACTCAAAACCCGCCTGGACAAGGTCCTGTGCAGCCTGCTATAGGTGGCCCTGCTTCGGCAGGGGGCTTGGACTAGACGACCCACAGAGGTCCCTTCCAACTCCGAACATTCTATGATTCTGTGATCAGGAGCTGCTGCAACCTGGTCAGTGGTTGAAGTGCAAGGTACCATTAGCACCGCTCACCATGCACCAGGTTTTCACCATCAGCTGCTCAAAACCAGCCCTTTTCCCTTGTACTGTGCATGCTGACCATGAAAGCCATGCAAACAGCAGTCGAAAAAGGCCGGATCGCTGCAACCCTGCATCACCGCATCCCCTGTAATCCCACTAACTGCGTGCCGGAGAGCCAGGACAGCGGCTTCATTCCCGGAGCACAACCAGCTGCTTCCGCGATCCTGTAAATCTCTGTGCCTTGCCACAGCACATAATGGGTTCAGATTTATCTGCCTCTCTAGAGAAATAAGAGATTAAAAGAACATTTACAGTCCCATGAAAGCACTGAGTCACAGGCGCTCCATTCAATGAATATGAGATACTATTATCGCATCACCCACTCTTGGGATTTTATCAAGTCTCCTAGTAGTTGCTGTTTTTCTTAAAGCCACTTCTCCCAGGGTCATGGGTTTATATGAAAATCCTCATTTTCTTTGTTTGTTTGTTTTTTGCAAGAACACTACACTGCAAAGTGCAGGAAAAGCCTTGAAACCTGAAAGACTGAGAACGCAATGGATAGAACATGCAATTTTTTTTGCCTTTTTATGATTTTTTTTCTCTCCCCCCAAAACCACTCCCTCGACTGACAAGAGCAAGACTCAGGAATTTGAACTGCTGCACTCAGTAACAAACAAATACTAGCACAAATACCTAATGGGGTTACAGCACCTAAATAAGCTGCTACTCAGAAACACCCTCACACCCCACGGACACCCTTGCTCTTCCCAGCAACAAGGGAAGGCATAAGAAGCACAACCAGAGGTTGAGGGGCCAAGACCATGCTTCCAGCCACCAGGGACCAGTGAGTGGTGGGCCATCACTTAAAAATAATGCATGATAATACAAAATAATACTTAATGCATGAATGAATACTTGTACCTATGCCCATCTATCTACCTAGCATTTGAGCACAATGAGTACAAGCTTGTAGACACGGGGACAACCTAGCACTAGCCCATCTGAGAGGACCTGAACTGCTGCCACCAGTAATATGGTCCAAGACAAGTAATAATATAAAATTAGGCTCTTTTTTGTCCATATTCTAAAAAAAAAAAAAAAAAAAAAAAAA
>Ga0065711_1001002_pt1 | contig 50296 bp, 35 predicted proteins | sample Hoacrofraction12_FD_59098 | JGI IMG/M metagenome (GOLD analysis project Ga0065711, IMG submission 59098) | Hoatzin crop microbial communities from Cojedes, Venezuela - Epithelial fraction 12 v2 (version 2) | ecosystem: Host-associated > Birds > Digestive system > Esophagus > Crop | place... | reverse complement strand
AGAGGCGTTTGTCGGTCTCTGGATGAAAGGGTTGGTCGGATGGTAGCAGGAATTCACTGCTCAGGGCTCTGACCTGCATGTCAGAGGCCAGGGTGTTTCACATTGACACCTTTGTTCAGGAAGAAAGCCAGTTTAGTTAACACATCACCATTTCCAGGAGAGAAAACTGCACATTGCTAGAGTCAGACCGAGGCACTGCCCCTGCTCGAGAGCTCTGCGATCACAGGTAGCTCATAAGATCAAATACGCCCAGATGCTTGTGGATGGGGAACGCTGTGCCACGCTGGGAGAAAGGCAAGTTTAACCCCAGCCAGATGGGGAAAATAAACCTGTCTGTCTGCTTCACTGTTCATGGTTGTACAGCACCAAGTAGCCCAGTTAACTTTGAAAATGGGGTCCCCTCCCTTGCTATACTCTTGTCCTAGCAAGTGTGGAACAGCTCTGATAGTAGCTGGACCTGCACAGCGAGGTCAAGATGGAGCAAAATTGCATCTTTTTAGCTTAGGCAGCAGCAGCTTGTGCGTTAAGATTCATGGGCCCAGGGTTTGATGTCTGTTGAGGGTGCTGCGTACATGACGTGAGGCTGCACTGTGTGTAAGAAATGAAAAGGTCGAGTTCTATCAAAGGCTCGGCTCTGGCACAGGGATGCAGCTCGCACACCACCATCTCTCAGGGAGGAACTGTGAAAGCTGCCTTCTTCGCTGAGCTCCCAGAATAGGGTTGTCTCCTGGAAATCTGGGTTCNTATTTAATTGTGGCTAAACAAGGAGTATTAAGGGATAAATGCTTTAAAAGGTCTGCCCGTGAGCTTTGTTTAAATCATGGCTAGTTAGATTTTTTGGAAGAAGTATTTCTGCTAGAGTCAAGTGGATGTTTGTTTATTTGTTTTCAGATCGTCTTTCCTGGCTCTGGTATGTATTACTAGTGTGTTCACCATTGACCGTCTTGCACCAAAAAAAGGAACATCAAAACTTCACTGACATGTAAAGAAATGATTTGGAAACAAAAACAGAGGAACATCCCATTTTGTTCTCACTGGTGTTGCAAAAGTAAGGGGAGATGGAAATACAAATAAAAAGATGTGAGGAAGGGCATGGAAGGAAATAGGTTTTAGATGTTCTAGCTCCTCCACCAATAGATTCATACTCAATACATCCTACAGCAGCATCCTGGTAACCTTACTTGCTTTACCAGACATGATGCTAAAATTAGTTAGTCATACATTTCTCAGGAAGTGGTAATTAATTGGACAATATTTGTACAGAGCTTTGAAAATGTAGGTCCTAATTTTGCAAACCCTTTGTCCATGATGCAGATTAATTTAATTGCATAATTACCGCATTTCTGGACTTTGGCATACACAGTTACCCAGCTCATGTGTGATTTATAATAACTGCATGTGCAGGCCAGGAATAGCCATATTCCTAAAAATACTGTGTATGCCCATTTGAAAATTGGGATCACAGATAGCAGTTCATTACTAGGATTTCATTTTAAAATACTTTGTTCTTTTAGACTCTCTCTGAATGGGATTTGGTTTTATTGCTAACCTCTCGGCAAGACTGCTCAGTTTGGTCAGGGATTTGAGACGATGTCTTTCGTGCCAGACTGTATCTTGATGGGGAGAGCCACTCAGTAACTGCAGTTTTATTTGGGGCACCTATTCCTTTGTGTGTGCCGATGGAACGGGCTGGTTCAGTGATACCGATCAGTGTTAAGTCTTAAACCATTTTCACACAAACATATTGTGGTATTTGGACTGAAAGGGGTTTTCTTCTTTTTATTCCTAAAAAGTTGTTTGTACAGAGAGAATGCTGAGATCTGACTTCTGCTTTAACTCAATTTGTCATCATTTCTACCTAGACCAAAAGGATTTTATCACTAATTTAATATATTCTTTTGAACATTTTTATTCCCCAGCCCCTGTATTAGATTGCTCCAGCATCTCACTCCTCTAGTGGTGAAGGACCTACTAATTTCCAGGCTAAATTTATTCATGGCCAGTTTATACCCGTTTGCTCTTGTGTCAACATTGTCCTTTAGTTTAAATTGCTCCTTTGCCTTCCTAGTGTTTATCCTCCTGATGTATTTATAGACAGCAATCATATCTGCTATCAGCCTTCATTTTGCTAGACTAAACAAGCCAAGCTCTTCTAGGCTCTTCTCCAGTGATGGGCTCTTCACTGCCGACACCTGGTCAGATCTGGGTTGCTCAGCAGTCAGTACAAGGGACCTGGGTTGTGTACAGCATCCCGATGAGCCCTCGGTGCTTGGCACCAGGAATTGATATTGCCCCATCTGCAGTGCTAATACTGCACACGATGCATTTGTCGACGGTGTTTGTGTCTTGCTCAGTGGCAGGGAGCTGGTGGGACGTGGTACCAGTCCTCTTTGCTCATGTCTAGTAAACCAGCTTCCAGAAAAGTTTTGTTATTGGTCCCTTGCTGTGTTATCTTGTATTTTGTACTATTAAATCGCATCTTGTTTCTGTTATTTAATCCTCAAGTTACCCTTCTTTCAAGCTGTTACTTCTTTCTGTACAAGGCACTGCTATCTTTTTAGCCAAACCCTTGAATAACTTCCCATTAACCAGCTCAACCTATTTCTTCAACTAATTCCCATCTTCTGGAATTTAGCTGATATATTTCTTTGTGGCACTGTATCAGATGATTGACAGTAGAGCAGACAGATTAGATCTGCCACAGTTCCTTTAATTATTCTTTCCTTCATAATTTTTTCCTTCAAAAGCCCTGCTTAGTTTTTAGGTCAGACTAAAAGCTCTGCACTTAATCAAGATAGGGTTTTTTCCTTGGCTTAAGTAGAAGCAGCACATTTACCTTCCTTTAGCATGAAGATTTGTTAGATTTATTAAAAATACTGGCCACTGGACCTCCCAGGGACTTCACTGGGGCTGGGTTTTTAGTCTAGACCCCCTCAGGGCAGAGGCTTATTTCTTTCCACAGCATCACCATCAGAGCAAACATACAGTAACTGTTTCATTTCTGTGGGTTAGGAAAATTTTGTGTTATCTCTGTGCTGTGGTTTCTGCCCTGTGCTATTTAAAATGTCATTTTTGTACAGAAAGAGAATATGAGAATTACTCTGTATGATCAAATGCCATCAAGAAAATGTCTCATGCTTGGAGGCATGGGGCTGCCTTTTTTTTTTTTTAAATAGTCGCAACAATAATGATAATATTAGGACAACAAACTAAGATGCCTCTGGAGATGTTGTGACGAATTGGAAGGACATGTTGAAATTGAAATTGATTGAATAGTTCAATAAAATCAGCTTAATGCACAAAAGCAAAAAGGTTAGCTACAGAAAAACAAAAAATCAGTAATTTGTTATCTGCTGGGGCCAATCTCACTGAAGATTGCATTAGCTATAAACTAAAACTAGGTGCTTGAAAGCACCACCCTGACATGCCCACACTGGAGCCTTTTGGATGGAGCTGGACATGGATGGCAGCCACGTGCCTAAAGGTTTGACAAGTCTCTCACTAATTCCATGTAGTGGACTTGGCAGTGTTATGTTTGCAGTTGGGCTCGATGGTCTTAAAGGTCTTTTCCAACCTGAGTGATTTTGTGATTTATGTGTCTTTGTGGTTTACGCAACTTTACGTACAAACCAAGGCCGTTCTCTGTCAGATTGCACTTTTGCTCTAAACGCAATAGTTATGTCTTCAGCTGATGGAGATCAGTGAAACTTCGGTGATGTCTCTAAGGTTCCACCAGCAGCTCACCTCTCACGGGTCACTGAGTGCTGAAGCTCCCTCTGATATGCTGACATACAGCACCCAGCTCAAACGGGTCCGTTCCCGTAATGATCCTGCCTCATCACTCCGTCCGTCTCAGATCTGCTGTAGTTCCTCGCGTTTTCTCACTAGGCTTGGGCTCCCTGCGCTTGCTTGCACATGTGCAGCGCTCCTTTGCCATCCTTCCCCTCTTCCCGTCCTTATGCACCAGCTCTTTGTGCCTCAGACATTTGTACATTACTAAATTCTGGGTATTTTCATTTTTGGCATTGTATTATCTGGTTGATAGGATCTTTCTTTTAAATTTCTTTAATTTAGTGTTCTGGATCTGTGGTATGGGTTTTTATTATTACTGTGCTACAATGCTCAATGAAAGGCACTCTGTTAAATAAAAAAACTTTATTGTAAATCTGAGTTTAATAAGACAGGATCTGTGAGTAGGCACACACACGTGTGTGTGTCCTCAGAGTATACGTAATTTAATAAGCAGTAAAATGATGAAGTTACAAAAACTTTTAAATGAGACTTTCTGGTCGCTTGCCCCCTCTTGTATGAGTGAATTCATTTTTTCCAGGGGAAGCTTTGCTGAAGAAGAGAATAAAGCAAGCTAGCAAGGGGCTGAAGGCAGTGGGAGGTTTGCAGGCTGGGTCCCGGTGTGAGGAAGCGCTGTGCAGCCGCAGTGTGCCCGTACCCGAGGTCTGCTGTTTGTTCTCAGAGTTCAGATTAAAGTGTGTGTAACGGTGTCATGAGTTTCAGCATTGCTTCGGACACAGAAGCGGGGCTGCCTGCGCTGTGCCCAGGCCAGAGGCACGATGCCGCAAGTGGCGGCGTGCTCGGTGGGCACACTGGGGCTGCCACTTTGCCATTTAAATGCCATATGGAAATGGAGTCCCTCATGTGAGCCTCCGACCTGTTTTTCTAATTTATCTGGAATCTGATTGCCACTATTTTTTTCAGTATCTTCCCCCTCTTCTATGATTTAAACCTAATTGGTTCACAAGTATTTCGCCTGTTAGGGAATACTTCTGTCAGCCTCCCAAGTTGTTTATAAGAGAGAATGAGGAAGGAAAAACTAAACATGAAATAGAAATTACGTTCACTAATAAGGACATTTCAGGCTTACAGTTACCCAGTGCTTTGCAAATGGAGTCATGAACGGCAACTTTTTGTGCGAGAAAAAACAACGGCTAACAATAGTTTCTCCCTCATGTTTTATTATACAAGGTAGCAAGAGATAATGAAAGTGCATTTCCATAATATATTCCAGTTCCAAGGTGCTGATGGATCCCTGTGTGTGATGCCTTGTCAATTTAGCAGGTTAATGTCTGTCAATTAAGAGTCTTGGAATCAAGGTAAAGCTAAAATTCAGATCGCTGTTATTCTAGCAACTCAGAAGAATTAAAGAATTTAAGCCAGTTACAGCACTTCAAGAATGTTTATATAGGAGTAGAGAGACCTAATGGACCTAATTTTTGCCCTTTAAAACTTCAAAGGACATTTGACATTTTACACATGGTTGTAACGCTGGCACGTGGACGGAGCAGCCCTGGAGTACCTCGGCTGTGTTGGGGAGCAGGAGCGATCCGGCGTGCAGCAGGTCTCTCCTCCCGGTGAAGTCCCTCCGCTTGGCTTTGCACAACGCTTTTCCTGCGTAATGTTGTGCCTCCGGTTGGTTTTCACAGCCTTGGGTCTCCAACGCGCCGTCGGAGCCAGCGCGCGTCTGACGATGCCTTGAGCATGCAGGAGCGGGGCACAATGCTGAGCTGTGCCCGCAGTCACACCCATTCTGGCCGGATCCCTCCCTGGGTCTCAGCGCATCACGGTGCCCGGATGTCAGGAGAGGAGCTTTGCTTTCCTGTCTACCTGTAAAGTGCTCCGCGTACCCTGAGCACGACGCGTGTAGGCATCAAGAGTAAATTCTGCAGACACAAATGAAATTTTATTGTTGAGGACAGTTTTAAAGATCAGGAGGGTTTTCTCAGTGCAGGCAGATGTTCCTGAGTAAGGAGACATCCCGGGGAGATGTACACACATGCAAGATCAGATGCCCTCACCTATTTTATTCAGGTTTATTTTCCAGTTGCACTGACATGCAGCATTTTTTAGAGGAACTTTAATGTGTGATTTTTATAGCTGTCTCTGTAAAGCTTTTTCTTTGAGAGCCGTGTTGTTTGAGGTGCTCAGGAATTTGAATCGGTTCTGCTGAACTTCTCTTTATTGCACTGAATATTTTTTTTTTTCATACTGGATTTACATTTTCCTTATTTACCAAGATTGTGTTAAGGATTGAAACATGGAGGGTATTTTGAGCATCAAAATGCTTTGTGGGCATCAAACTGTGTGAGCAGAACAGGCTGGAGGGCCACAAGGCAATGGTGCTGTCAATTTGGGGGGTATAATGTTCTTGGTGAAGTGTTCAATGAAAACACATTAGCAAAATTTTTACTGGTTTTCAGAAGACAGAAAGCTAATGTTGAAAATGCTTAAAAATTAACAAAAATGTCTGTTTCAACCAAAGGCTTTTGCCATAAGATTTTTATTTTCCTGTGAAGCAGGTGATGGCCACCAATCTATGCAAAAATCCCTTCAAAAACACAATAGATAATTATCTGATTTTTTTTTACTAACATGTTGAACGCAATTAGCCTCATAGTCTGCCTGAAGATGGCATTTGTATACGGGAAAATAAACCAAGGCATTTTACAGGATGCATTGTTGGTTCTCATCTTTGCTATTCTTTTATTTTTTCTTCCAGAAAGTTCAGCAGTATGTAGTCATTGTTCAAGCCACAGATATGGAAGGAAATCTTAACTACGGTCTCTCAAACACGGCAACAGCGATCATTACGGTGACAGATGTGAATGACAACCCACCCGAATTCACTACCAGCACTGTAAGTGTCGCTACGTCAGCGCGGGGATGCATGGACGCGGGACGTGTCTGTAATTCCTGGATGTTTATATCCGTCGTCTCTCTTAGCTGGTTTGGCAGATAGGAGGAACTTGATAGATAACTGTGGAACAAAGACGTGCAGGGGGGGAAAAAGGAGGAAAAAAGGAAAACAGAAAAGAAGAATGATTCATGAACTAGCAAAACTATTTGGTGACCAATTTTGCGGAGGTGCTAAAGGAACTGAAATAATGTGGCAAACAGACTATGTCTGATTGCACCAAAGAGGATACAGTTGTTTCACAGCAATTGGCTGTAGATGTATCGGAGTTGTTATTACTTATGAGTGAAATCCTGAGCAGTAAGAGATATTTCGGCTTTAGTAGCTCGGATACGATTTCAAGGAAGCAGTAAATACTCTAAATGGTAACAGGTATCTGGTAAAATCTGTATTTCACTGATCACTCTAACAGATGTATTTGTGTGTGCCGGCAGTAAACGTGTAGACATTCTTCAGTACATCTGGTTTTAATCAGCTAAAGATCTCTCTTATATTAGTACTGTATTTCTCTATTCTGTTCTCACGTGCTCCACATTGCTGTTACTGGGGGAAAAGGGGAAAAAAATCAAGAGATTGTAAATGACATTATTAGAGCTGGTTATGGTAGAAATGAAGAGACAGAAGGTGAAATGATGTGCTCTGGTTCTTTCCAGCCTTCGTATTGCATAGATGTAGAACATCCAAAATGTGTGTGGTAATAGAATTTCTAAAATAGAAACCACCGAGCAGTACAGAGGTCTACACGCTAATAAATGAGAAATCATTGTGTGTCCACTGTCTGTATGGGAATCATAGACTCATTAAGATTGGAAAAGACCTCTAAGATCATCAAGTCGAACCATCAACCCAACACCACGTTGCCTGCTAAACAGTGTCCTGAAGTGCTATATCTACATGTTTTTTGAACACCTCCGGGGATGGTGACTCCACTGCTTCCCTGGGCAGCCTGTTAAATGTTCATATGAGGGTCAACAAGGAGCAGGAAATGATGTATCCTGAACTGATACTAAATCTTCAAAAATACAGAAGGTCAAACTGCATTGTGCTCAAGACACTGAACGTCTTTTGAGGAATGTTTTTATATTATTCTGAATTTTCATTCCATCTTAAAAGATATGCAAATATTTAGTCATCTAGTACCAAAGATTCCTCTTAGTATACCCTTACAAACTACAGCTATGTAACAGAACTCAAGGAAGTGTCACGCTGAGGCCAGTTCATGCCACCGTGGGTCCAGATCGGGTCTGTGCGGGCTGTGGGTCTGGGTCCTTCCCTCCCATCGCCATTGCGACCGGGGCTCGTGGTTGTGATGTGCTCGGCTCCTGAGCAGTGCCAGTGTTCTCTGGTCAAGTGACTTGGACCTTGATTCTCAGAAAATGGGAAGGCACTGAATTGCTCCGGAATCAGAGGAAAATGGGCACCCAACACATTTTCAGATCTGGGCCTCAGTCTGCAGCCTGCGCTGCTGCTCCAGAGAGCATGGGGTGGGTTTTACAGCAGCACATGGGCTTCGTATCTGCCATAGCAAATACACCGGGCTTTGTGTTGTAAAGCTGGCATTAAATATATCTTTAAGTGTGATACGTACAGTTGTGAAGAGCCGTAAATGTCTGATACAAGTCTTGGGCCGTGTGGTCCTTTCTCCTGCCAGCATGGGATTGTTCTCTGGAAAATTTTGTAGTGGCCGGTCATACAGAGTTTTGGGGAATTCTAACGACAGCAGTACGTGTGCCCCAGCTTGCTGGTGTCTGCCATGGGGACCTTATTCTGCCAGGTAAATACTTCTTTAACCTTCCTTTGAGTGAAAAAGGAATGACATCTAGTGGCCACGTCATTTAAGCACAGGTTGGGCCGGATGCCCCGGGTTGCCTGGTCCTTGTCTCCAAATCCAGGGTTTTGGGTAGCGGGGTGAGCCGTGTCGGCGGTCGGCACGAGTGTGCATCAGTGCCGTCCGGAGGGCAGCCTCCCTCCAGATGTGCTATGTTTTAATGGCTTTCCAAAACGGTTTCCAAAGCTGAATCTGGTGGGAGGCGAGATAATGGAAATCTGCTTTCAGGTGAATTCTGAGAATTTAATGTCTCGGGGTGTGTTAGACCTAGAAGGGATAAAAGCCATCAAGAGAAATACACATAGGCTTGTGTTGAATGGATTAGAAAATGCTACTCTTCCTCTAAGCAGGGTTGCTGTGTACCATTATTTCTCTTATTTCAATCACTGAAGAAAGAGTTTTCCAAGGGCCAAAGGGCTTCACACAGTCACACTTGGGACTTTGTGAAGATTTGAGAACCAAGGGTGTCTTACAATAATATTTTCTGATTCTGTGGGAACAAATATCTTTGATATACTCCAGGGTACAGCCAGGATGAATTTCACGTGGGTAAGGAGTGTAATACAGTTTTTCCCTGACTGAGAGATAACAGCATCAGGCTGATCAGTCCCTTTAAACCTGAGCTGAATCTCGTTGCTGTCCTCAAAGAGTCTGATCTGCATTTTAACACCTCTAAAAAATAGCAAAAGTCTCTTTCCAGGAAATCTACAGCTCCTCAGAGAGTAAGAAAGCCCATGGTCTCTTTTAAGACTGGGGGCTGTTTGGAGAGATACAGTATATTTTTATTTTAAATACTTGTGTATTGAGATGCTGTTGTAAAAACAAAATAGGCTGAATAACTGAAATTGTGGTTTGCTCTTGGAAAGCTGCCAGACGAAAGGAACTCGAGCAACTGTATTCAGGATAGACACATACAAAGGCCCACCCTGTAGCGCTCCTAAATTACCTGTCATTCAGCCAGGGTGGCTTTAGACTTAATCGTTTCTGGATAAGAATGTAGCTCAGGAGGACATTGCACTATGCTGGTGTCACAGCTCGTGTATTCAGCAGCAGGAATTAATGTTACTGTGTAAAACGTAACAACAGGACAAGAGAGAAGAAAACAGCCACTGCAATGGTCAAGAAAGTCAGATCACGTCTGTAGTGGGGTGTGCCATGCAGGGGGGGCGAAGAGACTGCGTGCGCGGACCATGCGGAAGTTCAGACACAAGCATACAAGAGCCCAAATCACACATCCACAGGAGTGGGTGACCTGCTGAGGTATGGCCTTCACGGACATCCAAGATAACAGATGGGCTGTGATCAGAATGTACTGCTAGATGAGAAGCAGAAAAAGAGCAATAAAATCAGATAGATCCTTGAATGTACAAGTTGAAGATACTCTGATACCAAAATGATCGCACGCTTACATAAAAGTGGGTCAGTGTGGTTTTCATACCCTTTGGTACACCACCTGAAAGGCTGGGAGAAGATCTTGCACAGTAGCAGGGGAAGAAGAAGCCCCACCTGCTCATACAAAGGATTCTGAAATTGTATGGAGGGGAAAAATCGCAGTCTCTAGACAAAACAATGTGAAACTAAAGTCTGCTGTTAACTTCAAGTCCAGTCTCCATCAGCAAGAGTCATGACCTGGACAACCTGCATCAAACTGTGAGGCGCTGGGGCACAGCAAGGACGAGGTGACCTCCTCTAGTCTTTCCAGCTCTGTTTTTTTGTGATGGCAAATGTTTTCTCGATCTGCGATACTATCTGGCCGTGCTGAGAAGCATCACAGAGCAGCTAACGGTGAGGAAACGTCTCATGAGAGACTGCCCCGGAGTGGGAAGCAATCAGATCTGTGCCAGAAGAGTGGAGCATCCTGTGAAACGCCATAAACATCACAGGCAGCTCTCTTGGGCTATTTTAATGATTTAGTGCAGGACCGTGACCCAGGAAAAGCTCTTCTGGCTAGCTGAGGGACTTCAGCCCACTCTTTGTGCTGTGTTCTTCATGTGACATTGTTGCTTGCAAAAATAAATGGAAAGAGGCAATTCTTGGCTCTGCCGAAGAGCAGAGGGATGAATTTGGGATAAGCAGAGGTAATGCCACCTTCACAGCATGCCTGACCAGCCCGTGCCCACAGGCTCTGGGTCGGATGCCTTAGAAAAAGGCAATTTAATCCCCCATGCCCAAGTTTTCCATGGTTCTTAGGGCGTGACTGGCTGTGCTAGTTCACTCTCCTGGAATTTTTGGTGGGTTTTGCATCTGCCAAATCATCATCTGGTGTAAATAGTGAAATTGTAACTGGACTGTGTTACAAAGACATTGTAGTTTTACTGGGAAACTGGCTCCGTAACAGTTACAAGATAAAGGTGCTGGTATCAGTGTGCCCTCTGTTATCCGGAGTCCCTGTTACTCATAACAGGGTCATGTCCTCTGACATGTCTTAATTATGTGGAAATTCCTCTGCCTCCCTTCAAATATTTATCTCTTATGTGCAGGCGAGTTGCTTTTTTCCCCGTATTAATATAGATCCGTAGCTGAGCCTCTGGCCAGATGCTCACCTCAGATACAGGGGACGTGCAATGAAACGAATGTCGGTATTTCAGAGATTAAAAGTCAGCTGAGACAGAGCAATGCTGGATCGTCTCAGGTGAGATTTTATGCAAGGTGGAGGCATCTTTTTTACTCGCGGAAAGAATGTGTTTAATTCTGGTGAAATCTTTAACTCCTGTCAAGCAGGATGCCCTTTCCAGTCTAGCCCATGATACCATTAATAGCTGTCCAAGGATTTCCACTTTATCTAAGGAGATGCATAATCAGAGGGGAGGAGAAGTTAAAGAAATCCATGCCTACACTTGACTCATACAAAGTCTATTTTTATCGTATTCAATCAGGAACAATCAGGCGCAGAGAGCAGACGCAGATGAATTTGCATGATCAGACTTCTGTGTCTTAAATGTTAATTAAAAGTTATTTTAAATTTGCCTACTGTGCAGAACTTGTTTTTATAGTAGCCCATGTAAGGGAAATATTATTTCACAGGGCTGAAGTGCTCATGATTAGTTGAGCTGGTGGATTCTTGAGAAAACCTGCTTGGCAATCAATCTCTTCTTTTTTTAAAAAAAAAAAAGGAGGGGGGGCGAGAAACTGCGCTATTCAAGTTCTTTAAGCTCCTGAGCCTTAGGAGGTCTTATTTAAAGCTACTTTAAAATGTACCCTTTGGCATTGCTTCGAGAATCTCCTCTTCCGAGGCTGAATCCAGTGGAGCATGTTTTACAGAGGCAGCTCTAGGACTGCATCCGTGTTGCCTCACTGGCCTGTCTCGGGGCTGACTCCTGGGTTAGGGCTGGACTATCGGGCATGGGTGGGTGCTCCCCAGCTTGCAGCACCCAGCAGTGGTGGCTCTGGCTGGCCTGGGAAAGACAGCCTGGGCCAAGGCTGGCTGTGGGCTCAGAGCAGAAAGGCTGGTGCAGAGCAACACCACGTGTAGAGAGATGCTCGTGTTCTGGCAGAAGGGGATGTGTTGCTAGGTGAGGATAATCTAGTTATAAAGTGGATTTGGCTAGTCACTGGCGGAGCAAGTACGTGTGGCAAGACCATCGGAAAAAGCAGCTCTTGGCATTTTCTGATGGGGCTATTTAATTAATGGTGTCAGATCAGACTCATCTCTGGCTACGGAGTTAGTGACCTGGCTCGTACTGGACTGAATCAGTCAGCAGTGGGATCTGCAGAGCGAAGAGCTCGGCACTTCGTGAGCAAAATGACATGGGGAGAGACCCAAGTTATGAGGGCTTTTTGCTTTCGGCACTGCGCTGCCAAAAATGTCTGGTCTTTGTCTGTGCAGATATTTTGGCTCCTCCGAGTACTGGGGGAAATGCTAATCAGCCCCCTCTGAAAAGAGCTTTGAAACTTGAAAGGGAAGCAGGCTCTCAGTGCATCGCTGCCATGCTAGCATTGTCCTGTACCAGAATTAGTTCTTCCTTCTCCCGTTTTGATGTTTCCTTCCCGTTTTCTCTCCTGTCTCCACCCCGATACATTGGTGTGCATCATTTTTTGAAGCTGAACAAGCCAGGCTCCTCCAGCCCCAGTTTACGTTGCAGCTGTCTGTTCCCCTGGTTATCTTGCTAACCCTGCTGTGCACCGGGCTCTGCTCAGATTTCTTGCTTTTGACCAGATTTGCATCTAGTAATCCAGCTGAGATTTTTCAGTGGCTTGAACAAGAGCACTAATGTTTCCTAGGATCAAATTTGCCTTTTTCACAGCCATGGTGTCGTGCTTCCTTAGTCCTTCTGCTCTGTGAACTTGCCAAAATCCTGGAAAAACAAACAAGCATAAGCCATAATTATATTCCTTGTTCTGTGTGCATTTGTTCTCACGTTAATGCTGTTTGAGGACAAAATATAGCTGTGCATCAACAAATACAAGAGCAACACTGTCCAGAGTTGCAGAAATACCTGACGTGAGCAGCTGTAAAAATGTGACTTTTTTGCAAGTGGTAAAGCTTGGGGTGAATGTTTCACCTGGCCTCCAGCCCCCCCAAGTTGACTCTTGCTGAGTTCTTCTTAGCAGTGAGTTCAGAAACAGCAAATAGCAAAGTAAACCCTCAGCTTTTCCTTCAGGCTGAAAGATACTGACTTGCAAGTGACTGCGATGTAACGATGTAAATAGGTCTCGTCTGGAGAAATTGTATTTAATGATGGCAGGAAACCAAAATCGGAAACCGAGTCAGCCTGCCAGCAGTTTGGGGTTTCCTAAGCACATTTATAGCCAGATGTAGCCGGAAGCATGCAGTACATGTGAGCTTGATGAGAAATCCCTTTCACATGCATGCTCATGTTTTACAAATTAATCTTATGCTGTGAAGGGCGAGCCCAGCAGGAACAGGATTTCAGTGGGATTTCCCACAGACAGAAGAATGGACCAGAATGCCTACCAAGGGATGTCCTAAGAGAGGTCTTACCACAGCTGATCCAGGGAAAACCAGTGGAAGTGGGTAGCTAGCTCTCTCCCAGGACCTGGGCGCATGTCCAGATCTGGAAAAGATGAAGAGCTTGAATCCTGAGCACCATGTACCGAATTTCCCAGCGTATAGACTAAAGCTGTGCATGTCGCTGCCCATTCAGATCTCACGGTCCCCATCGTTACACCTGTGCCATTCAGAAAGTCTACAGTGGCATATGAATATAGATTAGCCTGAATGCTACAGTATTTTTACATTATCAAAATTATGCCCGTGGCATAATTTAGAGGCGGTTGTCACAAGAGGCAGAAATTAAGGTGAACAGCGTAGGTCAGAGCTGGCAAGGGGAAAGACCTAATACCATGATGAGAAGATTTACGGGACTGCTCTGGTTTACAGCTGAAAACAAACCCAGGAGTTCTGTACAGTCCTGCAGACAGGATTTATCGTTAAAAATCAATTGTGCTTTCCTGGAAAATCCCAGGTGCCTGTGTTCGCTTGCAATTTCCCAATCAAAACGAAGCTCAGCCGAACAATGCAGTAAAGCTCGAGCTGTTGTAGAGCTGTCATCGTCTAACTGAAATGAAGTATTATATTCAAGTGAATCGAACATGCCTGGTAGCATTTGGGTACATGAGCATCTACCTAATTCTCTGTGTGTTTCAATTAAATACATAGTTGGCGAAGTCTAAAAACTACAAATCAGTTTAGTTTTCCTAAGTAAGAATTCAGTGTTTATAGATTGAAATGGGCTGTCTGCCTCTCACTGCGTCGCAGGCCCTGATGAAAACCTTTGTCGTGAGTAATGAATTGGACTGAGGATGCTGGGTCAAGGGACAGCGGTACCAAACCGAGAGGGAACAACCACAAATAATATTCTTCCTTCCCATTCTGCCTCAGCCTTGCCCAGGACTCGCCACACTGATGCCAGGGGCTTTGCTGCTGCAGACATGTAGGTTGGCCGTGATGAGGAACGTATTTGTGTCTTAATAGAAATTATTTACATCTTGACCTGCGTTTGGACTCAGACTCCTCGTTGGGTATGGATCCTGGCCTAACTGCAAAGGCTGTCCAGCAGAGCATAGGAGCTGTGATGCCTGCGCGGTTGAGATGCTGGTAAGGAGTGCGTGGCATGCCCTGCTCAGGGGGCAGGTGTTTGGTGAGCGGTTCCGCTCTGCCCAGGCGCAGCATCTTTCTCTGCCTGGAGGCCCTTGCAATGCGGTGCTATGGAAAACAAGACACGCTTCATACTCTCCTGTGGATACTCAACTTTTTCTCTTTACTTTATCACCTCTTTCATCTAAAATGAAAGATGTTTCTCGGCTTATGAGAAAACAATAATTCCCCATGTCTTAATGAAAAGAGCATCAGCCCCTTCTGTGATATCTGTTAAGTCTTTACACCAGTGTAGCATATGACAGAAAGAATGAAATACCTTCGAGACTGCTTATTGTAGTCTGCAAGATGGATACATAGATACAAAGATGTATATGTTCAAATACACAGATACAGATACGCATATACCTAGATTCAAAGCATAGATAGATGCTGATAGAAGGCGAACAGTCATCAGTAATCTCCAAGTGTCTACTCACAAATAAATTGTGGTTTATGTGAATTACTCCATTACATTGTGTGTTTATATATATGCAATGATATAAAAAAAATGTGGTCTCCTTGATAGAAGTCTTTTACTAATAGACCCCATTAATCAAAACCTAAATTTACAGTGGCTTTTGTTTTGTTTATTTCCTTTCAGTACATTCATTTTCAAATTATCGCCAAATTAATCATTTACAGTGCTTTAAACCAGCTGCCATTTGGTGAAACAGTTCTGGTTCCTCTCCATTACACTGAGCATTAGTTATTAAGGCACAGTTCAAGGCTCAGTTTAGCCCAGTTCTGTCCTGAACCTAATTGGAATCAGCTAGATTCCTCCTCATAAATGGGTCAGTCACACAGAAAAAACATCAAATGTAATCTTGAGATTGCAAAAACAGAAAAGGAAAGAAAAAGAAAGAAGATAATTTTATTTCTCTTCATTGATACCTGCCTGGTGGTTAAAAGAAGGATTAAAATGAGGTCATTAAACTTCCCTTGGAGACAAAACCCAGACCTCAGTGGTAATATGATTAATCAAATATAAAAGTGAAGCTACCCTGAATGAATAACTCATTTTTATAAAATATCTAATTACTGAAATGTCGTCTGCTGCAGAAAAAGAATGGGGGGGGGGAATTAATTGCAATAACAATTCAAGAAGATAAAGTTTTTCTGAATTAGGTCTACACAAGAAGCTAAATTGAGTTGATTAAGTAATTTTGGTTTCAGGAACACCCTTGATGGAAGTTGGGAGTAATGAATTTTTCAGACCTCGGAGTTTAAAATTGCCAAAGACCAGTGATTTAAAAAATGGTAACGATAGTTTCATTACAGATTTCAATTTTCTGTCACTGAAAAAAAAAAGGGAATATAAAAAAATGCTATATTGGTCTCTCTCAAATTGGACACATGTACTGCTTGGTGTAAAATCAAGAATAATATAACCTCCTCTCTCGATGCTAGAGAGTGCAATCTCGGCCAATTAGAGCTACAGCACGGCACAGGAGGCAGAGCCAGCGACGATGCTCGCGTTCGCCTTCTCAACCCGTAACGTGGTTACGGTCCAGGAGTTACAGCACAGCTCCGTGCCTGTGTAGCTCCTGCGTATGTGCCCGCTTGTGAGGTACAGCGCGCTGCGCTCCTTGCTTGGCACTGCTTGTGGGTAGCTGTCGGTAATGGGGTTTGAGCAGCACGGGCGCTTCCGTCGTCAGCATCGTAGTGAGACGTAATACTTTATTTTGACGTTTTGTAGCGTGCTGTTTTATGCGGTCAGGTTAATATTACCAAAACACAGATGATAACTGTACACTGGCAAGACCACCCCCAACCCGTGCGGTAGGACAGCACCCATCAGCCATTGCTGTAACCCATTTCATAGAATCATGGAATCGTTAAGGTTGGAAAAGACCTCTAAAATCATCAAGTCCAACCATCAGTCCATCACCGCCATGCCTGCTAAACCATGTCCTGAAGCGTCTACACATTTGTCGTGAGCCGTTTCATTTGCAGCATCTGGCAGAGCTGCATCTCCTGGTGCGATGTCTCATTGACTGCTCTCCTCCTTCTCCCCTCCTTGATGTGCATGAGATCTGGAGGGAGAAGCTGCAGACCACATCCCCACACCGTGCTTTCTGTAGTGCTGTGGAGGAACTGTCCAGTGAGAAGGAGGTGGCTGAATGTGTGTGTGTGACGGGATGTGACACGGCCAGGTGTCACCTACAGAATTGCTGTAGCCAAAGGAGACATCTGCAGAGAAATACCCTTCCCACTACGTGATGGGCTGTGATGGAAATCACCTTGGTCTCCACCACCTGATCCGTGTGTGTGGATTAGACACCATTCCCATAATCTCTGGTGGGTCAGCCAGGCTAAAATTTCAAGGAGAAGTCAGACATTAATGCTCCCATATCTCGCATATGTACCTGCACCAGCATTTGTTTTCTAAAATTCATCTGTCTGTAGCGTTTCGTTCAAATTTGAACGATTTTTTTTGTCTAGATTTTGCACCTCTTTCTGCGTTTGGATACATGTTAGATATCCTATTTCTCCTCCTGAGCCCAGACCTGGCCTTGGAGGGCACAGTTCAGTTGCCCAAGTGTAGGCACCCAGCCCCATCCCGGAGGTCGCTGGTTAGGCAGGATGTCCACACAGCCCTGGCAGGTACGTCTCCACATCTGCCAGATGTCCCAGGCAAATACCCGTTTGTAGTGGATTATTTCATTAGCTTAGAAGTACATAGCATCTAAGGCACTGATGTGAGGCTGAGAAATTTAAATACATTTTGTAACTCCACTATTGCAAGGCACTGAAATAAATCCCCTTCTGAATTTGGCGAACTTCCTTGGGTCGGCAGGTTTTTAATTCTTCAATATTCCGTTGCCTTACAAACAGTTGCTTCCGAGGGATGTCATTTTAAGAGGATATATATCTGGAATTTCATTAAGCACATTTCACTTACGAAATCTTTAGTGACATCCTGGGAGGGGGGGAAGAAGATTTAGCAAAGGATTTGGTACTGCTGTGAGTTTTCTCTTATCAAATATTGCTAACTGTCCAGGATGTCTTCACACTTCCCAATTGTAGAAGAAAGGGTCAGAACACAGAGAACAACCAGAGTTAAAATCAGAGAAGATGGTTACAAGGTTTCATGTAGGTTTTTTGAGCGTGGCAGAGTTTTTCAAACTGTTCAGCGTAGGGCAACAACGTGTTTTAATTGCCAGAAAAAAACAGACAGTAAGTGAAAGCATTTTCCTTCCTAAATTTACAAATATATAGTGTCTCCCTCTTTTCTTTGACCCAGTATCCTCCCATTCCTCACTGCGTTTCTCTTCTCTGCTACGTGTGCTTTGACGTTCCTGTTGTAAACGGCATTTCAGCGAGAAGCCTCTTGCTCGTGGCAAGGCTGATGAATTGCGCAGCTGTTAATTTAGTCTTTGTTCTCTGCTCTGAGTTACGGTAGGCAGGCGGGCGGGCATTTTTCTGTATCGCCTGGTTTTAGGACTCCCTCGGAAGGGCCGGTTTCCCCTGCTTGCTTCGGCAACCCCTGCAACGCAGGGACGCGTCACCCCGCGCCTGGCTCCCTGAAACCTCAGTGCAGGGAGTGGGGGGGTGCACGCACATCTCCCCGGGGGTGGAAGCTCTCACCCCACTGACCAGCATCGCCGTTACATTTTATGCAGCAATAAGGACATAAAAAAATAGGCCATCATGGCACCAGCTCAGAAGATCGCGTCTTTAAACCACAGTAGCATCCCTTTTATGATAAAGCACGTTTCAGTGCCTTGCTCCCACAAGGATGCTCTGTCCAGTCAGGAACCCTGTTTATGACCAGACCTCGGGGGTTTTCCAGCACCTGATTGTAGTGTTCAAACCTAGTCATAAAAAAAAAAAAATAAATCCACCTGGCTGCTAATTCTGAGACTAATCTGGAAACAACAGAGATTTCAATTGCAGCACAGAGGAGGGTTGAGCTGGAGTCAGCAGGCAGAGTGGCGGAGCTGTGCTATGCAGGGAACTTGTTAAAAATCTCAATACTGGGATTATAGTATGCATAAATAATTCAGTTTCAATACTCCTAAAACTCTCCCTTTCCCAAATATCCGTCTTCAGATCCCAAAGGCACATGAGCAGCTTTTATGTGCCTTAAAATCTGAAAAAATTAAATTAAAAACTCATTATGAGGAGTGGGCAGTTAATAAGAAAATCCTAAACCAGACTTATCAGCTTAAGGCCCTTCTTTATGAAACTTTATTGCGGGTGCCTGAGTTGAAACATCCTCTGCTCTACATCTCACGAAGAAACACAGAGTCAGACCTGTGGAGTGGGTTTTGCTCGCTTAGGGACTGAACTCTGTCATACAATTTTTGTTACTCCAGTTTAAATGTAAACAGGAAAAATGTGATGTCAAAGTTTTGTTCAAAACAGCACAGTTATTTGCTACTTTGCACTTTGAAGAAAGAAAAGAAATTTGAGGCTTGATGTTCCAACAAGTGAATTCATTTCACCCTCTTTTAAGGAAGGTGGCTATTGTAGAGAGTACGGGCGAGCGACAGTCTGCCCGTTGGAGAGCTTTCCTCCTGCCGTGCTGGCTGAGACGCCGGACGCCAGCACTGCTTTGGCAATTCAGGAAGGTCAGCGTATCGAACCCCTGTTGGCCTTCGAGGCAGTGGAGCTTTGCTATGGGTTGTTCTTCTGGCCTGTTTTTCCCCAGCCGTAGAAGCCTGCTCAGGTTCCTCAGCCGCAGCCCAGCCAGCGCAGAGCCTGGGGACGAGCCGTGCCAGTGGTCCAGCTCATCCCCAGCGCACGGCTCCCTGCCAGCCTTCCCGTCCAGGAGCTTGTCCGTCTTCGTAGCTCAACAGGGATCGCAGGGCTACACGGCAATGCACTGGGGAGATCGATAGACTAATCCAGGCTGGCCTAATGGATTTATCAAGTAACACATCAATTAATGATGTTCTCGGGCTCCTGCCCCAACTCAGGCAGCTGGACAGGACACGGCCTCAGCCCCAGTTCTGCAACTGCTTGTGGGGCATGGGCAAGTCACTTAGCCTTTAGTTCTGCGGCTGAAGGGAAGCACAGGGCTGTCAACCGCTGTAAGGCAACGATGTACCTGTACAAAAATGTTTTGTTAGATAAATGTATGTATATAAATTCCTTTTTTTTTAAGAGCGAGGCTTTGTAGGCAGTTCTAGCTGTTCTAAAATCTGTGTCTCTGTTTAAAAGATAGCATTACTAATTACACCTGACAATCAAATAGTCTGTAGAAAGGTATCAGCTACCTTTTCCCGCTGTTCGTTCTGTAGGCAAGAAACAAAGGTATGTCAGACAGGAGAGCAAATGAAATGTTCAAAGGATTCTTGTCTAAAACTGGAAAATAAAAGGCTGTGCTATCAGATCGGAGTTTTAACATACGCTGTTTCCACTGGCTTCTGAGATAAAATCTTTTATTGTTGAGTATAACCATTGTTAAAGGTCACTGTTGCAAAGACTACATCATTTAGACAAGATGAGATCCTATTCTGGATAAATTCAGAATTTTTCTTCGTAACAAGGAGATAGTATCAGGATTTGAACGTACAAGAGTGCCGGGTTACAGATTAAAGGCTTTTGTGTTCTGGAAACCACACTATGCCAGATTTCATGAGTTTCAGTGAGATGTGCAAGTCCCCAAAGTCAAGTAGGTTGATTAAAGTGGTTCTTTTTAGCCTTTGAAATACAGATAAAGTACAACTTTCCTACACCGGGTTAATGCAGAATTTTTTTTCCTTGACAAGGTTATATGCCTTTCCAAGGACATAATTTTAATCTCTTTTTAAACCTTTCATATGAACGTGGTAAAAAGCTTCTTTGTGTTGTAATGCATTTTTATAAAATATCTAAATTTCTATGCAAACTTCAAACCTCGTTTCAGAAGATATATTTATCTGGAAATGGTTATCTTGCGGCAGAATAGTGTCTTGTGTCATCATTTCTGTGGCATCTTTTCATACTGTCACAAGAATGTAACATCTGATAATGAAAAAAATTAGTGCTCATTGTCAGACATGCAAACTTCTTCTTTTCTTAATATCCTTTTACTGTTACGTGCTCTTGTCTCTGAACTCTTGGCAAGTACGCTGAGAGTCATTGAACCAAGGTGAAAGCGAGACCTGCACGTTCCTTCCTCACACCAGGGAGACTGAAATGAGAGGGTTTTCTGCTGCTGATTCTGAATGAAAAGGTATTGCTTTCTTCTCCCCTGTTCTGTTTTGTCTTCATATTCAAAGAGTAAATCTTGTAATTTAGTCATTACTTGAGATGTTGAAAAAATAATACCAGTAAAGACAAAGCGTAAAGCCAGTGGCTGCCGTGAGCTGCAGGAGCACAGTGGATGTTGTCTGCATCAGGTCAGCTTTGGAAATGTAGGAGCTTGGGGCTTGCTTTTGTTTTTCGAACTCATCCAGGAGAAGTGAAACCAGCACATTGAGACTGCGCTGAACGTTGCTCATCGTTCCGTGTAGAAACTCCCCATAAACAAGCGGATGGTCTCGCTCCACCACACCACACGTAGAGCTGTGAGAGCTCCTTTGCAGGCAGGTCAGGCATTTTAATAGCCCAGGCCGCTGAAGATAGAGGCAGAACTTCCCAAGCATCCTTTAAAAGTTGGTGAGCTAATTGTCACGCGCTTCGCTCCGCTCGGCTGGGCAAGGCTGACTCCTGCCCGACCGCGACGAGCTGGTGCCTGCAGCCCGAGCAATTCGTTTCTGAATGAGCACCGTGACAGCTGGGCCCCGTACCAGCGGAGCAAAACTGCGAGCTGGCAAGAGTGCGTTGGGCTTTATAGATAATGTTTTGGGAAGCATTTGCCACATGGCATATAACTAGTCTGGAGCGTGATATGCGTACGTGGATGGACTGTGGAGTAGATCCAAGAGAACGTGAAGTTGAAGCAGGGACGCTGCAGTGCAGGGGTGTTGTGGGCATGAGCCTGAAAAACCAACCGTGGAGAGGCTTATGGAGGGGTTGCTGGCTGGCGCAAGGCAGAGCAGCGGTGCCATGGGCTGCCCCAGAAAAACGTGAGGACATCGGTACTTCAATGATCATCATTTGAGACCACGCCAGAGCTAGTAGTTCTTTAATAGAATGTGATTAAGGAATGAGCATCTCAAAATCTGATTTGCACACAAAATACAGTTGGCTTTATGGAGACTTTGTGGAGATTCGAGGAAGGCTGCGATCTGTGCTATGCAGCGGCAGCGGTGGAGTGAGAAACCTGGAGGTCCCTGTTTGTCACAGAAGCTGATAGCCAAGTCTGGCCCGTACAGCGTAGAGGGGGTAGGATAACTTGCAGACCTAGTACAGTCATCTGTACAGCCAACAATATTGGAAATTAAAGGTCAGAGAATTGATAGTAAGGCTTAAGAAAACAGCAATTAGGCTGCTAGGAAGAAAAGCTAAATTACCGGTGGTAGGAGTAGGGGGAGAAAAAAGAGGATTATTGATCTAAATATCAAGTTGGCAGATCCACAGAGTACAATCTCGAGGTTTTTTACACCTCTGGGTTTATTCAACCCTCACAATAAAAAATGCAGGCCTATAAAGATGGAATAAGAAGCAATCAATTAGGATGACATTTGCTTGTTTCCGCGCTGCAGCTGGGCAGGCACATCACAATTAATGATTTATTAGGAGATTTTTGCCTTTTTTTATTCCATTTTACACAGATTGCTGCAACCAGACTGCAGTTGTTTATTAATTTGCCTGCTATTCAAGCGTCTTTGTCAAATACCGTGCGGAAAAGCTGAACAGTTGGCTCGCGTGCCAGCACTTGGTCGGGAGTGTGCCCTTAAGCGTGGAGGAGCTGTGGGTTGGTATCTGCTCCGGCGGAGGTGAAACGCAGCCCTCTGTGTGCTGGGTGCCCCGGCTGCGCGTCGCCTCGTACCCAGGGCTCGCTGCCTGACGGGGCGGCCCGGCGGCAGAAAGCGGTGAGGGATGGGACACCCCCCGCCACCCACACCCATGTGCTCGCTCGCTCTCATTTCAGCTTCTCTTGACCTAGGGGACCTGGAGAGAAGATGCAGCACTTTGCAGCAGTCGTAGCTGTCAGGGCAAGGGCTCAGAGTCTAATAAGAGGACTGAGATGCCCTTATTCTTCTGCGTTAATCCATGGCTGTAGGTCATAAAACACTATTTCTCTAGGCAATTCAGCCCTCATAAACTCCTGCTGCCTGTAACAAACGTGGCGTCATCGTTAGCAAGTCTTGGAGACAACACAAAAATCTTTCCTGCAGACATTCATGTGAACAAGTTTTTATTTTCACAGCTTTTGAGCAAAACCATCTAGAAAAGAGTAAAAACGTTGGAAAAATGGAAATCCCTTTAGCAGGAAGCCTGAATAATTATCTTTGTGTTCATCCATCTCAATTCCACACCTCCCTAGGAGTGGCTGCAGTCAGCTAATTGGTTTTACTCTGCTGTGCGTGGCTTCACTGCCCAGACTCCGGATTTATTGCACAAATTCAGCGTGTGAATTCATCATTTGTCCCCCCACATCAATCCCTTTCTCCTCTGGACTGATATTTGTCTGCGTGTTTGTATGCTGTCAGGTATCGAGTGAGATGGAAGACAAACTCTGGGATTGTCCAGTTTTAGTATAATCTGATGCAACCTGGAAATCAGAATGAATTATTACCTTTTCAGCAAGACATGACTTCAGACAGCTCAGCTCCAGAGGAATGAGACAAGGACTTCGCCAGCACAGGCTTTTATGGGAGGGAAAGAAAAAAGACCCTGGAGAATTTAAGGATTTAAGAACATGCCAGGTTCAGGACAAATTCTTATCTGAGAAGGGAAGCGGAGTGTGTAACAATCGGCCATAGAAATCCTTGTGAATGGTCTTTAAAAAAGCGCTCTGGAAATTAAAGGCTTCAAATGCAACAATTGAAAGTGAAGCTAAATGAATTACAGGGGAATATGAGTAAATGCTACAAGTATAGGTCAAGCACTGCTTTATCAATCTTGTGTTTACTCCAGCAGCTCCTCTGTTGCCCATTGCTTTACCTTGTTTGAATAGATACGCTTCTCTTTATTTGAAAATCAATTGTAATGGTATGAAAGAAAACTTACAGCACGGGGAATGCTGCAGAGCAGCACAGTGAAAGATGGCATTGTTCATTATCCTAAATTACTCCAGGACGGGGAGGGAATGACATTAAAGTGTGGGTAGCTTTGAGCTGCCATCCTTCCTTGAGCAGATGTAATTTAATGTCATTACTTAATTTTATTAAAGGTAAAGACAATTGTGGACAATACACGTTACAGCATTTACTTACAGTAATGATCGTGGGGGAGTGTTAGAAGGAGGAAAGACAGGCTGCGTTTTGGATTCTGGTAGCTGCTGCTCTGTTGCTGATGAAAGTTCCTCTGTTGTTCATGGTGCAGCTTAACCTGAGTAGCTTTGGATGGCTCCTTTGATTCCAGTGAAGGTACTCTGTTCTCATCAGGAAAATATTCAGCTGTATAAGCGTAGTAGACAATATCCACCCTCAGTGCTACATAGGACTGATCATCCCCTAACTATACCTCACAGGTATCAACAACTGGATGAGCTCCTGGATCGCTCGGTCTATGCCGAGCATTGTGGGTTTTACCCAAATGGAAAAGCTTCATAGACTGTTGCGATCTTCCAGCAGGCTTTATCCTGAGATGTGTATTTATAAGTATACCTCATATTTTTAAAGTATGTCTTGTAGTAAACTTTATCGCTACAGCTGAAAACAGATGTTGTGATGGCTTTTACCAAAGCTGCTGTAAAATCTGTGGGCGATTGTGTGGGATTTTTCCGTGTAACCCAAACTCAGTGGCCGTGCCTGGGTTATGATCTGCTAAAGGCGTTCAGCAGCCTGTAGGACTGGTCCTCTTAGATGTCTTGAATGCAGCTGATGGCTTGCTCTTGATCAGTTAGTTCTGTTTGGTTCTGCAAGGCATAAGCCTGGTAGTAACAGACTTGGTCCAAGGTCAAAGATTTAAGGTGGTTGCACAAAGCGCTTAACTCCTTTGAAATCGCTGTACGATACCTTGATGTTAGCAGTGCAGCTACCTCCTGAAAGGGTCTGCGGGCTCGTCAGCTTGTCATTGCTGGCATGCCATACAACGTTAATTCAGTGTAATGGGTGATGTCTAGCATGGATTTAGTAAGAGACGATCCTGCTTAGCTAATCTCCTCCACTTCTTTGGAGCGAGTTTTAGACAAGGTTGATAATAGGAATGTACATATGACATAATCTAATGGATTTTTCAAGAGGCTTTTGAGATATTTCCACATGGTATTTCCCCTGCTTAAGCTGTGTGCCGTGGAGGTTCCAAATTGGGCAAGAGAACGGGTAAAGAATGACTGAAATCATGGGAAATAAAGAAGAAAGAAGATCTGTAGCCTGTACTGGAATTAGAATTATCCCGCAGCTTCCCACTGTTCTTCCCCACCACTCAGCACGGCTGGAAAGAGATGCCATCTGCATTCACTAATGAAAACTTGTTTAGGACAGGTGCATAACAGAGCAGAGGGCAAAATGCCATTCAGGATACCACTAAAGGGCAAATTTAAATTTACATTAATGTAAGGCAGATATTGAATATTTTTGCTGTCTGTGGTGGAAGCATATATACTAAATATAAGAGCACATAACTGAAAGACTCCAATGGATGGACGTAGGTTGGGAGTGGAAAGGGATTCTTGTGCTAACAAAGGAATGATTTATTATCATTTACATAACCTGGCATTTGTGCACACCAAAGGCCAGGTTTTCAGAAGTGCTCTGCGCCTGCAGTTTGGGGCCAGGAATTCACTTGCAGACTCGGAGCCAGCCGCTCCCATTGTTTCCCCCGTGTTTAATTTGCCATATGTCAATCAGAGTGTTGATTTGCAAGTGCTGCTAATAGGCGATGCTGAGAGATGAGGACAGTTGAAAATTTGGGAACGCGTCTTACTGGCAGCTTTGAGCCCCAAACCCTGTAAGTATTCACAGGCCAGGATCCCTGATCAGTCGTGTGATAAATCAGGGACTGGAAAGCGGAAAAGAATGCAGCTAATGCGTCACGATATGCCTGAACTGGACATGCTCCATGAAAATCAGTGCTAAATGAGAGAATTAAGCACCAGGAAAGGCTATGGCAGAATCACAAGAAACACTTTAAATAATGCGACAAAATCAAATCAAGGGCAAGAAAGAAAGAAAATGAAATAAAATCACTGAAGAAGCAATAAAATCACTGAAATCTGAGCAAGGCAAAATACCTCAGATTAAAGGGACATAGTCCTAAAAATGCACATTGTAGTCTGCCATTTTTACCTGCTGGTGACATTTAACTCTCTGATTGCTGTAACTGAACATCAGGAACATTTTTGGTTCATTTACTTCGAGCATTTGCTGAAGCTCGGACAGTGTCTGTGTGATAGTGGGTTTGTTCGCCTTCGGGCTGAGAGGTGAGACTAGACCTTGAAAGGTTTGGAAAAATATTCAAAGAAAAAAATAGGAAAACCAGAAGTGAGGAAGGTCTGTGTGGCTCATAACGTACAACCCCATGGTCCTCTTCACAGGCCTGATTTCCCAGTCGGTGTGCTGATGTAGGGGAGAGGAGGGTTTTCGTGAGGACCAGGAGAAGGCTCCCACTGTGACTGCTCCTGTCTTTTATTTGCAGTATTCAGGTGAAGTTCCTGAGAACAGAGTGGAGGTTGTGGTGGCAAATCTGACGGTGATGGACCGGGACCAGCCTCACTCCCCCAACTGGAATGCCATCTACCGCATTATCAGCGGAGACCCCGCCGGCCATTTCACCATCCGGACAGACCCCGTCACCAACGAAGGCATGGTAACCGTTGTGAAGGTAAGGGGAAAGCCAAAGCACGTCCATACTTGTCACCCTTTCAGCTAGCTAAGGGATTGCCAGAAGACAGAAACCTGCAGTTGTTTCGTGCCTTCTCTACCTAGGAATACAAGTGCTCGAACCTGTTGTTTCCCATCTTTCTCCATGCAGAAGTGCTAAGTACTTTTACACTGGTTCTGGGTTTCTGAACTCAGCCCAGTCCACCTTAAACTCTCATAAACTCTCAGATGCTGAAGGTACCTCCCAGCATCCGAGCCTGACCTCTGCATCCTGCTCCTCCTAAGCTTTTTGAGCACTGTAAGAGGGAATGGTGCCTGGGCGGTGCCGCCCTGCCCGGCGGGTTGGGGTAGAGGCTGCACGGTCTCCTTTTTGAGCCAGAAAACTCCCTTTGGCTGTGAAGCAGGGGTGAACATCGCACAGCAGGGGATCAGTCAGGTGATCGTCTGTGAAAGCAGAGAGTGCAGGAGAGGTTTCAGGAGGACTGACTTTACTGGTACCAGAAGGAAAGGAGAGATTTTCCTCTGCTTGAGTTGCTTGGCAGAAAAAAGTTGGAGAACTGTTCCTTTACCTAGTACGAAGCAATAAACACACAGTGTGGGCCAGATCCTCGGCTCGGAATAGGTCCACTCAAGTGAAAGCCACCCCCTGGGTTAGATCAGCAGAGGATCTTGTCCAAAGACTCTGAGAAAGAAGACTGTAAATATCCACGGTCCCTTCTTTCCTCCATCGCCTTCAGTAATGGAACACTCAAGGTATCTGCAGCAAGTATCAAATTCTGTTTCCCTCCTTGCCTCCAAAGAACATGACTTTATCTTCGTTTGAGGATTCACTTCTCGTTTGGTTGCTGAGGCCAGCAGCCCAGGCAGTGAATGCTTCTGCAGTCACGACACACACTTGGAACGTAACCGGATCCTTCAGCATTCACAGAAGCTTTTCCAAGATAAGATGCTTATGGATGCTCCCTTTGACTACCAAAAAAGTGAAGGAATCACAAGCAGGCTCCTGTGATCCATAGCTTGCACAACACGCACCATGCACTGTACCTGGAAAGGATAATACGTGCTGTGATGGACAAAGCCTGCATCTTTTGTTAAGTGTGGCCGTCTCTAGCAAAGAGTTCTAATCAACAACTTAGGTTGCAACACTAACATTTAGAGAGCAAAGTGATTTAAGGATAGCTTTGTGTTGAAAAAAAGAGCCCCGCTCCCTTGTAGCTAAGCAGTTGCAGTCATTCTTAATACTTAGCAGTTTGGCTATTAGGAAAAATGACATCAGTGAAATGCCAATGAGGTTACGCTGGTAGGAACGTGTGAGCTTGTGAGCTTGTCCTGTTCTCTGACCCTTAGGCCCTGTGTGTGTTTGCAGATGCCACTTTGCTGAAACTCTAATGTAGACATCATCTTACCTGCTAGATGGTATTTCAACAGGGTCCTTTTATTTATTGCTCTGTAATGATGGTTGACAGCCTTATCTGGTGCAACGTTACAAAACCTCTTCAAGCATAGCAGTAGTTCTGCACACGTGTGTATATGGTTGCATGTATGTATGTAAGTACACACATATCCATATGGATATATTTTCTGCTCAAACAAAAAGCATTCAACAAAGTAAAACCCAACAGTTTAACTTCCATTGGCATCAGCAGGCCATCTGAAATTGAAATGTCAATGTTTTCAGTGAAAGCAGGGGAGGACCCCTTAATCTAGTAAAGTGTCACAACTGTAGTTTAAAGGCGCATCAGAGTGAACAACAGGGGGTTTGCATGATCGTCACTGCTGCACGAGGACTTCTGCATAATGAGCCATCCCTTATAACTGAACTTGCAGGCAAAAAGCAGGGCAGATTTGTCAAGACACCATTGATGCTGGTGTTGACTTTCCACTGCTGTGGAACCCACAGTGATCACAATGCAAAGAACCACATGAAAATCCTGTCTTGTCAAGCTGAGCTCAAAGCTTGACATTGCATTGAATGTCTGCACGATATAACCTCACCTGGTCCTCCGGGCACCCAGAGTTTCTTGCCCTTATCAAGCTGGGAGGCTTTTTGGTGTATTTTCAGCAAGGAGAATGAGTGAAATTGCTTGTGATTAAATTTTCATGGTGAAGAAGGGAAGACTCTTAGGATTCCACCTCCTTCTTTGAAATATTTTGTTCTCTGTTAATAAGTGAATATGCTTAAAGGCTGGGGGAAAATGTATGCACGTCAGACTGGGTGGCCGGTCAGAGCTTGTTCTTCATCATGTGGAAGCAGTCTCTTGCTGGTTTGATCCCTGGAGTAGGCTGAAAACAAAGGTAAAAAATTAAGTCAAGTAATGAACCTTTTATTTACAGACCCTGCATGGCTGGATTTTCATGTAGCTCTTTGAAGTCACTTATACATAACTCCCCACTGCTGCGTCTGCGTCTAGGCTATGGCAGTCACAGAAACGGCGCAGAGAAAGGCGTTCTGTGAAGAATCCCATCCCTTCACCAGCAGTTTGCGGGGCCAGAAGCAGAGGATCAGAAATGCTTCCAAACCAAGAAGCCCTTTGGAGTTCAGATGATGCTCATGGGGGCCATTTTGCAGCCTCTCTCAGCAAAACCCCGTCTGCAGCTCCAGTCCAGTCACCACAAGTGTAACATTTCCTTTTTCTTTTCATGCCTCTCCAAACTATTTCCATAACCATACAAGACCCTAATCTTCAAAGAAAGCCTTGATCAAGGGGAGAAAGAAACTTCCTACACGATGAGACACCACGGAGTCCAGAGACAATCTCCAAGAGCAGCAGTGGCTGCCCTGTGGCAGCCAGCTAAGTAAAATGTTATTATAAACTCTGCATGGATCAGAGCTGTGAATTTATGATGAAGATGCTTCTGAAGCTTCAGTTATTATTTGCCTCAACAATAACATAAGGCAAATTTGTTCACTTCAGTTAAAAGTACCTTGAGAGAAGGAGGACACGTGACAAGCCCTCAGCTTCACTCTGCTGCATCCAGGTCGGAGACGCTCGTGAGGAAGGAGGATGTGCAGCATCTCCAGGGGGATGTTTCAGAGCCATTTGAGCCAAATCAGACACTGAACATCCAACAAGGGTATCTGCAAAGGGGCTGCTTTTTAATTTTGTGTTGTGTGCTTCTTGGACGTGTCCCAGGAGGTGACAGTCCAGCACCTCCTTGTCCCGGATGTAGCAGTGTAGCAGGTCCTTGGGCTTTTGATCCTGCTTTTGGCCTGATGAATATGCAGTATTTTCAGTGAGATGCGTGAAGACGGAAGGAGCTAGTGCAGTGTGAAGAATACTGTGTGCTCTGTGCATCATTATCCTCAGAGGAAGGCAGTTTTAGGGAGCCGAAGTATGAACTGTCCTTGCAGAAATTGCTTATTATGGGGTGAAAGAAGTTCTGCTTAGGGCTGGACTGTGTCTGGCTGCGAGGGGCTCCTGTCCCACCAGGGGCAATAGCACAAACACTGCTGTGAAGACACAAGCTCTTGATTTTTACCTTTTTCCAACAAAATATGTGAAATGGAATGCAGATGGACAGATGGAAGCGCGGTGGACACTGTGCCACCGTGCGCCAGCGCTGGGCCCTGATGCATCCGGGACAGTCTGTGGGGTGGACGTTACTGGGTGACCCTGGTCCAGCCCCACTCCCAGCACTGCTTTTCTGCAGCCCTGGTTTTGTTGCTCCCAGAAGAGAGATAAAGAAGCTGACTGGGCAGCTCTACATTTTTTGAGGAAAAAAAACCACTCCCTTGCACCAGGCCACTTCCTAGCAGATATGTGTGTGGCCAGCGCGTCCTGTGCATCGTCGCGCAGGGAGCCCATGGTTCCCCGCATCAGGTCCCCCTGGAGCTGCTCAGATCACCCCCCCGGCTCCGTCTGAGCCCCTGCAGGGAGGGAGGTGCGGACTGGCTGTGGGCAAGGTTAGAAAACAGACCAGCACGAAAAAATTAAAAAAAAAAAAAGAGGTCTGGCGGAATGTAAATTAGAGGAGTGTGAAAGAAATTGAGGAAATGCATTAGTCAAATTGTTTCAAGGCCTTGAATGGTGTTTAAATGGGAACTTTTACCACGTGTCTTTTCTGAATGCGGTATGAGTCCGTGAGTCAGTGCTGGTGGGTGTACTGGGAATCTTTATGCTTCCTTTTATTTATTAAGTGTTGGCCCTGCCTGTCAGGAAACCGTTTAGCAATAGGAACATTTGCACTTCAATTGAATAGAGATTCCACTGTTTTACCTTTTGCCCCTGAAATTTGTTTCTCTCATGTAGCCTCCTATGATTTGATTTCTCCCTTGACAGTACTGGGTTTTAAACAGAACGTGGAAGCCACATCTTGCTGATGTAAATCAGTACAGCTCTACTGAAGTCAATGTAACCATGGCGTTTTACACCCTGAGAGTGCGCTTTGCAGACTCAGCGCTGGAGAAGGTATTAGGGAGAATGGTTACGCTTCTAAATTCATAAATTACAGCAAAGCATTTTTTAACAAGCAGAGGTGTGATCCTGCATAACTCAAGCCTCCCTGGCAGATGATTAGCAACTTCCCTCATAATAATTAGGGGGATGCTTTAGAAATTATTATTATACTGCGGTTCAGTCAGTTGTGCCACCAAAGGCTTTTCACTCCTTCTGGCTCCTAAGACACATCGTCTTTACGTGCGTGTTGTAAAGAGATCTGTGGCCACCCAACAGCAAAATGCATCTGTAGGAGCGTGCAGGCAGTGGCAGGAGATGACGAGGCATCTTGCAGGAGGATGAGAGGTCCCACTGGAGGGACCGCCAGATCGACTGGACCAGGCGTTGTTCCTTGCAGCTCCACCTTTGCTTGTAACTCACTTAAGAGGAAAAATGAAGGGTACTTCAGGCTCACGAGTCCGCATAGACCGTCCTACTTGCTTAGTCAGCAGCTTTAAGTGCTAGTAGCACTGCTGAGTACCTGTCCAGTCCCTCATAGCAGGCTCTGCCTGTTGCGTTTAGAGCAGCCCTTGGTGGATTTGTTCATTCAATGCTCAAGCAACACAGGCAGCTTCTTTTTTGGAAACCATTGGAACGGAACACAGGGCAAATCCTCCCCGCTATTCACAATTTTTCCTTTGTGGGGTTTTTTTAGCTATTTGACCCTCCAAATACTGGAAGGCCAAACCCTCCACTGGATTGAAGCAGGTCTGGATTTACACCTTCAGAAGAACTGAGCTCAGGAGGAAACGAGATGTGGCAATGACTTTGATATCATCTGCCTTCTAAATCTTGCAGCTTTCAGCCAGAAGGTAGATTTTATTCTCTGCTTGGCTCTATACTTGCTTGTTTGTTTGTTTTAGGCAGTCGATTACGAGATGAACAGAGCTTTCATGCTGACCGTGATGGTATCAAACCAAGCTCCCCTGGCCAGTGGCATCCAGATGTCCTTCCAGTCGACAGCAGGAGTCACCATTTCAGTCACGGATGTCAACGAAGCACCGTATTTCCCGACAAACCACAAGTTAATCAGGCTGGAGGAAGGCGTGCCTACGGGGACAGTCCTGACAACGTTTTCAGCGGTGGATCCTGATCGCTTCATGCAGCAGGCAGTGAGGTGGGAGACCAGGCAGCCGAGTGAGCTCGTGTACAGGAGGGGGATTTCAGATGCAGAAATTCAGGGAGCAAAGCAGCTGAAAGCTAATTCACAAACTAACTGACGTGATATGAGTAAAATGCTTGGCAGGGACGGGCACCCTCGGTCGAGCGCTTGCAGAGTATCCTGCAAGCTTGTAAACTCGCAGTCCTCCCCAGTCCAGGTAAGCCAGACTCTGAGCGGCTGGGTCCGGGAGGGCAGAGTCGGATCCCACGTTACTGGCGGGCAGAGGGGCAGTTTGCAGCTTCAGATGCAAGCAGTCGATAGCAAGGGGTCCCTGCGTTGTTACAGAGACACAGGTCAGGGCTGCGCTGTGCTGGTGTGTGTCTGCCTTGTCAGGGATGCTTTGACCTAGGTTGCTCATGCACTCTATAGACAGAAAGGTTTAGAAAAAGGCACCTTTGTTATTTTTGTTTTACAGGGGGGAAATTGAGGCACAGAAAGGGCTAGGGCTAGATTTCCAGATGGAATGACTGGAATTTTTAATCATGTCTTGTGTTGCTTCCAGAGGATTTAGGTTCAACCTGGCTTAAAAAGTACCAAGTGCGAGAGGAGCTGTCAGCCCGTTCAGGGCAGGGCTGGCTTGGTGAGAAGCAGCTGCTGAGCAGGCTTTTGAGATGTCATACAGTTAAATATTGCCCAATCAGTCAAGCACCCGTTCACGTGCCATTGGCACTTGGTCTTTATCTGGCTAATGCCAGTCTGTGTAAAGCACCCCAGCAGCCCTTGCCTGCTCTGCAGTAAGCGGGATTTGTTCTGGCCTTGCCTTTCCCCTCAGACCAACTGCCAAACATAACCTCCTTGTTAGCTGCTTTCCCTACGAAGGGGGTTCATCTGGCAAAATTTTAGCCTTCTAAAAGCCCGATGTTTGAGCGAGGCAACCTAAGATCAGATTTAGTCTGTGCTGCGACCAGGAGGGTGTCACTCGCTGTGTTTTGTCCCACCTGGGCGGACTGGGGACTGAATCCACGGTCCAACACCCCGACTCACACGCCTTCCCGCCGGGAAGTACATCGGCAGAAGCGTGTGTGTGAAAATGAGAGTCCTTGTGACACCTTTCACAACATTTCAGCCTCCGTCCGTGCAGACAGGAAGGGTACTCCCTGCTCTTGGGTTCTTCTGCATCCACAGAAATTAGTTTCTTTTTGACTCCTAGTCTGTAAGGACTGCAGTATTTTTGGCAAAACCCGAGTATACAATGTGACCGCAGCCGAGGCCACTTAAACTTGCATCAGTTGTGACACTTTGTGTCAGGAAGAGTTTTGAAATATTTCACCTGGCACAGAGCTGTCTGGCATAGAAAATGATAGTTTGTTCACTGCTTCATTGTGTTGTCTTTAGACAGGTATTGCAGCTTTGGAGGAGAGAGGCCATCCTAACTAACAAGCCAGTTTTTCATACATTCTTTTTGAAATATTGGCCTTTGAAGGGTCTTTATTTCCCTGACATCTGTACCAAGGCTGGTTTTCCGAGGAGAGAACAGCTCATTTCTGATTGAATACTCCCTCTGCCGCGGAGGTGGGTGATCTGTAATCCAAACGAGCATCTGCCGTTCCTGGGAGAAGGACCGGCTCTGCTGAGCCCTTCGCACAGTGCGTGTGCAGGGTCATGTAAGACTTTCCGTGAAGACGAACAGCAAATTACTTGAGCTGTTTTTTCCTAGGGCTTCTGGGACACACATTTTGTGTATCCACCAGCACTTTGTTTCCAAACCCCAGTACAATCTCTGTTAGCCCCTTTCCATCAGGACAGCCCAATGCCAAGGCTTTGCAAGAAGCACTGGGGCGTTGTTGGGGTCCTGTCTTTGTGAGCCATTCAAAGGATATTGTGTTTTTTTCTTCACAGTTGGCCTTGGTGAGTTAGGAAAAAAGATACCCGAAAAGCTAAGCCTACAGATCCATGATAAGAACTTTGCAGAGAGCTGATCCAGCTGCTAGTGTCTTGCAGACAGTTTTCAGTCTCTCTCTAATTAGTCTTTGATGAAATAGAGCCTGGACAAATAGAAGATAAGGAAGCAGAAGCATCTCCAGTAAGGCACAGCTTGGCATGGCTGATGTCACACCTCAAGTTATCCTCGTTAGCCACAGACACATTCACAAAGCCAGCTTTGAAACTGGATCCCTGGTCATTTAGCAGAGAAAGGGCAGGAGACTCACAGCAGTGGTATTAAAAAGAAATGAAAACATCCCGAAGAGCCTAGCTCCATGAAATGTAATTCTTCCCTTTGGCAGGGGCTTGTGCAGCTGTGTGTTGCTTTCCTGCTCACATAGATTGATGCAGCTCATGTTTCCCTTTGAGTTTCATCTTCAAACAGCCCATTTCTGGAAAGGGATATTCACCAGAAGCCAGAAGTTCTCCCACCTGCGTATCTAACTACAAAAAATTTATGTAAAATTATCAGCAGGTCTGAGTTACTCGTGAAATAAGCTCAGTTTTTGTTTGCTTATTTCAGTAATTTATAGTTTGGCCATTTATTAGCTTCCAGTTTAGGTAATAAGGGTCCATTTCAACTGTACAAAACCAAGAGGTAGAAATCAAAAGCAATTAAAAAAATAAAAACAAGAAAACAAGCGAGATCTGGAGAACATGGAAGAAGTTTGCCCAAAAAAAACCATGTTCCTAGCTGGCTGCGTAGGACATGAACAGACTTGGGCTGTGAGTTGACTGAGTAACTGGGAAGCAAGTCTGCCGTCGGGTCCTTCCAGCCCAGGGCACGCCTGGGACTGCCGAGGGGACTCCCATGTCGCTGCTCTCTTTGAACCTCCCATGTGCATAGAATCATCTTACCTGCTATTTCAAGAACAGAAAAAAATTGGTTCAGGAAAGCAGCACTGAAGTGGCTTCACCCTTGGGTTCACACCTTCATGCAGCTGTGAGTTCCCATCGTAGTGTCCCCAGGGCAATTGCTGCTGAAGATACAATTCTGATGCAGAAGAGCAGCCTGAAAACTGCCAGTCTTCCAGTATGGTATTTCCCAAACTGGTGTTTATTAGTGATGGGCAGAAAAAAAAGAATATCCATGCCATTAGAGCAAGAGTTTTTTAAGAAGGGCAACGTTAAGAGAAGGAGAGGGCAGGAATCCACCCTCTAATTCAGGCATACAAATGCAGTGGTCATTGCAAACCCCATTTCTCCTCAGCTGCAGAGACTTCAGGCTACGTCCAGTCCCAGCAGCGGGAAGCTGGCATGTAAGTGGCATTTAGTGGAGAGAAAAACCTTTAAAATGAAAGAAATGGAAAAATTGAGTAATTGTAGAGGTCAGAAAGCAGATACTCAATTAGCGTTTTGTTTGTCAACAAAACCAGTTATTCAAAGGTCCTTTGAATCATGGGTCAGGAGTCCAGAAAAACCTTGTTTCAAGCAATATTAAGGATACGTCAGTGAGAAGACTGCCATGTATTTATTTCCTTTCTCTGTAGATACTCTAAGCTGTCAGATCCTGCAAACTGGCTGAACATTAATGCCACAAATGGTCAGATCACTACTGCTGCTGTCCTTGATCGAGAGTCAGACTACATTAAGAATAACGTCTACGAGGCCACATTCTTGGCGGCTGACAACGGTGAGCCCAGGCTTCACATTGTTCATGCTTCAATAAGACTCTAATGTGATGCATTAAGAGAAATGATGCCCTGACAGAGTTGTCAGTATAAGTTATCTTTTTCCCAGCTTTTTATGGTCAAAAATGTGAAAGTGGGATGGGAAATTGCTGGAGTAAATTAAATGTGCACAGTATACAGAGAGTGTTATTAAGGGAAGGGGAGGGCAAATGGAAAATCGATTTGGGGAGTTCAGTGCAGCGGTGTAGCCTGAACTTAGAAAAATATCAAAGGGATGTGCTCTCCAAGGGCTGCCGAACACACCGGTCCTGGTAATCGTCCCAAAGGCACTGATCAGAGCGTGCAGGAAGCCTTCCATCAGGAAACCAGAAATAATTGTAGGGGATGGCAGGAGGCAATCCATTGAACTGCTGTGGCTCTCATGAAAGGTGTCTGTCTGTCTGTCATCGGAGCTAATCTCTCTCCGTGCGCTACTATTTCTGAAATGTCCAGCCATCATCACAGTGTCTAGATGCTGGTGTGCTTTATTGTCAAAGTCGCTGAGGCCAGTACAGATCTTCTCACGGAGGAGTCCTCTTAAGGCTTGCTCTTCTCTACTCATTAAAGATCACACAGCGCTTTTGGTCAAATTAGCACTGTGAACCTCAGCACTGATCTCACCCAAGGGCAGACGGTCTGCTGCTGCTGTCCTGGACTTCTCTTCCTAATTCCGATTAGGAGGAGTTGAGGACTGTTTTACTAACCATACCTAGCTGTGGCCGTGCTGTTATTTCATTTATCACTTCCTCCAGGTGGAAGAGGCTTTGTGGAGGGCTCGGTAGCTTCCCTGGAGAAGGAGAGGGCCTTCCTGCCCCTCTGCCACCCTCGCCTTCCCCTGCAGGGTGCTGAGCACTCAAATCAAACCAGAGCCATGCTTCAGCATCAAAATGAAGTCCAGGCTTGGCTGTGAGCACCGAAGTATATTGTTCATACTCCGTAGGTGCTTTCAGAACAGTTTCTGTGTCAGCTCTTGTCAGCCCTCAGGCGGAAGGGTGCCATGTCCGTTATGAGTAGATATGGCGATGCTTGCAGGTCTAATGAAAGCTTGTTTCCTCTGGGGCTTCAGGCTTCACTTCCATCACTGAGTTGTGGGTCCCAAGGGAAGGCAAACTCATGGAAGAGTTTCCATGCTGAGTAGCGGTACCAAGAAGCAAGTTTTGCCCCTTCTTTATGCCGTCAGTGGTAGGACTGGTGTGGTCCCACAGCCTCATCCCAGGCTTCCCCTCTGTGAATACAGCCAGGGCGGTGAAATCCAAAATAGTCCCAAGGGGATCTGGCAGCATTCATCTGCAAGAGCCCCAGGGCAAAACAGGTCAAATGAGTTGGCTGAGTCTATTCATAAAAGTAGTGGTAGGGCTTGAACCCATCAAATTAATCCTCGCCATCTGACCTTGCAAATCCCAGGAACTTCGTACAACATGATTTGGAGTTAACCCCTTTCCTTGGCTTCAGTGCTGATGCTGCAGTGCAGCAGCTCCTCCACATCCATCATTGAGCAGCTCAGACAGTGAGGACCTAGATAAATCTCTTTATTCTGAAAAATTAATCTATCACTGGTATATTGCAGCCATTAAAATGCACATAAAGCAACACCTTATTTAAAATTCTGTCTAGAGTGCTTAGGATAACAGCTAAAGTTTCATCTAGGCTAATAGACTCTTCTCACATTTCTCCCAAGTTCCGGGTTCTCTGGTATCACATACTCATCAAAGAAAGGCTCTGGGTTGGGGGTTTTGGTGAGGATTTTTCTTTCTTTCTTGAAGAAGCAGCAGCATCTTGTTTCCTTAGGTTCTTTTTGCTGTTTACAGTATATGATAAAGAAGCAGTTTAGCCAGATACTCCTCCAGCGTGCTCTCTTTCTCTCCCTGGGCTACAGTGCAGAGATACTCACTGTAAGAAAAGTCTTGGCTGCAGTGTAAAGGAGAAAAAGGGGGAATCCTAATCAGCCACCTATTATTAGCATGGTTTCCCAGGAGAGAGAGGCTCCTGGATCACACTGTGTCTGGCACAAGTCTGGAGCCTGGCAGTGTTTGAACCCTTCAGCTGATTTCAACCAATCTTACAGGGAAGCTGAGAACTCAAATATATCATGTTCCAACAGGTTTCATAATATAGGGAGCTGAACAGGGGAGAGAGACTCTGTAACTGATGGAAACAAGGTCCTGGCCCTTCCTCGACAGCAGAGCACCCCGTGTGAGCTCACCTTTGGGGCCCAGTCCTGTAGGAGACCAGGCAGCATCAGTGCCTTTGCGTGCAGGTTCCTGGTTTTTCTGCAGGCACGCAATGCCAAGAAGATGCCAGTTAGTCACACACGCAGTTTCATTCGTTTCTGCCCTGATTTGTCAGGACAGTGGCCCAAGTTCCTTAGAAATTCCTTTCTGCATGAGCAGGATGGGAGTGACTCCTGCTTGCAGCTGAGCACGAAAGCCCGTTGGGTTGTACCTTGCTCCAGGAGTGCTGACGCTGGCACTGTGAAAAAGGCAATGATGGGGAATACAACCCTTAAATGTAGATGTAGCAGCTGTGTGCTTTGTCTTTTCTAAATACTCTCATTACTGTTTCAACCTTAATTTCAGGGAGTGGACCAGCTTCTCCGCTGGAGTCAGTGGTGCTACGGTAGTGCTTATCACTTGAGCGTAAAGTCTGAGGATCCTTTATAGTCGTCATTACATGTTCTACCCACATCCTTCCTCTCTCCGCATAAGACAGCTGAAATAATTTGAAGTGTTCCATGGTTTGTAATACTTGGACATTTAAAAAATTGTTTACTTCTCATTTCTCCTGAAAGTGCCCCAGAACTGCACTCAGGAGCACAAAAAAACTAAAATACCGGGAACTGGAGCCCAACAACACCCAGCAGCCCTACAAAACTGCATTTGTGTGTGCGGCAATTGCAGGTGATTTCAGCCACATGCCAGTTAGTGCCTCTCCGGACTGCTAGTTTGAGTTCAGTCTCTCTCAGAGGTTAGAGTGTGGGCCTTGCATTCATCCCAGAAGATATTCTAGCTAACGTGAAAGCAGTGAAATCACTTTGCTTGGTCCCAAAAGTCAGTTGCCGTGTTCAGCAGCCCCAGTATCTTGATGGGCTTTCTGTCCCTCCAGAAACTTTCAAGGCTGATCAAAGATGCTGTTTTAGAGGAAGACCTGCCCCATGCTTGCTAGATGAAAGGATGACACCGATGACTGAAGAGCTTATGTAGGAACCATGAAAGAAGGATTTTCAGGGCTCCTTCAGAGTTTCCAAGGCTCCCTTGAAAAATGGAGCAGACACGAGAAAGGAGTGTAGGAAGGAAAGCTCATGGAAACAGAAGCAACATTTGAAAGTCTAGTGGGAAGTGGTTTGTGTAGTTTTATAGCCAGCACCGGGAGGAAGAGCCAGGACTGAAAATGCAAACTTAAAAAAGAATTGCTGAAGCAATACTGCCTGAGAAGGGAGGCAGTGGGCAGGCCAAGACGGAGCTGCCGGATGTATGTTTGGGGAGAGAAGTTAAAAATACTGTGCCATCTCAGGGAAAGCTGTTCACTCTTGCCAGGGCTATTTTGTGTAAGTGGTCATTAGTCAGACAAATCAATACGTGGCTTGAGGACCTGGACTGCTGTGCTGCAGCATCCCTGCTGGTTGGGACAAATGGAGAGAGGATGAAGAATACTGGGACGCACTGCTGCTGCCGTGGGTCGGTAGCATCACCCAATATTTTTGGTGATGGTTAGCTCATACCGTAGGCTTTGAGCGAGGACCTTCACCACTAAAGCTAGGGATGACTGTGGAATGGGCTGGCGTTGGACTTTCTTTGAAGCAGTGTAATGTCTACAAATCTGAAAACTGGCTAGCAAGTGCTATAGTAAATGCTGGCCAGCAGATTACACTACTTATTTTTTTCACAACCTCCAAGCCCTCTTCTTCCTCCTGTTAGCTATCTTTCTAATGGTTTTTCTTCTTCAAAACAGCCATTACCAAAATTTGCGCTAGCAGCTTGGCATCACCTCTTTGTATTTTCAGAGTTTGACTAAGGACATTGCTGTAGGCTACAAATCTGCAGAACTCAACCTCTGCAGGAGCGAAAAACAGCAACATTAGGAGGCTTGGGGAAGTTTTAATAATACCTCTTAAAGCAAGGGACCATGAAAGTGCAATATGTCCCTAATGAGGTCCAAGGAGGGAGGGTGAAAGTCCTGGTTTATTGAAATTGGAAGGCAGAGACGGGGCTGGTCCATGGTGTTGTCATACCCGCTGCTTCTCGAGTGATGGCCATCGGTCCATGTTCGGCTCTGCCTCTCCCGTTCAGGTATACCCCCCGCGAGCGGCACTGGCACTCTGCAGATCTACCTAATCGACATCAACGATAATGCTCCTGAGCTCCTGCCAAAGGAGGCACAGATCTGTGAAAAGCCAAACCTGAATGTCATCAACATAACAGCCGCGGATGCTGACATCGATCCAAACGTTGGGCCCTTTGTCTTCGAGCTGCCAAGTGTGCCATCTGCGGTGAGGAAGAACTGGACCATAACACGGCTGAATGGTAAATGGGGCAGGCAATCCTGAGGACATTTGGACTCTGATTCACTAATGAGGCCACGTGCGGTTTCAAACTTCCAAACTTTGCTACTTTTTTTATCTGATTTTTATTTTTTAAAGCACATTATGGCTAACATTATAGACAAGATAGTTAATCAGAAATGATTTGTATCAGACCTGCAGCATAACTCTAAGAGCCTTGGCACTTGGCTTTTTTTAATGCAGTTCATAATTATGAACAGTTATCAGTAGTGAACAGAGTATAAATCATCCATAATGGCCAAGGGGAAAAAAGCTATTATCAGTCTTCCTTATGTTCCAGTGTAATTGTCATAAGCCACAATCAGGATCAATGTTCATTTCTCTGACCGTAATTGCATAAAGGCAGCCTTTTAATTTACCATGGAACCAGGAGGGCTAGGTAAGTGTGAAGATTACCAGTATGTGAAGGATTTTTATATTGCAGCATGCAACCACAAATGGCCCTAATTGCTCCTCTTATTGGTAGTTTCAGCAAAGGATGGAAAACATCATGGAGCATGAGTGCTGGTTTTGGCTTCAAAGCTGGTCCCTCTCACTGAGGTCTGGGACCCTCTGCCAGGCCAGGGGCAATGGCTTGTGCCCTCGCAGCTTGGGGCTCAGTCCCACAGCTCTTACCATTAAGGTTGGAAAAGACCTCTAAGATCATCAAGTCCAACCGTCAATCCATCACCACCATGCCTACTAAACCATGTCCTGAAGTGCCATATCTGCATGTTTTTTGAACACCTGCAGGGTGGGAACGTAAGAAGGTTTACCTGGCTGAGCATGTCATCGATGGGCGATGGGCCTCCCAAAAAGCCCAAGGTGGGAAGGTGGGCAAGCAGAGAGCTTGCACAGTGGCCAGGGGCAGCCCAGACCCAGGAAGCATCATCCACGCTTCAGTATTTGCATTTCATTCCATTTTAAATGCATGCAACTGTATTTGCAGTTGGCATCTAGGTAGGTTAGTGCAGCAGTGAAAACACAGTTTTTTGCAAAACATAGACTTGATTGTCGGTAAGTGTTAGGACAGACATCGGAAACTCCTGCCCAGGTGTGTTGGTGGTAGCCTCTTCTTCAGGACTTGGTAGAGTGCCCTGGGAGAGGAGCGCTGCGTGTACGAGTGCGGCTGCAAGGTTCTACCAGAGTGTCTGTCATCAGGCTGTCTGTCTTGGTCTCTCCAGGTGATTACGCCCAGCTTAGTTTACGAATCATGTACCTGGAAGCCGGTGTGTATGATGTGCCAATCATCGTGACGGACTCAGGAAACCCCCCCTTGTACAACACATCTGTCATCAAGGTGAAGGTGTGCCCGTGCGACGAGAACGGCGACTGCACCACCATCGGGGCGGTGGCTGCGGCGGGGCTGGGCACGGGCGCCATCATCGCCATCTTGATCTGCATCATCATTTTACTGTGTAAGTACTGCAGGGGTGACACTGCTGGGAGATACCACATTTCCCATCTTGTTCCCTGTCTATACGGGGTATTTTTCAAGGGCCATGCAAGCTCTGTGCCAAGGACAGAGCCATGAGCTTTGGGTTGCAGGGGGTGGTTCACACATCTGCATTCAAACCTCCTTTGCTGCAGTGTCAGCAAAACGAGCTAGAGCACTCTCTGCGTGTGTTGGAGTTCTCTTTCCAAGACTTTCAGTAGCTTTACAAACATCGTTACACCCAACAACATCTTGTATGTAGTGAGTGCTATACGATTCTCCACGTTTTGCAGGAAAAAGTTGAAGGACTTGTCCAAAATCCTGCGTCAGACTTCCCTATAGTTCTCAGGTCCCTGGCTGTCCCTGGCTGGCTGTGGATGTGCTGGTTCCCAATACCAGATGTGCTGGTGATGAGAGTCAGGAATAGTCCCTGGCAGAGCCAGTGCATAGCTGTAGTTTGTGCCTGTTCAAAGGAAAAGAAGAATGGCAGTTATTCCCATTGCTTGTAAAATGACAACAGATTGGAGAATAGTGGTGGACTGTGAGTGTTTATAGGGGAAGGTTCCCCAGTTTGTCAGAAGCACCGGCAGCCTGGGGGTGCATCGCGGAGAAGGGCTGGCCGTCCCTGTGCTGGAGGCAAAGCCATCCCTTTTGCCCAGTAACGCTGTTAGTCCCAGGCTTTCGTGAGCATTACCAGTAACCATGTGCGCGCACACTTAAAAATAAAAATTATATCATTATAACTTCAAGCAGGAGTTGGCACAGTAGGAATAGATAAAAACGAGCGCTGAAATGTACAATGAGGTAAATATTCATCAAGAAACACAGGATGAAACCATGGGACTCCCATTAAAGCTAATGGGAGTTATGGTGCTAGATCACATTTAATATTTACCCCCAATGTGTTTAAACAGAGAGCAGACAGAGCGACGTATGCTACAAATGTCACCTAATGTGGATATGATATGGTACATTAAGAGAATGGGTCATCTCCAGGCAAACATCCATCCTCCTGGGCCAGCGATGGGAATAGATCAGTGTAGAACTGATTTGCCGTACCAGGCTGGAGAGCCAGCAAGAAATCTGGGTGTTGGGAGCTGTGCAGTCCCCACCCCTCATCCAGCCCATCGGAGCCGGTGGAAGCATCCCAGGGCCTAGACATTATGCCCAGTTTCTGTCCTTCATTGGGTGTGGAGTCCCAGTAGCAAAATGTTTTGGGTTGTTCCCTTCAGGTAGGGCATTTCTGGCGAATGCACCGCTGTTGCGCACGCAGAAGATGTGGTGTTCGTCAGTCCCTCCTCGTTCGGTACGTGGGGCGTGCAGGCAGGCTGCTGCCGGTGGGCTAGAAGTTGGCACTGGAAGCCACAGAGGTGATAAAACACCAGACTTCTTTTTGCCACTCTCATATAAATCTGGTGCTAAAATATGATTTAAACAGTTGAAAATCCTATTGTCTGAAATTAACTTCAGCCGAAGGACATTTGATTTAAGAGATTCTTCCTTTCATTTTCAGATACATTATCCCATTTTAAATTATGGTTTTTATTACAAAAGCTTATTTTTACATTCATTGTAATTCTAATTGACTTTTTTTTTAATCTTGAAGAGCTGCAAAGCGATGAAAAATGTAATTTGCGATGAGCAGTTTTCCAGTGACATCCTTCCAGTGTTTTGACTCCTTTCTGTCTGTTTTGTATCATGACCTCTGAACAATAGCCCGGAAGAAGGCTGATGTGGAGGTTTTTGTGCTATTTGTCCATTTTAGAGTCAGCAGGTCAAAGTTTGATGGCTTTAAAAGGAAGAAGCAACCAGGGGACAGAGCTGAGGTTGCTCAGGTGAAGGAAGTTGCTGGCTTTACCTTCACTCAAAGGTTTTTGTTTCTTGCTGGTACCTGATGTATTAGCCGCACGAATAACACATTTAGAAGAGCAATGCAATAAAAAATTGTGAAGGGTGAAGACAATAGATTTCAAGGAAAACTACATGCAGAGTGAAAATGGGTCTAACAGCAGTAATAGCACTTCCCATTCTGCAGAGTGAATAAAAGGAAGGAGAGTGCACTACATCCGCTATTGACACTTTGAAGGTCTTTTTTTTTTTCAAGGTAGCTGTAAAGGCGTTAATGGCACAGTTTTTTCCACAAGTGCATGAAAAAGTAGCATTTAAAAAAAAAAAAGAAAAAGATAAACCCTGGTAACCATTATAATATTGTCTTTGTGGACTAGGCAGGTATCTTGTTGTGAGAGACTTGAAAAGGAACAACGAGAAAAGGACTTCAATAGTCTGCTAAAGAGCTGAGGTTTTATGTTGCAGATAAGAGTTACATTTTCTTTCCTTTTCTTTTTTCTCTCTTGAATAGATCTAGGATAAGCATTAAAGAAATGCTGAACTATCTGAAAACAGTTCTGTTAGCTGGCAGGCAGGGGTGGCAGCCAATTGGCACACAATGGCGGTAATTAGCTGTCCGGTCCTCTTCTGCTCACTTCACTGAATTCCTGTCGGGTATAAACACTTCGGTGCTGGGAGGGAAAACTCAGATCCTCCCCACCACCTCTCCACACCGTGAGGCTGCGGGCTGCCCACCTGTGTCCGCAGCGTCTGGGTCTCTTCTCCATCCATGCCCTCGGTGAAGCACGCCAAGGCTTCATGAAGAGGCAAAGGGAAAGAAAACCCTGTAGAGTATGAGATGGTGGAGAACAGCAGTTGTTCCTTCTCATTATGCAGCTAAAAAAAGCAGAGAGAGTTTGGGATCTTACCTCCTGCCTGGGTTCACTGTGTTGGCTGAATTGTTCTGGCACAGTCAAGGACTGACCGAAGTGAAAGGAACACATTCCCATGGCCACACGTTCCCACCTCCGCTGTCCATCCGTCTCTCCCTTCTTCTGCAGATTGCCACCATCACAGCGTCATGTGTGGCTCATGTGGAGAACAGAGGGAGAACAGACATGGGGAGTTGTAACTGCATCAGCTGTCCAGGCTTAATTTCATGTTTGATGGCATTATTTGCAGCTACTGAGTATGAGAATGAAAACTAACGTATTAACAGGTTCTTGCAGAGGACAAGGTCTGGTTGCCTTATCTTGGTGGAGACTTCAATTCCCAGAGCGACTCCCATGTAGTAAGTCACAGAGAGCGCACAGCCTCTGGGACATGGGTGGCCCTTTGAAGGACAAGGAGCCGGGAGCCAGCTTTCCCTTTGGGTAGCGTTGTTGATGTGGGGGAAAATTTCTCATGATTCAAGAACCGTTCATCTCTCTGTTACCGTACTGAGAGATATTAGCCAGGGCTTGGCACATAAATGCTGATGCCCGAGGACGTTGGCTATGTGCTACCAGATTTGCTCTCCCTTGTTGCCAGTCGATGGCCAAATGTGAATGCTACTGTCCTGGCTGATGTGATCTTGGAAGTCTAGAAAGCCTCCCTCACTCACCAAAAAAGAGTAAGAGTGAGCCCAAGTTGGATTGTGCGACCCAGTATTACCCACCATCCCAAATTCAATTTTGCATGTCATGCTGCAGACGACAATGAAATGACTGCCATGGCCAGGACTCGTGACCTGAACAGGCATCGCTGCGTCGTGCTGGTGGAACAGCCGCTCATGCAAGGGTGCTGGGCATCTGTACCTGTCTGCTGCTCAGCACCTCTGCAGCTCTCTTTCCTGCACCTTTATTTTATGCCCCTGAATAAAATAAAGGTGGAAATCTAATCCTGAAAATTCAGGATTTAGATCAAATATTTTCAGAAAGCATCAGTTTTCACATTTTGTTTGCTTTTCTTTTGATTGTGTGTTTTACTTCTGATAAACATCAGCTCAGTCAGCATTCGTGATGGATCTTAATAAAATGTTTGTGGTGGAGGCTTGTCACGGTATTTACAGCTCTCACTGATCTCTCCCTTATAAATTAGAACATGCAATAGGATAAAATTTTATTCCTCTTACTAGCAGCCAATGAGGTTCTCCGCAGGTGAGGTGTTGAGACGTGGCACCACACACTGACACACAAGGTTTGGCCCCACATCATGTGAGATCCAGGCTCACCCCGCTTCTCCTCCGTTACAGCCATGGTTCTGCTGTTCGTGGTGTGGATGAAACGCCGGGAGAAGGAGCGCCATACCAAGCAGCTCCTGATTGACCCCGAGGACGACGTCAGGGACAATATCCTGAAGTACGATGAAGAGGGAGGTGGAGAGGAAGACCAGGTGAGAAGAGCCCACAGGTCGTGGCGAAAGAGCAGCTGTGCAATCTGTACTCCCAAAAAGCCAGAAAGCACATTATTTTCACAGAAGTACTTGCAAAGGGTGGTCTTCACCTTTGTTAATGCCCAGGCAGCTTTATTGGCTTCCCCAGTGTTGCACGGACATCGATGAGAGCCAGCTTAGGTCCCGCGTGTCACCGGGACATGTTCCTGTTCAAGCAGGACGGTGCCACATGGATTTTGCTACCCCCTAAGCCACCTTCCTGGGGAAGGACTATAAATCATTCTACTGACACTCACGTTCAAACAATATTTCTGCTATTTTGGTCATTAAGATTGTGTATTTTAGCATTCCCCATCAGAGATCTTCGTAAAACCAGCCAGCAGCTACCACCCTCCCCCAGACCTGTGGCTGCAGGCTCTTGCCTTGGCTTGCTTGAGCCTAGAGCTTCTGTGGGCTTCCCCTGCATTTACTTCATCGTCTCTAATGTGCCTTTAATTTCTTTTAATTTCCGGACGTGGCTTGTGAGAAATGCCTGAATACATTTGGGGATTTTCTTTCTCGCCGCGAAGCGCAGAGTGGCAAAGCTTTGCCTGGTGACAGAGCCCTGAGCCACAGTCTGCCCGAGCGTGTCAGCTTTTCCGCGGTGGCTGCTGCTTACAGACACCGATGTTGATGTTGCATGAAAAGCTTCCCTGCCCTGCGCTCCTGGGATGTGCTGTCCCTCTGCTACGGATGTATTTCCTCAGCTAAAATAGCAGAGTTTGGTCACTCATGTTGAAGTTGCCGGTTTTTTATTCCTAACACAAGTAAAGACACTCTTGACACTCTCAAATAGGATATTCACACAAGTTATGTGGCTTTGCATCATATAAAGGCTCGATTCTTGCTTGCTTAAATGGACTGCCTGGTTCTGGGGTCTGGGCGGAGGCTGCTGCGTGCGTGGTTGGTGTCAGTCACTCTGAAGGTTGGTGCCTGGGGCTTGCAGAGAAGACAAAACTGCTGCAGCATGTCCTGCCGTGGAGGTCCCGGTGGCACCCGGCGGCGAGCGGCTGAGCCGGGCGAGAGCCACCACGGGGAGCCGAGCAGGGGCCTTGCCCGAAACTTGAGAACTTCTTATTCCAGAGAAAAATCCTTGCAATTAGCATTTCTTTTTTCTTGCTACTGACAAGTTATTTATAAATATTGCTCCTGGAGATTCAGTCATCCCTGTCTGAGCACAAGAATAGTTTTGCCGGTAGAACAAAGTACTGTTACAAGCATTCAAACTAGCTGAAGTGTCTGGTTTGAGGCAACTATACTGTAGGTTTAAATATTTTAGAAAGGGTTCGTTAAAAATAACAGCAAAGGAAGAGCAGCAAAACACCATTACCTAGATGAATACATTTTTAATGAAATATTACCTGGTTTTCATTCCTTGATAGAAGCCTGTTCTGTTGGGATTTTTCACAAGCAGAAAGAACATAATTACTTTGAAAGGCCTACATGCATAAATGCAATACACATTTTAATGTTTTTATTTCTGTACAAATGTAATTGCAATAATACGTCTACCAGCACTGTGTCTTTACAGTAGATTATGTGTTTCATCAAAAAGTTATGCACGTATCCGTGCACATGCAAACCAAAGGCAATTTTTTTATCCCAAAGATTTGGACACAGTGTAAAATATTCAGGAAGTATTTAAATATTTGATTTAACTATGTTTTAAGATACGCTCTTAGGACATCAATTTTATGAGCTACTCAGAGGTCAGGTTCATCTGTAATTTAGGTAGAGGCACTACATACACGGGGACAAGATTTGCCGCCGAACTTCAACTGAAGTAGGATTAGACCCCTCGGCTTGTTTGTACATCGGGTGGGCAGGCGATCGGAACAAAAAGCTCTTGGTTTCACTCTGTGCCTTTCCACTTGTCACAGGATTACGACCTAAGCCAGCTCCAGCAGCCGGAGACCATGGATCACGTGCTGAACAAGACACCTGGAGTCAGAAGGGTGGATGAAAGACCCATTGGTGCTGAACCGCAGTATCCTGTAAGACCAGTAATCCCACATCCAGGGGATATTGGTGACTTTATTAATGAGGTATGTTCTGTAGGGTGTCCTGCGTAACATCGTAAAAGCTTTAGCAGCCAGCTGAAATCAGCTATGCAGCAGCTTCCTGGCTGCATGGACGAAGTGATGCTATTACTCGCATGAGAAGGCTGATCAAAGCCAGGGGAACGACTGGCGTAAGCAAAGGACACAGGACTTGGCCGAATAAAGGCACCGAGCCTGCAAAAAGCCAAAGTGCGAAACAAAATCCCAGGATTTCTGACGTGGGTATCACAAATACCGTGCTTTTCAGCATCCGGGCGGTGTAAGCCATCCTGCTCTCCCTTGGGTTACTTTGAATGTTGCCGTGGCTATCAGGAGAAGCGTTGTCTGGACGTGGACAAAGGAGCGATGTCCGGGTTGGGAGGCGGTGGCAAGGCAGCCGCGGGGTTGCCAAAAGCCAAAGGCGCCGTTTGCGGCTCCTGGACTTGGGATTATTTCCCAGTCCGTGCCTTCTTAGTAAGCTCTGTTTGGTCTAAAGCCTCAAAGAGTTTGCAGAACAAAGAGATTCATCTCAGATCAGAGAGGGTTTCTTTATTTTATGTTAGACTGCTGCTCCTTTGTCTGCTGGTACAGGGATCTTTCCATTTAGTATTTCTTATCTAATTTTTAGTTCTGAGTGATTGAGTGGTTACAAACCAATCAATGCATTATTTCCTCCGAGACAGAACACATTTCTGAAGTCAGAAGGAATAAATGTTATAGCGATTTAATTCTATTATTATATCCATTTCCTGCTGTGCTTTTTCTCATTTGCATCATTAAAATTCCTTCTCCCTTTGTTCCTGCCCGTCCTTCTCACACACTTTTGCACACGCACATGCACATGAAGACTCGCTCTTGCACATGCTCCGGCTGCTGCGGCTGCAGTGAAACCCGCTCCGTCTCCCCGCGCCGAGACTGGGGCGTCTGAAGGTGTGACTGCAGAGCGTTTTGCTTTGTCGCAGGTCTGTTCCACTAGGCTTGTCCTGACACTCGGCTGCAGCAAGGCAATTTTTTTCTCCGTATCCCAAGGCCATTTCCATGGCCTGCTGCCTACAACGCACAGGATCAGCAGCACTTCCCAACTCTCTGCCCAGGACGTCACGCCCCGAGTCTCTCCGAATTGCAGAGGAAAGGGCGTATTTTGCTAGGAGTGATTTTTCTTTTGTTCTGAAGGGATCAAAATCGTCAAAATTAAAATAATGGTTATTGGTAGGAGAGGAAGGGTGCTGTTCCTTCTTTCACTGGCCAGGCTGGAAATCCTAACAGGCAACCCCAGGAAGGACAGGCTGTCCAGAGTTGAAAGCTTTCCAGATCCAAAGCTGGATCCTTAGAAATAACTCCCCTCTTGCTCCATCAGGCTCTTTTCCAGAGGCACTGAGAGTTGCTGGATTTTCTGCTGGGGGCAGCTGGGAGGGCTCCAGCCGGGCACGGGGAAGCCCCAGGACTCTCATTTTCTCCCCATCCTCGTTCAGCTTTGCTGCAGGGATCCCAACCAACCCAGACCCTCACCCGAGCACCCTTCCTTGGCCCCGTCACCATAAAACCCCGTGGTGGGCATTAACGCCATGTGTTTGCCCCCCCCAGGGCTTGCGAGCGGCGGACAACGACCCCACGGCCCCCCCCTACGATTCCCTGCTCGTCTTTGACTACGAGGGCAGCGGCTCCACCGCCGGCTCCGTCAGCTCCCTCAACTCCTCCAGCTCCGGGGACCAGGACTACGACTACCTGAACGACTGGGGGCCCAGGTTCAAGAAACTGGCGGACATGTACGGGGGAGGCGAGGAAGATTAAACTGACCTCACGTTATTTAAAATTTAAACAAAAAGAAGAAGAAGAAGAAGAAAAAAAAAAAACAATTCAAAAACAAAAACAAACCCACAGATGACAACATTAACAAAAAGAGCTGATGCAGAAGCAAGAACTGTACAGATGTGGCAGCTTTTTTAATTAATATCCCCTGCTGACTGTATTGTTACTTTTAGTGGTGATATAGGAGGTTTCTTTATTTTTTTCCTTTATTTTTCCTTTCCAGTGTTTTATTTTTTTTAGAATATTGAGCTGTCTCGCATGAACACTTGTCTCTGCTGCAGGTTTTTTGTTGTTGTTTTGGTTTGGTTTTTTTAATGTCAGCTGGGATATTGCTCGTTTATCTGCTTTATGACTAAAGAGAGTGAAAGGCACTCTGTCTTAACTTGAATTTCTTAGAACAGAAGCACTGTTTTTAAAATATATATATATATATATTTGAAAGTGCCTTTTGGTGCATGTATCAGATTCCCTTCAATCTCAGGAGTGATGAAAACAAACATACAACCATCCTGGGCAGCACTCCCTGTGACCCTAAGCCAGTTCTAGCTGGGAAGGAGTTAACAGAAAGAAACTGTGGAGATTGTTTCTTTTTTGCCTTTTTTTTTTTT